>MDTG01036744.1_pt1 | contig 21978 bp, 14 predicted proteins | sample 811421 | NCBI WGS metagenome assembly MDTG01 (sample SAMN05326645, study PRJNA326480) | marine metagenome | isolation source: seawater | place: Pacific Ocean: South East | collected 2011 | reverse complement strand
CTTCTTCTTTTTTTTATATCTCTCGCTCATTCGCGATACGAAAACAGAAAGACCGATGAGCTCAGAAAAACGAAGGAAACGTTGTGTTTTTTGTCTTTCGCGATCGTTCCGACGACGCCTTCGGAACGATCTCAGACGGTTCCGTACAACTTTTCATCATCATCGCTCGACGCCGAGAAACCGACCAAAGATCCAGAGGCGTTACGCGAAGAGAGAACGCAAACGCGCACAAAAAAAAACAGTCGTCTCTATAGATACGAAACAAGCTCTCTCTTTTTTTCTCGCGTATTTTTTTTCTTCGTCATTCGTCGTCTTTTTCCTTCTTCTTCTTCTTTCGCGGAAGAATTTTTTTACACTCTCTTTTTTGTCCCTTTTTTTTTGTTGTCGTCTGATGGAAGAAGAAGAAAAGAAGAGACAAAAAAAAGACGAAAAAAAAATTGGACGAAAAAAAAGCGCTCTCTTTCTTTGGGAAACAAAAGAATCGTCTCGCCATTTTTTAGTATTATCCCCTCTCTCTCTCTCTCACGACTTTAAAGCGCATCATCATCTTTGGGATATCGCAAAGGAGGAAAGCGACGACGACGACGACGAGAGACAGAGACGGGAAGAGGGCCGCTGTATAAATACTTTTTCCAAAGAGAGAGAGAAAAAAAAAAGGGACCGAACGCCATGAGAGCAGCAGGAGTCGTCGCGTCACAAGCGCCGTCAAAGTCCACAATCGTCGCTGAGAAACACGTTGGAGGAGGACGCACGAAACCTCCTCTCTTGTCGTCGAGAGCGAAGAACGGAGGAACGCGCGTCGGAGCGGCGGTTTGGAAAGGGACGAGCGAAGGGAAAAGAGGAAGAGGGCAGCTGCAAGTCGTCGACGCCGGATCTACGAGCGGGCGCTTCTTCCGCGTGACCACGTTCGGGGAATCCCACGGCGGCGGCGTCGGGTGCGTCGTCGATGGAGTTCCACCAAAATTGCAAATATCCAGAGAAGATTTACAATTCGAGTTGGACAGACGTCGTCCGGGACAGTCGAGAATTACGACGCCGAGGAATGAAGAAGATTCGTGCGAGATTTTGTCCGGAGTTGGTTTAGACGGCGTGACGCTAGGGACGCCGATTGCGGTACTCGTGAGGAACAAAGACCACAAGTCGCAAGATTACGGCGAGATCGCGGTGGCCTATAGACCGAGTCACGCGGATGCGACGTACGATATGAAGTACGGGGTGAGGGCGATCGCTGGAGGTGGTAGAAGTAGTGCGAGAGAAACTATCGGGAGAGTCGCGGCTGGTGCGATCGCGAAGAAGATTTTGAAGCAAATTGGAAACACGGAAATTTTGGCATACGTGAGTCAAGTTAAAGATGTGAAAACGAGCCAAGGCGGCGTGGATCACGAGACTTTTACGATGGAAGACGTTGAGAAGAACATCGTGAGGTGTCCAGATGAGTCGGCGGTGGATAAAATGATCGAAGCAATCGACGAGGTGAGAGTTAAAGGTGATTCGTGCGGAGGGGTGGTGACGTGCATCGTGCGAAATTGTCCGAGAGGTTTGGGCGCGCCGGTGTTTGATAAGTTGGAAGCGGATTTAGCCAAAGCGATGATGTCGTTGCCAGCGACGAAAGGATTTGAAATCGGAAGTGGGTTTGCAGGTGTGTTGGAAAAAGGGAGCGAACACAACGACCCATTCTACATGGACGAGGAAAGAGGTTTGCGAACGACGACGAACAAATCGGGCGGCATTCAGGGCGGCATATCCAACGGTGAGATTATTGAGATGAAGATTGCGTTTAAACCGACGTCGACGATTACTAGACCGCAGAACACGGTCAACCGTGATGGCGTAGAAACGGAGTTAAAAGCGAGAGGAAGGCACGATCCGTGCGTTGTTCCAAGAGCTGTGCCGATGGTAGAATCCATGGTCGCTTTGGTGTTGATTGACCATTTGATGATGCAATATGCGCAGTGCGATTTGTTAGGGAGAGAGGATTATTCGTTCGTGAGAGATGGGAACATGGCGACTTTGTATGACGCGCAGGCGAGAGAAGCTGCGGCAGCGCAAGCGAGTAAAGCCGGGATGAGCGCGAAGAGGATGCAAGAAGAGTACGAGGAGAATTAAATCGAAAAAAAAATGTAATAGAGAGATGATTTGTTCATTATTATTTCACGCGTTTCGCGTACACACATTTTTTACAGCAATTACATTATTCTTGATCCGCTCTTTCAGCATAGGTTGGCTATCATCGCCATAAATCGTACTTTCTAGAACATCGCGAGGATGACTGAAACCAAAAGCGCCACGAAAGTCGTCGATTTGGAAAAAGCGCCGCCCGTAGGATCTTCGGTGGTAGTGGAAATGTCAGATTCCATCACAGTTGCGATAGAAAACGAGTCGAGGCACGCCGTCGCTATGCCTTCAGTACTACTGGTATTTTCTATAACGCATTCGATTAATTCAAACGGCGAGTTTGAATCCACCGCCTTCATGCAAGCGATCGTCGCGTTGTTCACATCCGTTAAACTTCTCACAAACGGAATGGTGACTTCGACGCATTCGTCGAAGACTGTCCCGTGCGGCGTCAAGGACAAAATAGAGCCGATGAACACCGAGCGATTCCCAACTTCAGCCTCAGTTTCATTCTTCCCTCTAAACCTTTTCGGTCTTTGTAACTCCTTCACTTCGTCTTCGTCGCACTCATTGACGCCGATGTTTATATTCGTTTCATTCGCCCGTAAACTGTTCGGTTTAAACTTGACTCTAACTTTATTATTACCCCTATTTGGTAACTTGTAATGATCGTCGTCGTCGTCGTCGTCGTCGTCTTTATCCTCGAACACGTGCTCTCGACCTCTCGTCACTTCCTCCGATCGTCCTTTGTTCCTTAAGAATTTTTTGCACACGTTGGATGGTTTTTCGCCCGCCGCCGCCGCGGTCCTTTTTTCTGCCACACAAAAATTCTTGACGACATACATGCACCCAGGCGTAATCGCGCCAATCGATTGTATCGATTGTATCGATTTGTTCGTTTCCGTGCAATTCACGTTACCGCACGGGCACGTGGAATCGATTGAATTTGACTTCCATCCATCTTCACAGTCATACGGACACTCAGTTTCAAAGTCCTCCTTTTCTTCCCATTCGTCTTCGTCGATGTCCTCGTCAATGTCCTTTTCTCCGTCGTCGTCGTCGTCGTCATCGTCATCGTCACGACTGCCACCTTTATCCGCAAGAGCAGCATCGTCGTCGTCCACGTCACCATCTCGGTCAAGATCGCCCTTTTCGTATACCGTCGGGTCGTGCGCAAGGGAAAGCTTCTGCCCAGTCGAGCAGTGCTGCGAGCAGACGAAATATAAAGTCGAATTCTCCGCGGGAGTCACAGACACGTACGACAGGATACCTCTGCGACCAAAGTCCACCTGAACCTGCTCGACGAGAAGAGAGAAGGAGACGGAGAAAAAAAGAGTTTGTCGTCAGCGCGCGCGCGCGATAGAAGTAGGCAGCCTCTTTGGGACACAAAATTTCCAGAGTAAAAAACACCCCCGTCGCCCCGCGCGCTTTTGTCGTACCTCGGTCATTTTCGTCGCCCCGTCTACATCGCACGCATCGAACGCGGCTTTATCTGTCACTCTGTACACGTCGTGTCCGGAACTAGGTTTGAATTCAAACGTTATCTTCTTCGTCGCAACTTTTTCCCAATTGCCGGAAACGGTGACCGCTTTCTCCGTGTTGACTTCCCCCCAAGGGATTACGCCTTTTTTTCTGCCGCCGGCTGCCGCAGACGCCGAGGTTGAAAGAAGGAGGAACCACGCGACCGAGACGAAGTACCGCGACCGTTTCGAGACCACGCCGTCTGACAAAACACGCATCGAAAAGAGACCGCGCATTAATACTCAAAAGTACCCGAACGAAATTTTTTTATCGCGAGAGCGCTTTTTGTGTGTCGTTCTTCTGCGTTCGTCTGGCGAATTAATTCGTTCGTTCGTAAAATAATGTGTATTCAAAAGCGCGCGCTAAACATCTACTCTCCGCTCTGTTCCTTCTTCTCCTTCTTCTCCTTCTTCTCCTTCTTCTCCTTCTTCTCCTTCTTCTCTTTCTTCTCCTTCTTGCTCTTCTTCTTGCCCTCTTGCTCTTCCTCCTGATCTTTCTTGACTCGAGTGTCTTCTTTACGCTTTCTCGAAGGCGGCGGCGGCACCTCGACGACTTCTTTCGCGTCGTCGCGAAACCCAAACTCTTTTTCAAACTCGGCCCGAATGGCAGCAGATTTTTCCTCCCTTTTTTCCCATCCGTTGGCGTTGTTTTGGAACTGTTTGACGCCTAGGCGTTTGAACAAAACCACGCCGTGTCGAGTGGCGACGATATCTTTCTCACGCTTGGAGCAGAGTTCGACAATTTTTTTCTTGTTTTTGTTATTCGTTTCGCGGTAACACGCTTCGAGCACTCGAGAGCCGCCAGAGGAGACGGCTAAAGCGACGGCGTTGTCGACGAGGAGATCGGAGATTGCTTGTTTGTGCTTGGTTTTCACCAATCGAGAGTTTAAGATGGCTTCGATGGCGTGGGAACCAGACGCATCGCGGGCGGCTTGGAGGAGGGATTTCGGATCGGTGTCGCAGAGGGATTCGAGGAACATGATGGTGGCATCGGCGGGATATTTGGCAAGCGTTTGCATCATCGCGGCGCCGAGTACGGAACACCTCCCGTGAGCTGGATTCCCGAGGAAAAGGAGCGCGCGCGCGAGTTGCGATTTGCCGCCTTTTCTACTTCCTCCTTCGCTGCCATTCTCTGCGGTGGCGTTCTTCTTTTCTAATTTGAATGTCACGCCTCGCGCCAAGGCTTTGCAACAATCTTTCTCGTTGGTTTTTAATCGCAAACAGGCGGCTAAAAGTGCCGCAATAACACCAGCTCTATTTTCATACAGTAAGGTCCCAAACAAAGCGGAGAGTTCAGAAACGGCGGAGGCGATAACCGCCGGATCCTTCGAGCTTCCTAAAACCGATTGCAACACAAAGTTCGCCACCGGGTGTTTCGATATGGACATTAATTTGTCACGAAAAAATCTCCGCCAAATCTCCGCCCCCAACGTTTTCGGTGCAACTCTCACGATGACTTCCAATAAGTGCGATCCGGATCGAGATTGCATGAGCATTTTCATATCATCCGAAGAGAGATCTATTAGAAGCTCGCCATCCGGCGCGTCTTCAGGAGGTGCGCATCCCAACAAACCGGGAATGATCCATTTCAAATTTTTATCGTCGTCTTCTTGACTGAGCAGAATTGCTTGCAAATATGCGCTTGCGCATGGATCGTCTGTCATGTCCCATAAAACTTCTTCGACGTTGGCTAACACGTCGTTCGTGTGCGATTCGAGAAGTTCCGGAAATGCGTTTATTCTATCTTCTTTTTTTTCTCCGCGTTCTTGTCGATTTTTCTTGGACGCGTCGAACTGTTCCACAGTCGTCGCACCTTTCAGTTTACTCTGTAGGTTACCTTGCGGCTTATAGTTTTGTTGACTGACTGCTAACGTCTTGTCGCGCCCGCCCGGATTGAGCGGCATTTCCTTCCCGGCGAAGAGAAAAAACACGCGTCGAGCGACAGGCGATGCGCGTTGATCGAACGCGATATCTTTCGCTCGAGAACTCAAAACGTAAGACAAATTGTCTAAACAGCTCCTCGGTCCCGCTTCCGGAAGACTGTCTTGGCGTTGATTCTGTTGGCCATCTTCTTCTCCATCGTTATCTCTATTTCTATTTTCGTTCTCGAACCCGTCGTCCACGTCTTCCTTCTCTAAAAGCATCTCCTTAAACTTCAAAACCTCTTGAATGCCTCTTTTCTTTCCCGTCGCACGACTACTCCCCTCCTCGTCTACGATTAACCTTTTCGATACCTGTCGAATAACGCTCTCTAAAACTCTCGACCCGAAAATGTTCATCGCCAGCGCGTACGTCTTCCATCCTCGACACGCTTTCCGTAAAAACAAAACCAACGCTTCATCCGTCGCGTGCGCGACCAATCTTTCAATCAATCGAGAACACCTCGCGTCCATCATGAGTTCTACCTCTTTACCATCCGCGCCTTCTAACGCGTTGTTTGCTAACATTCCCATCTCTTCCCATCTGTCGTCGTCGTCCTTTTCCTCTTCGCCGACGTCGTCTCCCCTTCTCTCTTCTTTATTCTTCTCGTCGAACGCTCCCAACGCGTTTTCAATCTCCACGAAATACTCGTTCGTGGCATCGTCGAGTTGATACCTCTTCCCATCCGCGGCGAGTATGGAAATCGGTCCTCCTCCTCCTCCGTTCTTCGATGACGACTTTGCGAAAAACGCTTTCGACCCGAATCTTTGCGGTTCTTTGTCTTCTTCTTCCATTGAGTCGTTGTTGTTGTTCGCGTTGTCAACCGCCGCCAAAAGTGATTTTTTTATTGTTGTTGTTTTTTTTGCCTTTTTCTTCTTCTTCTTTTTGTTTGACATTTTCTTTGTTTTTGTGTATATGGTAAAAATGATAACAACACAAATGTGGACTTTAGCGTCAGCTAAAAAAACACCCTCCTCCTTGTGGTGTGGAGTCCATAATAATAAACGAAAAGTAAAAAATGTGCGGACACACACAAAAAATGAATATGTGTTTTTGTGTGGGCGATTTGTTTTTCCTCCCTTTCTTTCCAAGAAGAGGCTTTATCGAAAAAGAAGAGAGAGACGGCGTCGTCTCGGAAAGAAGACTTTACTCATAATAAACTCTGAAGACGACTTTCCGACGACGAAGGACGAGAAGAACGAGGAGGAGACAATAATCACCCTTTTTTCAAAGCGAAAAAAGAAACGACTTTGTTGTGAGACGACGACGCCGCAAAAGCGCGCGATCGAAAGATGGCGACGACGACGATGTCGAAGCGATTTTTTCGTCGTCGCGGGGAAGATTTTGATTTTATCCAGCAGCGGCGGCAAGCGCGGGGGGGGGAAGTTTCTCTTTTCGTGCCCCGGGGGCGTCGAGGAGGCGGCGCGCGAAATCGACGAGGAGGAAACGTCGTGGAAAACCGAGTGGTGGCGGAACCGACGAAGAACCCGAACGTCTCGTACGACGAAATCGGAACGGACCCGGCGAAAAGAACCGTCGTGATTCTTGGGTCCGGTTGGGGCGCCATCTCATTCGTGAAATCCCTGGAGAAAGACATCCCGTTTGAAGTGATTCTGGTCTCACCGAGGAACTATTTCCTGTACACGCCGCTCTTACCAGGCGTGGCTACGGGGGCAATCGAGACGAGATCAATCGTGGAGAGCATTCGTCGCCCAATCGCAGAAAAAGGGTTCAAATACTACGAAGCGGCCGCAACGGATATCGACGCGAAGAATAAAATCGTCGCGTGTCGCAAAGACGAGAACGAATTTACGTTGAAGTATGATTACTTAATCACCGCGGTCGGAGCGGTGACAAACACATTTGGCGTGCCCGGAGTGGAAGAAAACTGCCTATTTTTTAAGGAGATTTCAGATGCCGCGAAGTTTCGGAGTCAAGTGAATGAGAGGTTTGAACGAGCGACGTTGCCGGGGATTTCGAAAGAGGAGATTCAAAATTTATTGCGGTTCGTGGTCATTGGTGCCGGACCCACTGGCGTCGAGTTAGCTGCGGAGTTGTACGATTTGGTCTTCGAAGACGTCGCGAAGACGTTTCCAAGACGATTGTTGGAAGACGTGTCGATTAACATCATCGATTTACAAGAGAAAATTTTATCCTCCTACGATCGAGAAATCGCCGATTACGCCACGGACTTTTTTAAACGAGCAAACATTAATTGCATTCTGAACACACAAGTGAAAGAGGTGAAAAAGAACAGTTTAACCGTGGCAGATAAAAATACTGGCGAAGAGAGGGAAATACCGTGCGGCATGTCCGTGTGGTGTTCGGGAATTAAACTCAACCCGATTTGTGAAAAGATACAAAATAGCTTACCGGAAGGCTCTCAGCCGAACGTTAGATCTTTATCTGCCGACAAAGCCATGCGCGTAAAAGGTTCCGACGGTTCCATCTTCGGTTTAGGCGATTGTGTCACCGTCGAACGCCCGAAATCAATGGCGAAAGCGCAAGAAATTTACGCCAAAGCCTGCAAATGCGACGAGGAGGGCAACTGCGAACTACAAATCGACCTCCCCACTGCGATCAAAGCCTTGGAGGAAGGCGGTAAAGATTTCCCGCACTTGAAAGAGATGGCTAAATCTGCCACGCAAAGCATAGATGTCTTCAAATCATACACGAAAAATAAAGACGAGATGACCATGTCTGAATTTATGAATATGTGCGAAGAGTTAGATAACGGATTGCGCGCCTTCCCGGCCACGGCCCAAGTGGCCAAACAACAAGGAAACTATTTAGCCGAAATTTTCAATAGCGCCAAAGAAAATGGATTCGAAGTCCTCCAAGACCCGAACGCGAGGTTCAACTACGAACACAAAGGTTCGTTGGCGTACATCGGCAAAGACTCCGCAGTCGCCGACATCCCGGGTTTCGCCATCTTGAAAGGCTTAGCCGCCGGGTTGGTGTGGAAATCATTCGAAACCGTCAGTCAAGTGAGCATAAACAACGTTTTTAAAGTCGCGGCGGATATTCTCAGAACGAAGATATTCGGAAGAGACATTTCCAGACTGTCATAAAATAAGAGAGAGAGAGAGAGAATAACAGAATGATTTTACTACCCTACTACATTGACGTAATCAAAACACGCGCCCGCCACCACATTTTTCTGTCTGCACTTCGACTATTTACAAGGAAAAAAACGTTGCACACCATCTGCACAATCTTTACACGCGAGGAGAAACTACGGACCACAGACCAATTCTGCCTCCGTTGCGCGGCAGAGTCCAGAGTCGTCGCGTTGGAGGCAGAGAGCGTGACTCTATCGATCGCGCGAGAGATGTTTGCTTCTTCATCGTCGTCGTCATCTTCTTCTCACCTTCATCACCAACGCGGAACGCATCATCGAGACGCGAAAAATCTGAAACTCAAATTCATCGTCATGGGGTTTGTTTTCCTCGTTCCCACGGTCTACACGATTCGATACCAGTGCTTTGAAGAAAGTGGGAACGTGCTGTTGCCTAGTTTCGGTGAAGACGTACCGAACGATGCGAACGCGTTCGCGTCGAACTTGCCGGTTGAAGACGATGATGATGGTGATGATTTTGGTGGAGAGGAGGAAAAAGCGAGGACGAAGACGTCGTCGGGTGGAGAGGAAGAGGAGGACGAAGACGACGAGAAGGAACCAATTCGAAATAGAAATAGCAATGATAGCTTGGACTATAATTTACCGAAAGCGGACGCGTCTATGCCGTGTGGAGGTCAGCCGAAAGAGATGCTGCCATTTGAGAGAGAGCGACGACTGAGGAGGAAAATGTTAGCCGCGATGGACGCGGATGATAGATATTTAGCAGAGAATGAGGATCGGAAAGACATTTATAACAACGTATCGTTCTCCTCGAGAGCTCACAGTAACGAAAGTAAAACTAGATATTATAACAGCAGAACAAGAAGAAGAAACTTGCTCCACCGAGGCATCGGTTTCACCATGGGCAAAGCCGGGTGCGGAAAGGAGCTCTACGTCAGAGTTGTCCACGAGAATGATGGTCCCGGAAACATCGTTTCCAAGCGCGTATTTAGTCAAGAACAAACACTGAACGAGTGTCTAACTCGAGACCCTTCGTTGTGCAGAGAGAAAGACTCGTTGATGGCGGCCAAGAAACTCCCCGGCGTGAGAGGTTTAAAGAAACTCCCGAAAGTTGGTTTATCGCCTCTCCTCGGTAAAGGGAAGAAATTCAATACGTGCGCTATCGTCGGTAATGCCGGTCACTTGATGACTAAACCGTACGGAAAATACATCGACGCACACGACGTCGTCGTTCGGTTCAACATTTTACCGACGACTGGTTTTGAAAAGTACGTCGGCACGAAAACAACGCTGCGAATGTTAAATGGCCGCCGCTCCATCGCGTTGTGTTGCCGCGGCAACTTCCCCGAAGGGAAAACCGGTAACGAGGACACTGGTGTGATGATTTGGTTTCCAGCTGCACAAGGCGAAATTCTCTCCGCGTGCAAAAAGCGCTTCCCGAACAACCCGCGCTTTGCGCTTCCTCTCAAACTCTCCAAGTCCTTAGCCGGCGCCATGAATAAACTCCGAACCGACGCCAGCCGCTTGGGTTTGACCGGTTTCACTCAGTGGCGCCAAATGACTTCCGGCGCGCACGCCATCCTCCTCTTCTCTCAACTTTGCGACACCATAAATCTCTACGGGTTCGGTTCCTTCCCGGGAAAAGAGAGGGCGCCGGATCAATACGGAGGAAGAACCGCTCGCGCGCGATCGGGCACCATTTGGCACGATTGGAGCGGAGAAAAAAACGTGAATAGATTGTTACACGCGGCTGAGGTTATCAACGTGTGTTCCGCGTAGCCTAGACGCGCGTACCACGTGGATTCGTTTTGCAGCGCTGGTAGACTCGTGTCATCATCACCTCCCACCACGGTACAGCGCATCACTATTCCTTCTTCGTCCTTTTGTTGACTTTTTGGTCGTCGTCGTAATAAAAGTGTCGTCGTCGCGTTTTCGGCGGTATATCGCGCCAGGTCGTCGAAGCGTTTTTTCTCATGCACTTTCAAATGCGTCGTCGTCGTCGTCGTCGTCGTCGTCGTCCATTTCTCCATTATTCCATACTCTTAATTTTACATCGCTTACATTTCTGCGGCCAGAAAAAGCGCCTCGAGAATCTCCTCTCTTCTTTGAAGGGATCTCTCGAAAGGGGTTCACTTTTCCCCCACAAAAAAAAAGAAAAAAAAAGAAAAAAAAGCGCTCTCTCTGTGTAAAATTCGTACCGTCAAACGCGCGCGCTATCGCTTCGCGCGCGTCGAAACGAGAGAAAAATCGACGAGCGACGAGAAGAAGAGCGACGAGACTTTCGTGACCTCTCTCTCGGTGTTTGCGCGGCGACACTCTTCTCGCGTCGTTTTTGCGACGCTTTCTTTTGCGTGTTTTTTTTTTGGATAATTGGACGACAGAGGTCGTTACTGGACGAGGTTTTCGGCCCCACATTTGAGGTGGCGACGCGCGGCGATGTCGGTTTGTCTCGGCGCGAGGACGACGCGCGCGCCGCGTGGCGTGACGAAGTCGCCCCTCGCGTCCCACGTGAGACGCGCGGAGAAGGTGGTGACGAGCGGTGCGCGCGGTAGCGCATCAAAGTGGTTTTATCGCGGGGGAAAAGGAGGGTCTCTACAGAATAAGAGAGGGGTCGAGGTCAAAGCGTCGTCGTCGGAATCGCAAAACAGCTCCGGGTCCGAGGAGGAAGATGACAAAGTCGAAAAAAATGACCAAAAAGAAGAGCAAAAAACAACAAAAGAGGGGGGGACGTATTTCTTTACGTTGGATTCTCGAGAATACGCGGAGCTGTCGGAGTCTATGCGACTCATCGAAAGCGAAACGAAACGCTTGAAACACGAATACAACAAGATAATCGTGAGAGCAATGCAAACACCGAAAGATTGCATCGCGTGGAACGAACGGAACGGGTTCGATGAGAAAGGAAAGCGATTGGCGGAGAAGCAACCAAAGGGGAAGAAATGGACGAGGAGGAGCGACGGCGAGGCGAGCGGAAGCGGCGGAGAAGGAGAAGGACAACAACAAGGGACGGAGGCACAGAAAAGAAAAGAGGAGTTGGACGAACGCTTACGAAAAGCGGACGAGTTCTTGAGACAAATGATGAATGAGTCGTCCATTTTACCGGAAGGATTCATCCAAAAGATGAGCAAGGTTTTGGGCGACCAGAACAAATTGTTCTCGTCCTTTGAGGAGATTTTCGAGAAACAGTTGGGCGAAGAGATGTATGAGAAATATATAGAAGAGAAACGACAAAAAGCAGCTGATGAGAATAGCAGCAAGATTGGTAATACGGCATTGGTGAACTTGAAATGCGTGGAAGAGATCTGCCCTTTATTTGTTCTCGTCTTTCACCATGGTCAAAACAGCCCAGAACCGGCTGGTATTTATTCTTTACAAGAAAAAGCGACGCCCGAGGAGTTGCCGGTGGATACGATTTTGGCATTCATGACGAGAGAAGACGCTGAGAGATACGCAAAACTGCTCACATCTTCGTTAGGTACGGTACCGATTGTCGAATCGGTGACGAAGAGTGAGTTGGCGTTGACATGCAGAGTCGGCGGACATCGCTGCGTGGTTTCTAATAAAGGCTACGAATTGTCGCCTCCAAAGGAAAGTTTACGTGTGACCGATTGGGAACGATCAAACATGTTGCGATCAGGAGCATGGAGGATGGTTGGCGAGGACGAGTCGTGTGCTGTTTCTGAAGATGATTTAGAATTAGATTGGAAAACGCATGGCATGGAATTGATGGCTTCGTATAGGGAAGAAGCGAAGAGAAAGCGATTAGAAGACGTGCGAGAGAGATTAGAACAGTTATATCGTAAAGGAACTTTGGGAAAGAACGAGGAAGACAATAACGATCCCGATGATCATTCGAAGTGAGAGAAAAGAAGATAGGAGGAAATGAACGTCTGAATAAGACGACGATTTTATATGTGCGCATGCGAACGATAGTGGAAACGTCGTTACTCCGCATATCATTCATCATAATTAACCTTTTGTATTTTCTTATTAATATTCACACGTAACATAATTATTGACACACAACTTCAAAATATTTACAATTAAACTTAAGCTTTAGTCGCTCGAGAACGAGAGGATCGGCTGGAAGCGCGCGCTTTCGTGGCAGGCTTTACTCCTTCTTCAACGACGTTGACTTTACCAGCGTTTTCGTCGTTCTCTTCCTCGTCTTCCTCCTCCCTGTCGTCGCTAACGTCTTCCCCTCCTTCCTCCTCTTTCTCCTGGACTTCTTTTTCCTTCTTCACCGGTTTGTCCTTTTCATCTTTGACCGTTGCTGCGTCGTCGTTATCTCCAACTTCTTTATCAACTTCAGGTTCCTTCTCTTCGTCATCTTGCGCTTCTGCATCTGCTTCTTCCTCTTCATTCTCCACACGTATGACTTCAACCTCTTCCTTGCCTTCGGCTCTGGCGGAGACGTTGTACGCCACCGCCTTCTCTGCGTGTGCTTCGGACATCTTCGCGTCAAACTCATCGATAAACTGTTTAAACTCGGTCGATTTTGATACGCGTTTCATCTTTGCAAACATCGATTGGAAGTTCTGCGTCGTCTTAGCGTCGTATAGGCAATCCTCGTACAATTTCCACGACTCGGTAAACTTCTTGAACGCCTTCTCGGAAATCTTGAGCTGAGAGACGCAAAACGAAATATCCCGCGCGGCTTTCGCTGACTCTGTGCGCGAGGCTTCCGGAAACCGTTGGACCAACTTGTCCGCCAACGCGTCCGCTTGCTTCTCTTTGTCAATGAATCTGCACAATCTGCTCATGATGCGCTCGAACGCATCCTCGGAAATCTCCGCATCGCTGGAAAGTCTCGAGAGCAAGTCTGGCAACAAGTTATAGATTGGATTGCCGTGTTTCTTCGCAAGTTCTGCGAAAAATAAGCGCGCGACAGATGAAACGCGGGGGTCTTCGTCTTCCAAGCATCTCGCCATGGCGGAGATGTGACCTTTGACTTTCATCATGTCGTTCAACACGAGATGCGCGAGCACCGTGACGGAGTGCTGACGAACCTTTGACGACGAGTCTCGCAACGCGTTACCCCACTCCTTTGTGCCATACAAGTGCTCCGTCCACGGTTCCAGCGCGTTCGGGAATCGAAATGCCAAATCACCGAGCGCTACGGTAATCGCTGCTCGAGCGTGTACGTCGCGTTCATCCTTGACGCGCGTAAAGAGCAACGGCAAGTGCGTCTCGCAAAAGTCCATGTCTAACGCCATCAATCGAGAAAGTGCCGCCACGGCCGCACCTCTTACAACCGGTGCACCTTTAATAACGTGTTCATTGCCGCAAAGCTGAACAACAATTGGCGCGTACGCGGCGATGACGCCACCAAACATTTTCTTGTTTTTCTTTGAGAAACCGAGAAGTTCTTTCTCGGCGTCCTCTCTCGCGTTATCCAACGCGGCATCTTCAGCCACCGCACCTTGACCAAGCGCCGCTGCTAACGCCGCTTCTTCCCCAGTTGCAGCGTTGTCGTCCTTTTGTGCCGCAGATTCTGCCGCTGCGTGAGCGACGCGATCTCTCGCGATTCGCGCTCTACGCACGGTACGAGCGAGATGCTCACAAAACACCAAGTGGCGCACGGCACATTCGCCTAGCATCCAAAGGAAGCGGGACAAAGCAGTTCCAGAAACGTTCGAAAAATCGTTAACATTTGGTTCTTCGTCATTCTCTTCTTCTCCTTCGTCCGTGGCTTCTTTGTTGTCGACGCTGTTCGTCGTCGTCACTTTGGCACCAAAGGTCGCCGCGGCGTGACTCTTGATCAACTTTGTGCACCAAGATTCTGGATCTGGGTGTAACGCGTACACTGCCAACAACGCTTGCTCGGCGCATGGAAACCACGCTTTACCGCTCAACGGCGATTTCGGGTGTAACACCCTCGCGAGACCAATAAACACGTTCGAGTCCAAAGAAAACGGACCTGCATCTGCCGGGCGGCACTGCGCCAACGCCGCGCACGCGGAACGCGCCAAAATCGCTGCACCGCGACCACTGTGAATCTTCTCTGTACCGGCAGCAAGCATGGCGTCCGATAAGCACTGCGAGACGACGTCGGCGCGTTTGGCGAGAATCTGCGCAGACGTCTCGTTGGCATCGTCTTTGCACATGCGCAGAGCATCCAACGCTGCCGCTCTTCGCGTGAAACTCTTCTCCGTATCCGCAGCATCGACCCATAAAGCTTGCACGATGGCACCATCTGGCGATAAGCGTCCATCTCTAGCTAACTCGCGAAGACACACTTCGAGAGAGGCCAACTCACCGAGATTTGACGTGCCCGCCAAATTCGCCAACTTCACCGCGGCAAATCGTGGCCCTTGTCCTTGCCCATCCGATGCAAGGTAAAGCTCATCGCACGCCTCAATCGCCGCTTGCTTCACATGCGGTTCTTGGGAAAAGACGAGTTTCAAAACGGATCTCGCGGCAGCCGTCGAGTTGTCGACGCCAAACTGCTTGAGCTTGACCAAGACGCGCGCGGCTTCGACGCAATCCGTCGCAGTCGTCGAGGATAATAAAGCGACAAAAATCGGTACGGATTGCGCGAGTTGCATGGAAAATCCGAGCGCCGTTTTCAAAGCGGCAACCATAGTTCTCACGGCTTCGACGCCTCCGGCGAGGTGTTCGTCTTCCTCTTTTTGTTGCGGCATCTTCTCAGCTGGCGTTTTCGCCGGTGCGCCATCTTCTTCCGCTTCCTCCTTCACCTCTTCATCACCATCAGCGATTTTCGTCACGTTTTCGGAATCACCGGCAGTACCTTCCTCCCCTTCGTCGTCGTCTTCTTCGATGCCTTCCAAACGTTCTGGTATTTTCTTTTCCTCCACTTCATAATTTTCTTCTGGTTCCGTAATCGGTTCCATCTCCTTCAACTTAGCCTCGTATTCTCGCAAACTCTCTGCGAATGCTGCCGTCGGCAACTCCGGAGCGAACGGGTTGAATCCCAACATGGTCCCGATCAAGTTCATCGCCGCTTTTCTCACCAATCCGCCTTTATCGCTCAATCTCCCGATGGCCAAATCGCACACGATTAACCAGTGCGATAACGGAATCGCTTTTTGCTCCGCCATTTGCGTCCACGTGTTCAGAACTCTCGCTCGAGTAAACGCGGAAACGTCGTGTACTCGCTCCACCAACGCATCCAAAAAGCCTTGTTTCGCACGTAACAACGGCGCAGACTGATCCACTACCGTCGCTTCGTTGACCGCCCCAACATCTTTGTGCGTGATCAACAACCGTCCCAAAACGGATACCACCGCCGATCTCAAAGAATACGCGTCCCCGTCCAAATGTGCGATCAACAAAGACACGTTACGCATCGTCGTCTTCGGCATACGATTAGCAATCTCTTCCAAAAAGTTACCAACATTTCTCACCCCTGCCGCATCGGTCAACTGCCTTCTTTTATATTCTCTCGGATCGACGCCGCCGACTTCTCTCAAAATCGCCGCCGCCAACCGTGCGTCGTCGTATCGATCCGCTGCATCCCCGCATAAATCTGCGATCGCCGCCGACAAGTGGTCGTGTTTATTTAAGACGTGTAACAACGCCGTTACGACGTCATCCAACGCACCCCACTTACTGGCAACTGACCCGACCATTTGGAACGTCGCGCGTTTTGTCACTTTTGATTTCAACGACGTCGGATTCTCCAAACTCGCCGTCGCGACATTAATAAACAACCGGCAAAATGCCTGATCCACCGGTTTCGGTCTGAAAACGCGATATAAATCCACGTCCAACGCCCCATTCATGACGTGCGTCGCGCGTTCCCGTTGCTCGTCCCATTTCCACTCGACCAACTGCCCTTTCTTCGCCAAGTTCGACTTCTTCCCGCCGCCGACTTGCTTCTCGACAACCCCCATCGCCGCGTTCTCTTTCGCCTCTTCTTCGCACATCGACATGACTTCTGCGAGAAAGAACGAGTACGCTTTTAACGCCGACCGTAACGGCGCCATTTCTTCCGACTCTTCATCCGACGCGTTCCCGACGCACAACGCCGTTATCGAGGCACTCAACACGCTCAAATTCGCGCACAACGTGTCCAAAACTCGAACTCTTAACATCGTCGGTAAACTTCGAAAGTTCTTCACCAGGTGGTACACGTCTTCGAAAACATTCTGTTCGAGCACGCGAGACGGTTCGTTTTCCATCAGTTCGAAGCACACGCGTTCGACCGCTTCGTTCGCGGCGTCGACGTTAAAATCGCAATCGTTTTCGATACGAAACGCGTTTTCATCGTTGCTCTCCTCGCCAGCATCTTGCAACGAGGCGAAGTTTGTCGGTATTTCGAACTCGCGCATGACGAAAACAAATGCTCAAAGTTCCTTTATAACTCCGCGCTCGTGTCCAGTCGTCGTCGTCGCCGCCGCAGAGAGAGACGAAGAGAGAGAGAGAGAGAAAGAATTTTTGAGGAGTTTTTCTTCTTTTTTTCTTTCCCCTTCCAAGAAAAACGAGTACGAAAGAGAAAAATAATTAGGGTTTTGAAACCCTAAAAAAGAAACAAAAGAGAGTTCTTTCTTTCTTTCTTTCTTTTTTTTCCTCTTTTGGTTTCCAAAAGGTAAACTTCTTTCTCTCTCCTCGAGACCCGCTTCGTCTGCGAGACGCGCGTCGAGAGAGAGAGAGAGAGAGAGAGACGGTGAGAGAAGAAGAAGAAAAGAAGAGCACCGAGAGACGTTTATTTTCCTCGAGAGAGAGATTGGAAACGAAAAGAATTGGGAGGAGATTTGAAACATCATCATCATCATGGTCGCGACGTCGTCGGCGAAGAAGAAGAAGAAAGTGAATTACAAAGAAGCGTCCTCCTCGGAGAGCGACTCGGACGACGACGTGCCGCTTGCCGCGCTGAAGAAAAAACCCGCCCCCGCGGTAAAGAAGAAAGCGAACACGCCGGCGAAGAAGAACGCACCGGCAAAGAAAACACCGGCAAAGAAGAAAGCGCCGGCGAAGAAGAAGAAAGCGCCGGTGAAGAAGAAGGCGCCGGCGAAGAAAAAGAAGAAACCAGCCGCAGAGTCTGCGGCGAAGAAAAAATACGAGCTCCAAGGTCAAAAGAGAGACCCACCGGATGAGGAAGACTCTTTGCGGAAGTTTTACGTCTCTTTACGAATCCAACGCCCGGATTCGGTCATGGCCGAGGTATGGTTGATGGAACACGGTTTGTTAGAAGACGCGAAAGCGCAAGAAAAAGCGTATAAAGCGTTCATGAAACGGAAGACGGCGCCGAACACGAAGAGTTCGATCGCGGGCACGGTGCAACCGAGACGGTATTTGGACGAAATAAAAAACGCGGGGAATAGTAAGACGACCACGACGGAAGTGAAAAAGGAGACGCCGTCGGCGAAGGTGAAAACGGAAGCACCGACAAAGCCGGTTGCCGAAGATAGTTCGGACGATGACGTGCCGTTGGCCAAGTTAGCCGCCCAAAAGGCGTAAGAGAGAAACGTTGTTGTATCATCCAATTGTTCATATACCTTTTTTTACCTCTTTTCGTCGACAATAAAAAAACGCCTCTCGGAACTCACCCACGTCACAAAGTTCAACGCTCCCGACGGAGTACCACCGCGTAACCGCACGCAAACGCCCTAAAGATGGGTAAATCCGAAACGTACCTCACCACTTTCGACGTTTCTGCTATCGACTACTTCGATTTAATGCTCGATACGACCGTGCAACAAGAAATACACGTGTCGAAAGATGGCCTCAAGATGGCGTGTTGGCAAGCCTCGGACGGACCGTTATTCGGCGTCCCGAACGGCATTTCTCGAGTCGTATTCAGTGAACCAGATTTACACATTCCGAAGTTTTTGAAGAAGTTGGTGCAAAAAGCGCAGAGCTATAACGAGTATTCGGAATTTTATCCACCAGGGTCGATGACGGGGGCCGTTGGAGAAGATATGGATGCTTGCAGCACAACAAGCAAACGCAAATGTGTGGTCGTCCCACACGTTGGCGCGAACCGGATAAAGATGACGTTCACGGAATATTACACAGAGCACGAAGAATCGACTTTCGAGAATCCAAAGTGTTTAGTTCGCTCGGAAGTTTACGTGGAAGTGCGCTCGCCGGTTATTGGAAGAGCTATGGAACAGTGGATATTGAAAACGTCAAGAGAAAAAGTAGCAGAAAGAGACAGTTTTGTAAAACGGATGTTGGAGAAGAGTAAAGAGCAGAGAAGGAAGAATAGACGGAAGAATAGTGGCACTAAAAACGAAAAGTGGAGGAGGAAGTTTTACAGCAGTCAATGGTTTGAGGAAGATTCGGCTTTGGAGGAATCCACGGAAGGGGATTTCGTCAAAATTGAGACGCGGAAGAGTAGAAGTGAAGTCAAACTAGAAAGTTTAGAATCGTTCCCGATAGCACAGAAAAAGAAGGCATTTCGACGGGTTTTTCCGGCGCGGGATTTAGCATTTTAATTAGATTACGTATAGACGATTGTTTTGTAGTTTTATACTTTGGCGTGTATTTTTCTGCATTCGCAGAATAATATTTGCGCGTATTATGAGCAGACCAGATTCCTGTCGCATTTTACTATTTCTAGGCTAAGAACTACATAAGCTGACGCGGATATCATTCCATCACAACATCACGATCACAACTCTCAAAGTTATCCATCCAATTCCTATACTTGGACTCGACGACGTTCACGAGCACGTTGACCTTCTCCACCACGTTCTCTTTGCGCTCGTTCGCAGTGTCGGTACCGCCGGCTAATACGGGTAACTCGCCGTACCATTGTGCGACCGAGAGACCGGATAAACAGTAACAAGTGTGATAAAAATCGGCCGATTTACCAGGTTTATCCCTCAGACCGCCTTTTTCGCTTTGACAACATCCCAAAATCCATCCTTGCAACGCTCTGGCGTTGAACGATAAGCGCATTTGAGCGAGTGGTTCCTTTTGAAAGTTTGCGTTGTCATTTATTTCAATCGACAACTTGTTTTCTTCTTTCAAGCTGCACATTTCGGCCGCGGTATCGCGCAAAATTCCAAGTAATAGACTTTCGCCATCGTCACCAGTGGGAGCATTACGGACATCACCAGCGTCATCCATTCTGTCTTCTTCCCCTGCCATATTCGTTAGCTCGGTGTCACCCGCGTTTTGAGCACTCGTCAAATCTTCCAGCGTTCGCTCTTCAAACAACAAACGCCTTGACTGTTCCCCACCCCGAACCATATCCAGGAGAGGGAAACTCGCGCCTATCCAAAACGAATAACACCCGTCGCATAATTTATTTGTCCTTCCATTAAATCCGCCTTCCACGCCGCACTGTCGATTCACCAACCACTCCTCGAATGCGTCTAAATCCATGCCAATCCTATGCTCGCTGGTTTTCTTCTTCTCAATCATATTGCACAACGCCAAAGTCGCAATTCCACAATACGCGTAACCACCGTGCGCTTCTGCTCCAGGTTCACCGGCAACACCACCCTCGTGCGTTTGACACTCCGCCACGTAGTTCGCCACCCCTCTAGTCAACTCTTCATCCAACACTTTACACAAATGTGCCACCACCAGCGCGCAGTACGACCCTCTCACGTCGCTTTCCCCGTCTATATGCATCGCAAAACTCCCCACGACCACATCTTCTCCACCTTCTCTCTTCGTCGTCGTCACCGTCTTCAACCTCATCAACCACGTTCTCAACTTCCCGACGTCGACGACCGCCATAGCCTCTTTCGTCCCAATTGTCACCAACGCGCTCATAGCCGCGTACGTTGGGGCTAAATGTGCCAACTGCCCTGGTCCTCCACCAAATCCACCCGAGTCGTGTTGGCACGAGGATAAAAATTGAACGACGTCTGTTTGTAAATCTTCGTCGAGTTCGAGCTCTCCGAGAACACCTAACGAGTGCACCAACCAATAGACTATCCAGGTTCGCGAACTGTTCAAAGAGATGTACGTGGGGTGCAATTCGCGTATGTTTCGTAAGCAGTATTCCACGTGTTTCTTTCGTTTTAACGTGAAGAGCGACGATGAAGTTCGTGCGTCTTCCATGCTTTCGTTATTGCTACCGTTTTTCAAATATATCTCCCGAATGGTGTCTTCCAATTCCGTTTGTAGGACGGTCGTTTCGGAGTCTGTGTACACAAATTCTGGCGATGCCGAAGAAGGCGCAAACATGCACCGAGCTTCTTCTCGCGCTTGAATATATGCGTTGTGGTTTTTGCCGCTTCTCGTCATTTTCTCAAAACGTATCGAAAAGCGCTTGCAAAAATTCTGTCGCGTGTGGTAGGTGATTTCGCCAAAACGAAAGAATACATATGTAGTATGGTACCCTGACTAAAATGGATGCTAATAAATAATGACAAAGCTAACGCCTACAACACATATGCGACTAAAAGTTTTCGAAGAATTTCTTGAAGTACTCCACGCTGACGAATCGGACGACATTTAAAGGCACCTGTCTCGCCGTTGTCGGTATCAAACCTTTATACAACGCGGTGATACCTTCGCTACGCGCGGTTTTCATCAAACAATCGAATGTGCCGCTGTACGGCATCTTTCCGGTTTTCTCGTCTACTTTCATGCTCATCAATCTCGATTTGGCTAAATCTATTGGATTCGACGTCAATGCGGCCACTAGACCGGCTGCGAAACTGGCCATCGTTTGCGTGACTAATCCGTTTCCTAAACTCGGTGCGACTTCTAAAATCGTGTTTTTACTTTTGTCGTACACGGCCATTTGCGAGGCGGTCACGATCATCGCTCTGTTTACCGTCGGTCCAGATCCTCTCCACAGTGCAAATACACCTTCATCTTTCGCCACTCTAAGCATCGCGTTTAATCCGTTTGTATAATTTCTCCTCAAGTGTTCGGGTAATCTCCCGTCGGCTTGCATTCTAACCATGGCTAAATCCGCCGGGTTCCCGACGATGGCGCCCATCGCTCCCGCACCTATACCGCACGCCACGAACTGATAAAACGGTAAACTTTCGTCTGCTTTTACACTATTCCCGTTGTATTTTCGCATGGCCGTTTTCAACACGTCGTACGCGCCAAACTTGGTCCCTATAAACGTCGCCTGTCGCAACAAAGACGCGGATAAACCTTTGTACAAGCCAAAAGCGCCTTCTTGTCTGAAAACCATCGCACCGGTTCTGAACATCCCCGGCGATTTACTCGACCCCGCACTCGCGGCAGAACCCGCACCACCGCCGGACGACGTCGACGTCGACGCGCACTCCCCGTGCAACTGCATCCGAACTTTCACCAAGTCTATCGGGTGCGTCACCGCGCCAGACGCCATCGCCCCGAGAGCGCCGCTCGCGAACCCTTTCCACGCCGCCGGCGGGGCGTGGTGTTCTCGCGGTTTCCGCGCATTTTCTGCCGACATGCTTCTCTCTCTCTCTCTCT
>MDTG01225764.1_pt1 | contig 21981 bp, 20 predicted proteins | sample 811421 | NCBI WGS metagenome assembly MDTG01 (sample SAMN05326645, study PRJNA326480) | marine metagenome | isolation source: seawater | place: Pacific Ocean: South East | collected 2011 | reverse complement strand
ATCCAGCTCTCCAGCCAATATTTGATACTCTTGATAAATCTAAAGTGTATCCTGTATCGCCTGCTAAATATTTTCCATAACTATATTTAACAAGAATTTGTGGATCATTTAACATATAGCTAAAATTTATATGATTTGTGTCTATTTCTTCTTCATTAAAAAAATCAAACATTTGCCTATATGTTCGTCTTTTAACATGAAATGACTCGTAACCTATTGAAAAATTTTGGTCAAAGGGTTTATATAATAATTCAAGGCCAAGACCTCCATACATTTCCTCTAAAATGCCTGCAGATAATTTGGCATAAAACTCCCTTTTTGGGGACCATATGTAATCTAATTGAAGTCTTTTGATGTAAACATCTCCATCCTGCATATAGTCTAAGATTTCAGTTCTCACATGTTTTACAATTGAATTTGGATCACTAACTTTTTCATCAAAGTTATCATAAAAAGTAGCGCCAATTGATGATGATAAAACTAGCGCTCTACTAAATTGAATCTCATTATCAAATGATACTCCTAGTCCGCTGTATAAGAATCTTTCTGGAGAGCCCACATGAGATCTAACTTCTGGATTAATTCTGTTAAAAATAACTGGAAATCTAACTATGGGCGTGAATTCATCTTCACGATATTTATATGGTTGATTAATACTTAAATTAGTATTTTTCTTAATAATTTCTGGAATCTTTGATTCTAAGATATTTAAATCACTAACCCTATATTGTAAATTGTTTACCTCGATACCTCTCAAAATATGGCCTACATCAATGAAATCAATTTCATATTCATTTTCATCTTGGTCTATGACTTGTATTGCAACTCTCGCTGCTCTTGAAGATGATTGAATCTGATTTTTAATATCTGGTGAGTCAACTGTGATACTTAGCTTATTATTTTCTAGAGTAGCCGTTTGAAGATAAATATTATTAAGATTTAAATTATGCAAAAGGTTTCTATAAAATAAATCTTTTTTAGTAGTATTAAAATTTACTTTTTCAGTTTTTGGTTTAAATGCATCCCTTTTGATTCTATCTTTTTTTGCAGTTATACCCAATGAAAAAGAAATATTTAATGTATTACCTTTAACATAATTAATATCTACGCTACCGTAGTCTTTCAGAGGAAAGCTAAAACCAAAATTATAATCAGAATCTTTAGTTCTCAAAGACTCAGTTCTAACTCCTCTGCCCTCACCACAACAACTAAACTTATTATAGTCATAAGGATCATATTCAAATTTCAATCTTGTACCATTTGAATTTGGTATTATCCACTCGAGACCACCAAATATTGTACTGTCTCCTCTAAACCATTTGCTGTACTCAGGAGATCCACCATAATTTGAATATCCTGTAGGTCTATTTTCAAATTCATCTTTAATTACTCCTAGTGGATTTTTAAAGCTTGAAGACCCTACATATTTGCCCCAACCTATTCCCAAGGTAAATTTTGTAGATTTCGTAATAGCGGTTGAAGCAATATATTCTCTTGTAAATTGTCCAGTTCCTGCAAAATCATCAAGACCAATAGCCAAAGTTGGAAGATTTTTATATTTTGGTTTATAAGAAAACTTTACATTGAATCCTTTGTCTAAATATAAACCTTCTGCTCCGCCCCACAACAAATCATCTGGCCTATAATAAAAATAACTTGCTTCAAGCCAATTAAAGGGTGTCGCAGTTAAAGTGCCTAATTTCCATATTTCATTTTTATTAAAGGTAAAGAATATGCTTTTATCCTGGTTTACTTCAGCAGATGGGGTATAAATTAATCCAGTTTGTCCCAAAGAATTATATGAGGGCCCAAAATGATGGTAATCATCAGCATAAATTTCTAATGATAAATTCAGAGAAACAAATAAAATTAATATATGTTTCTTTAGCAAAAGTTAATTAATTGAATTTAGTGAGGCTAGTGCTAAAGCTAGGCTGCTAAATATTGATGCACTTGCAGCTGTGAATTCTAAACCTGCAACTTTGTCAATATCTCGGGTTACATATATCAAAGATCCCGGATAAATATCAATTGAATTATTTAAATTAAAATTAATATTTCTGTTGGTATAAACTTTAGCTGATCCTGATGGATCTACAACAATAACTTTGTCAGTATTACTATAATTCGTAAATCCACCTGCAAATTTAATGTAATCCTTTGTGCTTAAATTGGGAGAATACTTCATACCACCAGGATTCTGCACTTCACCATAAATATAAACTATAGGCTGAAATTTAGGAATAATAATCTCGTCCTTATCTGCTAAAAAAATATCTGCAGTTACATTTTCATTTAAATTTATCAAATCGAATTCAGCTTGGACTCTTCCAAAAACTTGTACGTTTTTTAGCTCATTTAACACAGTTGGTAATGAAGTTCCTACTTGGCTTCCTGTACCTTTAGATATACTAGATGCAATATATTTTATGAAGTTATTATAAAGTCTTAAATTATTCTGTCTTTCAATCTCTTTTGCTTCCTCTCTTAGAAGAACACCTCCAAAGGGATATGCACCATCCTTATATCCTCCCGCTCTTTCAATAATAGACTTTATAGTTTCCTCTGACGATATTTCGTATGTTCCAGGGTTAAAAACTTCACCTGAAATTTTTATTACTCCATATAAGTCTTGAACAGCATATAAAGAATCGTTATTATTTGGTGTCAAATTCAATAGTTGATCCAACGTGGTAATACTTTTATTAAATTTCCCATTCTGAAATGTATTTATTGAAATCTTCTTTGTACTTACATCCCTTGATAGGCCACCAGAAAATTTTAAGAAATCAGCAAAATTCTCATCATTTTTAAGTTCAAAAATTCCTGTATTTACAAACCCATTGCCAGCTCTGACTAGTTTTTGAGCAGGATGTATATATATAGAATCTCCAGACCTTAAAGTATCTTGAAAATCAATGTTGCCAAAAATTAAAGATTCATATAAATCAAATGTTTTTAATACTTTTCCATCTCTTTTAATATCAATTAACCTGAGACTTCCATCATTTGAAATGCCTCCTGAAACATTTAATGCATGTAATATATTGGTATTTCCTCCCAAAGTATAAATACCTGGAAACTTAGAGAAACCAGTAATAAGGACTTGAATGTCTCGCAAGCTTTTGATATTTACATATACATCGGTTCCAATAAAAATATCATTAACTGATTTTTCAATCAAACTAGTAGATTCAGCCAATGATTTTCCTGAAATAAATACTTTGCCAACCTCTTTAATTGTAATGGAACCATCACGGGCAATTTCTTCAATTAGAGTGTCTTCTTTTGAGCCATACAGCTCAATTTCAAGCACATCACCAATATCTAGGACATAATCAGAAGAAAGATTAGGAAGATTTATTGGCATGAATGTGCTTTGCATTGAGCGAAACATTTGCATACCAAATCTTTCAGACTTTTCTATACCTTCATTTTTTAAAAATTGTTCCCATCTTTTAACAGTTTCAAGTGAAGATATTTCTGATGATGGAATTTTCAGAACCTTATCTTTGTCACTATCCTCTTCTTTAATTTCTTTAAGTATGTCATTTCTTACCTCTTCTGGAAGACTGTCTAAGTAATCCTGATCAATAGCTGATAAATCTTGAGCGTAGATATGTGCAGCAAAACTAAAAAATATAAAAAAGGTAAATAAATGTTTAAAATTCATCATAATTTTCACTAATTAATAAAATCCCTTACTTTGCTTGAAGGTAGCAAAACTAATTTTTTTCTTCTGCTAATTATATAAGATTCTTCGGGATATAATGGATTTCTGCCAATTCTTTTTGGCGTTTCTTTCAGCAAAAAACTACCAAAACCTGCAATTTTAATAATTTTAGATGCGTTAAATGATCTTTCCTTAATTATTTCAATAAATTTATTTAAAATATCATCTGAAACAATTTTAGAAAGTTGAACTTGTTTTGAAATTTTTTTTGTTATGTCTTTTTTTGTAATAGTCATGTAAGAAATCCAGGAATAGTCACGTCATGAAGCTCAATTGTATTTTGCATTATACCGTTCATGATATCATCAACCTCATCGTCTAATAAATTTCTTTTGGCTTGAAATCTAAATCTAAAACCAATTTTAAACTCTTCCTTATTTTTATTATAAAAATAATCAAATATAAAAGATTCAACAATTAAATCATTTGAATAGTTCAATAGGTACTTTTCAACATTTTGAATTTCATTTTGTTTTTTTGATGATATAGATAAATCTCTAAAGATTGATGGAAAGTCTGAAACCTTTGTGAATGTTATAAATTTAGATGGCTTCTTGCACTCACCCTCATAATTAAAAATTTTATTATGAATATTATCTAAATCAATTTCTAAAAAAAATATTTTTTTGTTGCTTTTTGACTTCAGATTGATTTTATCTCTTGAAATCTCGACAAGATTCTCAGGTTTATAGTCTAAATATAAACCCAGGCAACTGTTTAAATAATTTCTATCAACTTGTTTGTTGAAAAATTTGTAATTATGATCAACTCTTCCAGATGCAATGATACCAAGCTTTCTTTTTTTCTTTATGTCATTATTAGCTATTGTATAAACATCTGATATTTCAAAAAATTTAATAGAATCCTGCTGTCTTCTTTCATTAAATATAAGATTATTTAGAAGAGAGTTTTTTAGATTTGTTCTTAAATAAGGTTTTGTTGAATCGATAGGATTGTCAACAATAATAGCATTTGAAGACTTTTCAGATGTAAAAGGTGAATTGATGATCTCATTAAAGCCATTACCAATGAGTAGTTCAATTATTTTAGCTTCTTTATCACTATCATTTTTATTATTAATTTTTTTTCTAATATTGAATGGTTTTGATTTAATATTGTCATATCCAATGATTCTGGCAACCTCTTCAGCTAAGTCATTATTAGATTTGATGTCATCTCTCCATGAGGGGACAGTAATTTTTGAATTAATTTTGAAACCTATGCTTTGTAATATATTTTTATATTTTTTCAAAGTTATATTAGTTCCTAGAATTGTATTTATTTTATCTACATCTAAATTGATTTTTTTATGAAAATATTCTTTATGATGATGAATATCTATCTCAACATTTTTTATAGAAACATGATCAGAAACTATTTTAATGAATCTTCTTAATACATATTCATGACACAGTGGATCAACAGACCTTTCAAATTTATGAGCTGCATCAGACTTGATATCATATTTTACAGACTTGCCTATAATAATTTCAGGACAAAAATAAGCACATTCGACTAAAACAGTTTTTGTATCACTGTTACACATAGTGGACGAACTACCTATGATACCCGCAAGATTAACAATTGCATCATTTGACCTAAATACTAAATTTGTATCAGTTAAGTTAATCTCATCATTAAAAAGTGATTCAAATGATTTATTTTCGCTTATTTTTTCTAAAGTTAAATTATTGTCTAATTTCTTAAAATCATAGCAATGAGTGGGTTGTCCAAGCTCAAATGATATATAGTTTGATATATCAGTAAAAAAATTTACTTTTTTATTATCTAATTGATTAAAGTATCTTTCTAGATATGGAAGATATTCCTTTTTATCAAAACTATCTTCTATCTCCAATTTCAAAAACGCAATATTAGGACATTCTAATTTAGCCTTATTTAAAAAATTGAAATTTAAATCTTTTATAGTTTTATCATAAATATCTACACTTCTGTTTAAATCATAAAAAACATTTAAATCTCTAAGCATTCCATAAAGTGACAAACAGTCACCACGATTAGGCGTTAATTCAAAATTAAAAATATTTTTTTCAATTTCATGTTCATGACCTAATTGAAAAAGATTATTAGATAAGTCTTCTAATTTGACAGAATCATTTATGGAGTCTTGAAAGAAGCTTAATGGAACTTTCATTTCAATTGCCTCAAGAAATCTAAGTTAGATTTATAAAAATCTCTAATATCTTTTACTCCAAATTTTAGCATTGCGATTCTTTCAACTCCCAGACCGAAAGCTAAACCGCTATATGTTTTAGAATCAATAGAACAATTTTCTATTACAATTGGGTTAACAATTCCACACCCTAGAACTTCAAGCCACTTCCCGTCCTCTGATAATATATCTACCTCGGCAGACGGTTCTGTAAAAGGAAAATATGAGGGCCTAAATCTAATTTTTGTATCATTGCCAAAAAGAGATATTAAGATTTTAAAAATTAAATCTTTTAATTGAGCAAAGTTTACATTTACGCCTACATGAATTCCTTCTATTTGATGAAACATAGGTAAATGCGTAGAGTCATCATCTTTTCTATATACTTTACCTCCAGATATGAAAGACACAGGCGGTCTTTGTTTTAACATAGATCTTATTTGAACTGGTGATGTATGAGTCCTCAAAACATTGCTTTTACCTCCAACATAAAATGTGTCGTGCATTTGTCTGGCAGGATGATTTTTTTTAATATTAAGCATATCAAAATTAAATTCTTCTGATTCAATTTCAGGGCCTTCTGTATAGTCAAACCCATAATTAGCTAATATTTCAATGATAATATCAATCGTAAAATTGATAGGATGATAAGAACCAGAAGTTGTATCTAGTTTTGGAATATAAATGTCTTTTTTATCCGACATTTGAAAATAAATTAATTGATTGCTGTATCTACAATCTTTTTAAAAGCTTTTTTATCATTGATAGCTATATCAGATAGCATCTTTCTATTAAGATTAATATTTTTCTTTGCAAATTCATTAATTAGTTTTGAGTAAGAAATATCTAACTCTCTAGATGCCGCACTTATTCTTGCAATCCACAACGACCTGAAAGATCTTTTTTTATTTTTCCTATCTCTAAAGGCATATTGAAGTGATTTAATATTAGACTGCTTTGCGGTTTTATAAAGCCTACTTCTGGCACCATAATGACCTTTTGTAGCATTTAAAACTTTTTTATGTTTTTTCTTTGCAGTTACTGATTTTGTTACTCTTGGCATATTATTTAATTAGTTTTTCAGCCATTTTTAAAACAGTACCAGACAGTTTATTTAGGCCTCGGTTATGTCGTTTTCTTTTTGTTGATTGTTTAGTAAGAATATGATTCCTATTTGCTCCTCTGCTTTTTACAGAAGTAGCTGTTCTTTTAAAACGTTTAGACGCTCCAGAATGTGTTTTTAATTTATATCCCATTTTATATATAAGTTATTTATTAGATTTTTGTGGTGAAAGAATCATTAGCAGTTGTCTGCCTTCCAGTGATGCTTCTTGATCTACTTGAGCTATTTCCTTAAGCTCATCTTTAACCCTGTTAAGTAAATCAAGACCCATGTCACTATTAAGAATCTCTCTTCCTCTAAATCGGACGCTTATTTTAGTCTTATCTCCGTCAAGAATAAAGCTTTTAATCTTTTTTAATTTAATATTAAAGTCCCCTGTATCAGTTGATGGTCTAAATTTTATCTCTTTAATGGAGTTTTTCTTTGTTTTTGTCTTAGTTGAGGATTTGTTTTTTTTCTTTTGGAAAATATGTTTTCCATAATCTAACAACTTGCATACAATTGGTTCCGCATCTGATGGAGATACCTGAACTAAGTCTAAAGATTTATTTTTTGCATTTTCCAGAGCTTCTTGAATATCGACAATACCTTTCTTCTCACCATTAGCGCCTATCAACATAACCTTCTTAGCATTAATGTTTTCATTAATGGGTACGATATATTTTTTTTTAGAATTTATAAGAGATACCTTTATGTTTATTATTGGGAAGAAAACTTAAATTAACATCATTATTGAAAAAATTTATTAGATACACTAAATTTCATATTGTAATTTTAAACTAATTTATTAATATCGCAAATGCTAGTGTCTATGGTTGAAGTATTTTTTTTCTCCAATCGTGATTTGATTCCATATAAAAAACTTCTCTTTTATTAATTCTAGAATCATGTCCTTTCCAAAATTCAATGTAAAATGGTTTGATTTTGTAACCTCCCCAATTTTTAGGTCTAGTAATTTTATTGCCCATATTCTTAAAATTTTCGTACTTTTTAACGATAGATTGATAGGAATCAATTTCTTTTGATTGTTCTGATACGATTGCAAGGATATTTTTTGAATCAGATCTTTTATAAAAGTGTTCGTCTGAAAAAGCTTCATCTGTCTTTATTATTTTTGCTTTCATTCTTATTTGAACATATATGCTAGACCAAAAAAATAGTGCTGAAACAGTGTTATGAGACTGAAATTGTATGCCCTTGGGACTGTCATAATTTGAAAAAAATACTAAGCTATCATCAAAAACATATTTAATATTTACAAATCTTGAATCAACTTCACTTGAAAACTTATCAATTGAAGAAATTGCACATGCCTCTGGAAACTTCTCACCCTCCACAATTGCTTTATCATAGAAAGACTTAAAAAATAACATGGGTTCTGAGGGACTCTTGAAGTCAATTTTTATCATCATTACTTTCCGTTTTAAATATTTAACTTATCTAAAATAATTTTATTAAAATCAAATTTTTCACCAATAAACTTTGATCCATAAACTGAAAGGTGGCCATTATCTCTGTAAATCGGATTTTCATCAAATGAAGTTTTGCATATATTTTCATCACACAAAATTGAATCCATCCATAATATATCTATTTCTTTATCTATTTTTTTGAGCAAATTATATCCATTTATTGTTTTATATGAAAATTCATTTCTAGTAAAAAAACATATATCGGATGAGATATTTCTTTTAATGGCATTTATCGTGCATCTTGCTGGATCATAGTTATTTCGTGTGCTTGGAGTGGCTGAGATTATTAAAACTCTCTTACCAGCCTCTTTTAATTTACTTATTGTCAAATTAAGATTTTTAATAATTAATTCTTCTTGAAAACTATCAATATATAAAGATTTATGCTTAATTGGTCTTTTGTTATGAAAATCAAAAGTTGAAGAAATAATAACGAACTTAATTGATTTATTTGCAATCACGCTATTAATGACATCATTATTGAACTTAATACAATCATCAGCAAATTGAGTATACCTAATAGTTTTTGATACATTAATTACAGGTGAGCATGTGTTTTTCGTTACTTGAGAAAAGGATATCTTAGTTTTACTTGATTCAATTGCATCTCCAAGATGCATTGCATATGAATCTCCCCAAAGAATAAATTCATTATTTGATGTAGATATGCATTTTTTGAGATTTTTGCCATTACATTCTTTAGACTTAATGCCATAGTTTGGTTCAAAAAATGTTATTGGAATATTGTTAATAGACTTTGTATTAAAAATAAAAAGTATCGAACAAATTAAAACTGTTAAAGTTGAAGAAAATAATATAAATAGAAATTTATTTCTTTTAATAATTTCAGGATCTCTAAATGGTCTTTCAATATATTTCCAACTTAAAAAAGCTGCTACTAGAGAAATTAAAATTAAAAAAATTAAATATTCATTAGATAAGCCTGTTAGTGAATTATTTTTAGCAAAAGCTAAAACTGGAAAATGCCATAAATACCAGCTATAAGATATCAAACCAATAAAAACGATAGGTTTAAAGGAGAGTAGTTTCCCAATCAATGATGAATCATTATTAAAAACTAATAAGATTACAGTACCAATAACGAGCGGCAAGGTTTTGAAGCCTGGGGATGGAGTTTCAGGAGAAAATAACACAAAGGTAATTATTATTAAAAATAAACCAATAAAGCCCAAAAGATTAGTGATAAATATAGATTTGATATGTATGTAATAAAATTTTAAAAAAAATGCTGCAATTGCACCAGCCAATATTTCCCATCCTCTCGTTGGTAAAAGATAAAAATTTGCATCAGGTTTATATATTGATGCCCAATTTGAAACTATGAAACTTGTGATAAAAATGAATGTAAGAAAGATGATTATTTTTTTATAACCGATTTTCCAAAATAAAATTAAAAATAAAGGATATAGAATATAGAACTGCTCCTCTACTGAAAGACTCCAAGTATGTAACATTGGTTTTAACTCAGATTCTATATCAAAATAGCCAGCATCTTGCCAAAAAAGAAAGTTTGATGAAAAAGTTATTGTTGTAAAAAGACTTTTACCAAAATCAGACAAATCACTTGGAAAAAGAATTATCCAGGAAACTGGAATTGAAATAATACATATTAAAATTAATGCGGGAAGTATTCTTCTTGCTCTTCTCTCATAAAAATTAAATGCGCTAAACTTATTAAGTGAAATATCTTTTAGAATCAATGATGTTATTAGAAAACCACTTATAACAAAAAATATATCTACTCCAAGAAATCCTGTATTGAAGAAACTAAATCCTGCATGAAAAAATACCACAGGTAAGACTGCCATGGCTCTAAGGCCATCAATATCTTTTCGATATTTCATTTATTTGCAGATATCTTTCGGTTCCAAAACAACAACATTTTGTAAATTATCTTCCATAAATTTATATACAGTATTTATATTAATCTTCTTGCCAAGTAATCTAAGAAAAAAGTTATCAGATGGTATTTTTGGTATGAAAAAATCTTTAAGAATATACTTTTTAATTTCATCATGGACAGAAAAAATTGCGCTAGAATAGAGAGTTATAAATGAGCAATTATAAAATTTATTTTCAGTATAAAATTCTTCAAAAGTTTCGTAGTTTTTAAAAATATAATTTCAAAAAAAATAATCTTTTTTATATTTTTTAAAATCTCTTCTGTGTGGAAGAATAATTAATTCTTGGCCATTTTCATGTGAAAAAGATATTATGTTTTTTATCAAATGATTTTCTTCATTAATTTTCATACCATCTAAGGTTGGGCCAGAACAAATATAAAAACATTTATCTTTATATAATGTTTTTTCTGCAGTATTCACAAAATTTACATTAAATATTCCTTTTTGAAATGAAAATGACTTCCCAAACATAGACATATAGAAAACTTTTTTGTTACTAAATACTTTTGATAAAAAAATAATTAGCCTAGATGAGATTTTTTTTCTCATTGCTGATGCTAATCCATCATCTAAAATAAAAACATTTTTCGAACGCATGAATATTATTAAAAGTTTATTAAAAATACCGATATCACATATAAATATGTTGTCAAAGCTCTTTTTATAACTATCTAAAATATTTTTTATTAACCAAAATAAACTTCTTTGTTCATAAGTCCTTAGAGGTGAAGAATTAAAATATTTTAATTTTACTCTTTCAACTTCTTTTGATTTTGGCAAATAGAATGAAACATCCTTTTTTAAAATGTGTAGATCTTTACAATTTGTATCAATAGCATTTTTAAGAATCAAAATACTTAATGGTACCTCTATAAATGCTACATTTGTATCAGGCATAGAAGATTTACAAAACCTTAAATACAGTTAAGGTATCAATTCCATCCTCAAATTCACATACAACTTTTGCCGTAAGCTCAAAGGGACAAAAATCAATAAACTGATCAAGGTTTGAAAAATAATTTTTTCCATATTTTTGAACACCCTCTTTATAGAATGAAAGTTGGTGAAAAAAATAATAAGGTTTATCTGAAAGATTCTGCATACTGTCAAAACAATTATCCAGAATTTTGTTTTCTAATAAATACCAAGTTATTTCTGAAAAGAAAATACAATCGTACATGTTGTATAGTGCAATATTGGAAATATCATCTGTAATGAATTCAATATTTTTATACTTGGCTTTTGCTTTCTTAATTGCAGTATCAGAAACATCAATCCCAGTAATTTTTAACTCTTTGTCAGTGTTCTGTTTTATAAAGTTTGAAGTAGCTCCAAGCCCACATCCCCATTCAATAATGGAATTTATATCAAGCTTTTCGATAAAATGACAGACTGATCTCCTAGAAATAGATGAAGAATAAATTTTATTTTCTTGATTCCAAGGATTATCAAATTTTTGGTAAAGTTTTTCAAATTCACCAATAAACTTACCATCTTTTATTACTAAATCTTGATATTTCACTTTTACTGATTATTAAGCCACGCCCTTAGCATTATTATATCCCACAAAGGATAAGTATATGAATTATCTCCTTTTTTAAATTTTCGCCATATTTTTTGAATTTCTTTATAATTTATAATTTCGTTGTCTTCCATCTGCAAATCTAATAAATGTTCTACCCAGTCATGTATATCTTGTCTCATCCAGTTATGAATTGGAATCGCAAAGCCTGATTTTGGTCTCTCAAATAAACTTTTAGGTAGTTTTTTATAAAGTAATTTTTTTAGAATTATTTTTGATTTATTAGCATTTATTTTTAAATCAAAAGGAATCGAATACGCAAAATTAATTATATCTTTATCAAGAAAAGGAACCCTAGTTTCAAGGCTAACTGACATGGCTGCTCTGTCTACTTTACATAGATTATCATCATGAAGATAACCATAAAAATCAGCAATAAGCATGCCTTCGACATTCTGGATAATATTAGCATTATCTCGATATAGTTCTGGTAAATCAAATTTCTGTTCATGGTATATGTGTGAATTTTGATTCCAGTGTGTTGTGTTAAAATCATGATACTCATGAAGTGTTCTAGCTTTCATCGAATTTGCAAGTTTGTGTACTTTTCCTCCAAAATCTGAAGGTATTCTTTTTCCTAAAATCTTATAAAATTTTTTTGATGATTCCTCTATTGTGTTAGAAGGAATGCTCAACATTAATTTTGAAAGGTATTCTTTTATAAAGGAAGGTAATTTATCTATCTTATTCCAATGACTATGAGCAAACAAATATCGGTTATATCCACCAAATAATTCATCTCCAGCATCCCCAGTTAAACAAACTTTCACTGACTCTGAAGCAAACTTTGATACAAAGTATGTAGGTATCTGGCTGCTATCTGAAAAGGGCTCACAATATATTTGAGGAAGTTTATAAATAAACTCTTTCATGTCAGTGTCATCTATATATAGTTCATGATGATTGGTCCCTATTGCCTTTGCAATCTTTTTTGAATAAGGTGCTTCATTATATGTTTCATCATTGAAGCCAATTGAAAAAGTATTTATTGGTTTATTTGAATTTTGCTGCATAAAATAAGTTATTAAAGATGAATCAATGCCTCCAGATAAAAAAGATCCAATAGGAACATCTGATATCATTTGTGTTTTGACAGAATTATCTAATAAGTTTTCAAATTCATTTAAATAATTTTTATTGGAATCATTAATGGGGCTTAGCTTTGGAGAAAAATACTTTTCTTTAATTGGTAAACATGTCGGATTTTTAAACCTCAAGTAGGTTGATGGTTCAACTTTATAAATATCTTCATAAATTGAATAAGGAGCAGGTATGCAATTATATTTCAACATAAGCTTTACAGCACGATGAGAAATTTTAAGATTTTTAATTTTGTTTTTAATAGCTTTAGGTTCTGAAGCAAAGTATAAAGTACCGTTGATACACCCATAATAAAGTGGCTTTTCTCCAGCTATGTCTCTGGCTAGAATTAATTCTTCAGCATGGTTGTCCCACAATGCAAAGGCAAACATACCTTTAATGTCAATTAAGGCTTGTTTCACACCAAACATCTCAATATAAGCTAAAAGTACTTCAGTATCTGAAGTTCCTGCAAAGCTAATTTTAGAATTAGCTTTCTTCAATATTTCTTTCAATTCAAAAAAATTATAAATTTCGCCATTATAGGAAATCGAATATCTAGTTGAGTGGCTCTTCATAGGTTGACTTCCATTGGAGCTCAAGTCAATAATTGATAAGCGTGAATGACCAAGTAATAACTTCTTATTATTTGATAACAAACTACCATTAGCATCAGGTCCACGATGCGATAGAGCTTCAATCATAGGATTAATAGATCTTGGATTAAGATCATTGTCAGAATATATGCCTACAACACCACACATTTAATTACACGGAATAAATACTATTTTTTAAAATATTTTTATTTTTACGAGTGATAGTATAGCTCTCAAAGATAAAGTATAAAGTTGTTATTAATATTAATGGACTACGCATTCTCAAAACAAACCCACTATTATCTGATATTGATCCTATTATTAGTAAACCAACAAACCATATAAAAAGAATTATCCTTTTATCTTTTATTTTATAGATCATAAATAACATAATTACAGATTCAAACAGCATAATTAACGTAGGTATCTCAAATTTAGCTGAGCCTAAGAATAAATTTTTTAAACTTGAAAAAATTGACGCTATATTTAAATTAAATTCAGGCATCCCAAATAAAAATCTGTACCCATCTAAAAAATCTGAAATTGGTGAAAATATTACTAGGTATACATACGCAAAAAGTAATAAAACTATTGCAAAGTTTTGAAATTGTCTCTTGTTAGAATAGAGTATTAAAAAAAATGGAGCAATTAATCCTGCTGAATCTGGTCTTATGATAAATACCCCAAGAAATGTTAATAAGGAAGGAATAAAACTTCTTTTCAAAACAAAATATATAAAAAATGTTATAAATACATACGATAGTGGTTCACGTAAAAATAGACTTGCATGAAGAAATATTGATGGCATAGCAACAAAAACTGCTATTGATAAATAGCCTAAATTAATATTTTTTAAAAAAAATAATAACACCAATACGTAAGTTAAGAAGAACAAATATCTTATAGATAGCATATCAAAATCTAAAATTTGAAGAGGAATATAAGTGATTGCATACATTATTTGGTACTTAATTTGAGTTAATTGATCAAAATCATATTGCATATAATCAAAATACTCATACTGATCATCTGCAAAACCCTCTGGCAGTATCAAAAACGTAAAGATAAAAATTAGATTTGCAGTTATATAAAAAAATAAACTATTAAAAAATACTTTTTTTTCATAATTTGAAATACAGAGCAATGCTAAACCTGAAAAAAATATCAAAATAAACGAAATCATATATCCATACTCCTATGCAAATCTTCCAAAACCTTGATCTGATCAAAATTCTCTTCAGCAAATTTCCTTGAGTTTTTTGATAAATCTTTCAATTTATTTTTATTTCTTATTAATTGGTCTGTAATATCACATATATTATTGTCTAATTTTGTTAGTATCCCAGATTTGTCATGCTGAACAGCATCTCTGACTCCTGGTATATCAAATGCCACTGAGGGAACACCACAAGCTGCTGCTTCAATCAAGACATTTCCAAATCCTTCTCTTTTGCTTGGGAAAAATAAAATATCAATATTCTGATAAAAGGCTACGACATTCTCATCCCATTCTTCAAAATAAATGCTTTTATCATTTATTAATTTTTGAAATAATTCTTTTTCAGGGCTATTTAATTCAATTTTTCCCTTAATATGAACATCAACATCATTAGTATTTTTATATTTCAAGATTAAATTTTTAATTTCTTCAAAGCCCTTATCTTTAGCCACTCTCCCGCAGAAGCCTATTCTAATTTTTTTATATTCATAATTGGGTCTTTTCACAAAGAATTTTTTTAAATTAACGCCTTTGCTAGAGTTATAGTTTCTTTCATAAGTAAGATTTTTTAAATGTAAGCAACTTTTAACCCAACTAAATAAACTCTCTGAAATAAAAATTGTTTTGATTGAGGATCTAATAATTAATCTATCAATAAATTTATATATTAGAAATTTAATTCCAATATAATTTTGGTATACAGCTCCTCTGTGCAAATAGACATAGTCTTTTCTATTGATGATGCATGCCAAACAAGTTAATAATGATATTTTAGGTGTTGAGGTAATAATCTTTTTTGCATCTCTATTTTTCCATAATATTTTAGTTAATTCTGAGAGTGATAATAAATCATTAATTAAACTGGGTTCTCTTTTAAAAGTTAATGGTATATGTTCAAAATTTAAATCTATAATTTTTGGTCCTTCTGATATACAAATAACAGAAAATTTTTTTGAGAGTATTTTTAAAGACTCGTATGCTAAAGACTTAACACAAAAATTTGGTCCTATAATATATATTAATTTAGGCTTAAGCTCTGTCATTTTTTTGTATTTTTAAAATTGAAATAATTATATGTAATTAAATTAAAAATCAAACTTGTTGAAACCCCTATTATTATGAGTGTGGGCACTGAGGATAATAGTTTAATTTCAAAAAATGATGCTGTTATTATTAGTGGTAAAGGTATGATGCATGAAGATATCGTACACATAAACCTAAGTTTAAGATTTGCCATTAAATTTCTGAGCTGATTAACAGCAAACATTAATATAAAAAATGATACTGATAATTTAAAAATTAGAGTATTGAATTCATATTTTTCAAAAAATAAATTCCATAACGGCAATAAAAAATCAAAATTAATGAGATAAATTAAAAATACGGTCAATAATGTTAAAAAAGTAATTGATAATGAGATTGAGAGGCCTGACTTGATGCTTGAATTGATTATGTCTCTCGCAAATAATGAATTTATTGGCTGCATTAATATAAAATCAATTAATATTGCGCATTTCCACATTAAATCATATGAACCTAATATTTCAATAGAAAAAATATTTCCTACAAATATTTTATCAATTGAAAGAATTAATATTAAGGCCAAAGAGTTTATGAAGTAAGGAAATGCTTCTTTTATCAAAGTGAAAAATTTTTCAATATTGAGAAGTCTATAATTAAAGTGAAAGAATTTTCTTTGTAAAAAATAATAAACGATAATTGGTGAAACAAGAATGCTTACATTTGCAAAAATTATTGTTGCCGCAAAGTTATTTGTAAATTGATATGTGAAATATGCTGATAAAGGAAATATGAATGTTTTTATAATGCTATTAATTGATAAAAATGACCTTTGTTTTTTCAGAATCATCATTTGATCAATAATCATTGAGATTGGATTTAAAAAAATCATCAAAGACGTGCCTAAAAGTGTCAAAAGAATAAATTCTTGATTAAAATTATCTTGCAGAATAACAAAAAAAGAAATTGGCAATAAAAATATACCGACTGTAAACGAAAATGAAGATGCAGCAATAAAATATTTATCTAAAAGTGAGGATTCATCACTTACTCCCTCAACCATATATACAGGCATTCCATATCTTGCAATAACAGCAAAAATGCCTGCAAGTGAAATCACATAGGATGAAATACCAATATCTTTTGGCAGAGCCAGGGATGAAATATAAAAAAACGTTACTAATTGAACTAAGTAATATGCTGAATTAAGAAAAAAAAATGTTCTTGGCGATTTTAAAAATACTTCTCTTGATTTATTCAGCATTATTTTTAATGCTATTTCTTGCAAGCTTTAAATCAAAATCATCATCAATATCAAAAGAAGAGCTTTTAGAAAAAATTACTGGTTTAGATTTAGGTGTCAAAAAAGATTTATACTTCTTTAAGAAGTCTACTGAACACATATAAAAGGAACCATTAATAAAATAAACGGTATCATAAAATTGTCTCTGTTCATTTTTAGATTCTGGTGGAAGTATAAGCTCATAATTATTTTCTTTAATTGTTATATATTCACTTGGATGATGAATTACCTCATTTACCGAAAATATTGATTCATATCTATTTTTTATAACTTCATTGATTGAATTATTGATTTCTTCAATTTTACGGAAAGGTGAAGTTGGTTGAAACAATGCTACATGGGAAAATTCATTTTTATATTTATTATTACATTCATCTAAAGCATGAATTGCAACATCACTTATGTTTGCATAATCTGTTGATAATTCAGCTGGTCTTTTAAAGGGTATATCAACATGATTATATTTCTTTCCAATTTCCATAATTTCATCAGAATCAGTTGTAAGAATGACTTTATCAAGTTGTGATATTTTTGAAGTGAACTGAAGTGTATATTCAATAAGATGCATTTTACCTAAAGTTATTAGGTTTTTATCTTTAATTCCTTTTGAGCCTTTGCGTGCTGGAATTACTCCTAAGATTTTCACTATTTATATGGATTCCAGAATACTATTAATTATGTTTGCCTGGTCTTTTATTTCCTTATCTGTCTGATTTATAAGTATTGGTATTGATATGGCTCTTCTTAAAAGATCATCTGTAATTGGCCACTGTACATTCCAAGTATCTTTATAATTTTTGTCATTTACAAACATGTGATTCCATGTTCCCGAAAAATGCCAATCAATTGCATCAGGAAGATTTTTTGTAAAATATCCAGATTCATTATATTTGGATACAAATTTAGAAGCTTTAATATTATTGTCAAAATAAAAAATTAAAGTGTCAGCCAATTCCTGATCTTCATCAATAATCTTTCTAAATTTAATATTATTATTGTGCTTAATTAATGACTTTAATAAGCCTTTATTATATCTATTTCTTTCGATGATATGATCTAACTTTTCGAGTTGTGCTAAACCTACTGCAGCTTGAAGTTCAGACATTCTTAGGTTTAAACCCATAATTGATCTTGTGTCTCTTCCTCTTGGTACAGATGGATTGCTTTCATGGCCATGATCATGGAATTCTCTTATGTATTTTGCTATCTGATCATCATTTGTAATGATTATGCCTCCTTCACCTGTGGTAATAGTCTTAGCAAAATCAAGGCTAAAAATTCCTATATCTCCATGAGTGCCGACAAAAGATCCATCAAAACTTGCTCCCAAAGCCTCGCAAGCATCTTCCATCACTGGAATATTGTATTTGTTGGCTATTTTTTTCAATTTATTCATATCTACTTGATTTCCAAGCATTTGGACGGGTATTATTAATTTAGTATTATCATTTATATGATCTTCCAGTTTATCTAAATCCATATTAAAAGTTTCATCTGATTCAATTAATATTGGCGAGGCGCCGATTTGTATAATTGTTTCAACTGTGGCTACAAATGTGAATGCTTGAGTTATGACTTCATCGCCTGGGCCAATACCAAGCGCTTTCATGGCTATATATTGTGCCATTGTTCCAGATGTTGTTGCTAAACAATGTTTTACTCCAAACTTCTTAGCAAATTTCTTCTCAAAATCTCTGACTCTAAATATATTATTTCTTCTCTCATCAAATCCATGTGCAAACATTACACCATTTGACCTCTCAAAAATATCTAATAAGGACTCTTTCTCTTTGTTATCAATAAGCTCCCAGCCTGGCATATTTTTCTCCTATTTTAATTTAAATAATTATCTATAAATTTAGGGAAGTCTTGCTCAACCGAAAATTTAAATGGATTTTGATCAAAAGCTAATTGTTGTGTTTTCATAACCTCACATAGTTTATTTTTATCATTTTTTGTAATACCAAAAGCACTTAGGTCACAAGGGACATCAAGTTTGGAAAATAATATTTCCATATGTGACAAAAAATCATCAGCAAATGGATCTTCAATTAATCTATATAGGTTTTTATATTTTTCAAAGCCTTTTTGTTCATTGAACTTTGCAATACCAAGAACAAAAATACCTCCACCTATTCCGTGGGGTACTTTATAGTAAACACTCAATGGATATGAGATCGCAGCTGCAACTCCTGAGCCAGAGTTCATTTGAACAACACCTGCTAGATATGCGCCTTTAAGTAAATTTAATCTGTGATCAAGAGAAGGCTTGTCACTATTCAAGTCTAATATAGAATTTACCATTAATTTAATAGCTGCTTCAGCATACATGTCTGAAAAAAGATTTGAATTATTACAAACATATCCTTCCATAGCGTGCACAATTGCATCCACCGAAGCTCCTACTGCCGGAGTCCTTGGACAGGATATGGTTGTTTTACCATCTAGAAATGACTTTTTTGCAAACATATTGATGCCATTGATACCCAACTTTTTATTGGAATCTTTATCAACAAGAGATGCATTAAATGATGCCTCACTTCCAGTTCCTGCAGTTGTAGGTATTAAGTATACTGGGACACCTTGATTAATGACTTTATCAAAACCTCTATATTCGATTGGATCTCCTTGATTATTTAATAGTCCGCCAACAGCCTTTGCAACATCCATACAGCTACCTCCTCCTATTCCAAGAATGATATCTGTATTAAAATTTTTTGCTTCTAAAAGATATTCTCTAAGCGAGTCATATGACGGTTCTTCTTTTCCAGAAACTACAATTACAGGAACGTGTTTAAATTGAACTTCTAAATTTTTCTTAATTATTTTCCAATATTCACTTGATAAAAAGCCTTCATCAACCATACAAATTGGTGAATTAAATCCATCATCTTTTAATATTAGATGAATTTCTTCAAGTATGCCGTTTTTTGCATACAAATCATTAGAAAGAATGAATTTCATACTATTCGAGATAATCCAAGTAATTTATAACATTAATTAATTCCATCCTTTGGTTAAGAACAGGAATTATTAATATACCCTGATTTAATATTCTTAAAATCTTTGATTTATCATTCATATCGTCTTCAGTGAGAAATACAAAAGATCTGTTAATTAAATCATTAAGTCCAGATGAAAGATCTATTCCTCTCAATAAGGCATCAAGAATATCTCCCTCAGATATAACTCCAATAACTTTCTCGTTTTTAGAGGTTATAAAAACATGTCTAGAATTATTATTTTTTATATATACTAAAGCGTCTTTAATTGATGATTTTTCACTAAGAATAATATAAGAGTCGTTTTTTTTCATATTTAATATGTTAGCTTTTTTATTGTAAGTTCTTTCTTATCATAAATATCTTTTACAATTTTTAATATTTTCTCAGAGGAATTTCCATCACCATATGGATTAAATCCTTCACTTTTAAGAATATCATTAAACTCCTTTGAAAGTGCTTTTTCAATCGCATTTTTTATATCTTTTTCATCAAAGTCTGCATGAATTACATTTTTTCCGCTCACTCTACCTTCTTGTCTTCTTCCAATATTAATTGCTGGAATGTTATATGTTGGTGCTTCTAGAAGACCAGAGCTTGAATTTCCAATCATTAAAACAGATTTCCTCATGAGCGTTAAATATTCAATCCTACTTAAATTTGCAAATATAATTTGGTCTAATGTTCTCCTATCTTTTATGACCTTTTGAATAGCTAGAGATCCAGCATCATTATTTGGCAATATAATCACTTTTTTTTGGGGATACTTCTCTAAAACATTAAATGTAGTATTGATCTGAGTTTCGGCTTCATCATATTCTTCAGTTACAGGGTGTTGCACTACTAAAAAAAACTCTTGCTCAAGATCGAAGTTATGCTTCTGAAGAAAGTAGTCGGAATCTAAGGTCTTAGTTTGAACCATCTCATCAACTTGAGGTGCTCCAGTATTGAATACTCTAAAACTCTCTTCAGCTAACTTTATAAGCCTTTCCTCGGCATCTGTGTTGGATGCAAAATGAACATGAGCTAATTTTCCAATAGCATGTCTAGCTGCCCCATCAATATTACCTGAGACCTCTCCTGCCTGAATATGCCCAACAGGAATATATGTATATGCTCCTGCTATAGCTGCCATAAGCTGTTCACCTCTGTCTCCAGCCAACATAATAAAATCATAATTATTACTAGAAAGAATATCGGCAATTGAAGTTAAAAAAATTCCTAAGGATTTTACTTGAGAAACATGATTGTAAGAATCAAGCGACATATATATTCTATGTTTAATTTCAAAGCCGTCATTTATAATTTCATTTTCAGATTGTCCAAATCCAGGCAATAAATGCATATTTGTAACACACAATTCATATTCTAGAGATGGATCTTTTTCAATAAGTCGTAAAATTGGTCTTATATATCCCCACTCTCCTCTAGATCCAGTTACAAAAAGTATTTTCATATTATATTAAGAAATATCTTCTTCTTTGAGAAGTGTGTTTGCTTTTATGCTATTTTTTGCAACTTTACCAAGTACATCAGGAAGTTTAGCTGAAGGAATGCCTGTGCCAGGTCTTTTTGTCCATAAATTATCTTCGGAGAAAATATCTCCAGACTTGATATCTTTAATTGTTACAATACTTCTAAATGCCCATTCTCTTATTTGCTCTTCTTTTGCATGAACAGACTTTTCATTACCTGATGCAAGTTCAATTTTTCGAATGCCATCAACTAGAGATTTTAATTCCATAAAATCTAT
>MDTG01004614.1_pt1 | contig 21982 bp, 25 predicted proteins | sample 811421 | NCBI WGS metagenome assembly MDTG01 (sample SAMN05326645, study PRJNA326480) | marine metagenome | isolation source: seawater | place: Pacific Ocean: South East | collected 2011 | reverse complement strand
TTATTTATGCCATTGGTTTTTCGTTAGCTTATGTTTCGTTAGACGTTGGTTGGGGAGCCTTAGTACTTTTTGGTGGAGTACAACTTACCATGTTTTCTCTTGCGGTTTTAAGCAATCAAGAAGTAGGTTTATCTCGCATTTTTGGTGCCATCATTTCTTTTGTGGGTTTGTGTTTTTTGCTAATGCCCAATAGTGCCGTTAATTTCAATTTTTTCTCGCTGGCCTTTATGGTTTTAGCAGCGATTGCGTGGGGACTTTATACTCATAGGGGCCACAGCTCGTCTAATCCGCTATTAGATACCGCACAGAATTTTTTTTGGGCTGCTCCGTTTTCAATTATATTATATCTTATCACGCAAGATGATCTCGAAACAAAAGGGGCAATGTTAGCTGTAGTTTCTGGCGCAGTTACTTCCGGAATTGGGTACGCTGTTTGGTATGCGGTTTTACCTAAATTTAGAACAACAACTGCTGCAATATTACAATTATTGGTACCGCTTATTGCTGCTGGTTTTGGTTATTTGTTTCTAGCGGAAGAATTAACGTGGCAACTGGCATTCGCCACAGCTTTCGTTTTTTTTGGGACATTTGTTGCATTACGCAGACCAGGTATAAAACCTTTGAAATGATCAAGAAGGATCCATACTGGTTCATGCTACGTATTTTAATTATAATCTTAGGGATTTCATGGTCGAGCCAAGTATTTTCAAAAGATTGCGTTATTTTATTACATGGTTTAGCGCGCAGTGACTCATCTTTTTTAATTATGCAACGTACTTTAAAAATGCAGGGTTACTATGTAGTGAATCTTGGCTACCCGTCACGTGAAAAATTGATTAAGGAATTGGTGAGAGATACTATACCAGATGCAATACGGGCTTGTGGTAAACGACGTATAAATTTTGTTACCCACTCTCTGGGTGGCATTATGGTTCGGACTTATTTAGCCTTTAATGAGCTCCAAAATTTAGACCATGTTGTTATGCTTGCTCCGCCAAATAAAGGCTCTGAGATTGTTGATGTTACTCGTAAGCTGTTTGGTTTTAACTGGGTTAATGGTCCTGCTGGACAAGAATTGAGTACTGACAAGGATAGTACGCCTAATACATTGCCACCCGTATCCTTTTCGTTAGGGGTTGTGGCTGGCAGTATGAGCTTTAATCCCGTTTATTCAAATGTAATAAATGGACCTGATGATGGAAAGGTCTCAGTATCAAGTACGCAGGTAGCAGGCATGAGTGACCATATTGTTCTTCCGGTTACTCATACATTCATGATGAATAATCCTTTAGTAATTTCTCAGGTAAAGAACTATCTTAAACACGGTCGTTTTGATAAAACTTTAACATTCGGCAATGCCAGTTGGTCCTTGTTGTCCAAAGTTTTTCGTAGTTATGTTGCAATACGTTAAGTTCTTGTGTTGAAATGGCCCATTTTGCGTCCAGGCCGCGTATCTACTTTTCCATAGATATGCAGCGCAGTATTAGATTTACTTAATTCTGGCACACGATTTATGTCTGTTCCAATTAGGTTCTCCATTATTACATCACTGTGCCGGGATCCGTCTCCAAGGGGCCAGCCCGAAATTGCACGTATGTGTTGTTCAAATTGACAAATATCACATCCGTTTTGGGTCCAGTGGCCTGAATTATGGACCCTAGGCGCGAATTCATTGACTAAGAAACCTTTTGAAGTGTCAAATAGCTCAACCCCCATAACACCAACATATTCAAGTGAATTTAATATTTTAGCGGCTATTAATATTGCATCCATTCTTTGTGACGCAGTTATTGTGGCAGGAACCTGAGTAGTATGCAAAATACCGTTACGGTGAACATTTTCACCAGGATCGTAGCAGGAAACTTCTCCGTCAGGTCCTCTCGCTGCAATTACTGAAATTTCTTTGGTAAAATCTATGAAGCCTTCGAGTATCGAGGGGGCGCCGCGCATTGAACCCCAAGCTGTTAACATTTCAGCAGCATTTTTGACTTTGCTTTGACCCTTTCCATCGTAGCCCATCCTTCTCGTTTTCAATATGGATGGTGTACCGATCAAAGCAATTGCATCTGAGGCTTCTTTGGAATTTTCTACTTTTACAAATGGGGCTGTTTGAAGCCCTATATCATTCAAGAATGTTTTTTCTGAAAAACGATCCTGAGAAACAAAAAGAGCTTTGCGATCAGGATAGATTGTATTGATGCCCTCAAGGATATCTAATGCAGCTGTAGGAATGTTTTCAAATTCATAAGTAACTACATCAACTGAATGGCCAAATTTACGTAACGCGTCTGCATCGTCATATGAAGCGTTTGTTACCTGTTGAGTCACCTGTGAGGCTGGTGATCCAGTACTCGGGTCAAATACATGGGTCAAAAGCCCAAGTCTGCTTGCTGCAAGACTGAGCATACGACCTAATTGCCCACCACCTAAAATACCAATTGTTGAACCGGCTGGTAATGGACTATTCATCAAAGGGCTCATCTTGTATTGACGCGGACAATTCAGACCGCCAGGCATTCAGGCGTTTAGAAATTAAATGGTCTTGTGTTCCCAGGATACTTGCTGCCATCAGTCCAGCATTTGAAGCACCTGAGGTTCCAATAGCCATTGTCGCTACTGGATAACCCTTGGGCATTTGAAGTATTGAGTATAGGCTGTCTAAACCAGCTAAAGCTTTAGTTTGTATTGGCACCCCAATGACTGGAATGCAGGTTTTGGATGCTATCATACCAGGTAGGTGTGCCGCGCCACCAGCGCCCGCTATAATAACTTTCAAGCCACGTTCAGCAGCTGTTTTCCCATATTCCCAAAGCCTGTCAGGTGTACGATGAGCAGATACAATTTTTTTCTCAAACTTTATTTCTAATTCTTCTAAAATAGTAGCGGCATACTTCATCGTTGACCAATCGGATTGGCTGCCCATGATTAGTCCAACAGAAATCATATTCAAGCCTCATAGCTGACGTCAACAGAACGATTCAATTAACTCATTGTGAAAGATTAGGCAATAATATCTGGGGTGAGTTCATCCTCTAACCTACTAATTTGATCTTTCAATTGTAGTTTTTCTTTTTTTAGGCGCTTAACTGCAAGATGATCTATGGATTTTTCTGCAAGAACCGAGATAGCTAGATCTAAATCTCTATGTTTCTGACGCAATACCTCAAGCTCAATTCCTAGTACTTCGTTGTGGGTAAGTTCACCTGGAACTTTCATGGGCCACCTCATACGCTTATGTGCATATTGATAGGCCTTTTTTAGTAATTTGAGAAGACCTCACTTGAATGGATCAAGTTATATGCTAGTTAAATAGTAGGAGTTGTTTTGTTGGGCATGTATTAAAATAGGACATTGTGCGTCTGTCTTGAAAGCGTTCTACACTATACACAATACGGTTAAATATTGTTTTTAATGAGGTTTAAGGCATGAAAGATCAATTTGGTGTTTTAGAGGATCGGATTGTTTATCTGAAGCCAATTGAGAAGAATGATTTACCTGATGAGGTCATTGATCAAACAGGAGATCTTGAACGGCTTTGGTCGGTCCATAATTCTGAAGGAGAGCAATTAGCTCTGATAGGCGATTTAGACCAAGCATATGATCTGGCGCGGGAATTTCGCTACTCGCCAATGACTTTACATTAAATTAGCACTCATTTGACAAGCGTTGCTACTACCCTCGAATTAGCCCCATGCTTTCGAGTTTTAGTAATACTTGATGAGCACAATGATCTACTTCAACATTCTCTGTTTCTAAGCGTAAGTCGGGATCCAAAGGGGCGTCGTAAGGATCCGAAATTCCAGTGAATTCTTTAATTTTTCCCGCTCTGGCTAGTTTGTAGAGCCCTTTGCGGTCTCGGCGCTCGCATTCATCTATTGAAGTCGCCACATGGACTTCCACGAATGCACCAAAGGTTTCTATGCTTTCACGAACGGCTTGACGGGTGCTCGAGTAAGGAGCGATTGGTGCACATATGGCTATGCCACCGTTTTTAGTGATTTCAGAAGCTACATATCCTATTCTGCGTATATTCAAATCTCTATGTTCTTTGGAAAATCCTAATTCAGATGATAAGTTCTTGCGTACAATATCGCCATCTAAAAGAGTAACAGGACGACCACCCATCTCCATTAATTTTATCATTAAAGAGTTGGCAATTGTGGACTTCCCAGAGCCCGAAAACCCAGTAAAAAAAACGGTGAAGCCTTGTTGGGCTCTTGGTGGCCGCGATTTGCGCAATTCTGCAACTACTTGGGGGAAGCTGAACCAATCTGGAATTTCTAGGCCTTCATCAAGTCGACGGCGAAGTTCTGTGCCAGAAATATTCAAAACGGTGGAACCTTTAGCTACTTCATCGATTGACTCGTATTGTGCCCGCTCTTGGACATAAACCATATGTTTAAAATCTACCATTTCGACCCCAATTTCTGTTTCATGAGTGCGAAATAAGTCTTGAGCTTCGTACGGTCCATAAAAGTCATTTCCAAAAGAGTTTTTTCCTGGCCCTGCGTGGTCACGCCCGACGATGAAATGGGTGCACCCGTGATTGGCGCGTATAAGCCCATGCCAGACAGCTTCGCGTGGGCCGGCCATTCGCATAGCAAGATTAAGCAGTGATATTGAGGTGGTTGACGATGGATACTGATCGAGCACTGCCTCGTAACAACGAACACGGGTAAAATGATCAATATCGCCTGGTTTGGTCAATCCGACTACGGGATGAATTAACAAATTGGCTTGTGCTTCTTTTGCTGCCCGAAACGTAAGCTCTTGATGTGCCCGATGTAGGGGGTTTCGGGTTTGGAATGCAACAACCCGATGCCAACCCATTTTACTAAAATAAGTCCTCAATTCATTTGGAGTATTTCGCCGTTCACGGAAATCATAGTGGGTTGGTTGCTGAATTCCTGTTACGGGCCCACCTAAATAAATTTGTCCCGCCTGATTGTGTAAATAGTTGACGCCCGGGTGAGTTAAATCATCAGCCCCAAAAACCTTCTGGGCTTCATCAGACTTATCAGGTGTCCACTTGTCAGTAATATTTATGATGGCAAGAATTACTCCCTCTTGATCGCGTAGTGCGACTTCGTCTCCGAGTTCTATATTTTTTGCAAACTCCACCGTCACGTCAAGATTAATTGGGATGGGCCAAAGGTGGCCATTTGCAAGTCGCATGTTTTCTAAAACATTGTTGTAATCCAACTGACTTAAAAACCCATTAAGAGGTGCAAATCCGCCGTTAAGGAGCAACTCAAGATCGCAGATTTGGCGAGGAGTTAGGTCTAGAGAAGGTAGTTTTGCCGCTTCTAGTTTTATATTTTGTGCTTTTTCGTGACTTAAATATAAGTCTTGAATAGGTGCTAAATTATTCTGCAAAATTTTTCCTTATTTTAAATTGATCAAGTAAGGTACGAAATTTTTTAAATTTTTGTTTTTTAAATTACTATAAATAATCGCTGCCACTACTTTTTTAAGGTTTCGCCCAAGGTTGCAATTAAGAATAAATTTAATATAGGCTTTAATTGGACTAAGAACTAATATTACTCGGCTTGTTCAGATAGCCATCGCTCTGCCTCAAGTGCGGCCATGCACCCCATCCCTGCACTGGTTACGGCTTGGCGATATTTGTGGTCTGTTAAGTCTCCCGCTGCAAAGACCCCAGCGATTGAGGTTTCAGTGCTATCGGGTTTGGTTATGACGTATCCTCCCATGTGGGTTTTAAGGGTATCTTTAACGAGCTCATTGGCTGGAGAATGACCAATAGCCACAAATACTCCCTTACAGGGGATATCTGTGATTTCACCAGTTTTAGTATGTTTGACTTTGACCCCTTCAACTCCGAGAGGCATGTCTGTTCCATAAACTTCCTCAAGTTCATTAAACCAGATTGGTTTTATTTTATTATTTTTTTTCAGTCTGTTGATTAATATTTGTTCTGCGCGCAGTTCATCTCGGCGATGAATTAAGGTAACTTTTGAGGCAAAATTTGTTAGGAATAAAGCTTCTTCGACAGCGGTATTGCCCCCACCAATTACTACTATCTCTTGGCCCCGATAAAAAAAACCATCACAGGTTGCACAGGCTGATACACCAAACCCTTTAAATTTTTCTTCACTCGGTAACCCTAGCCATCGAGCTCGGGCCCCAGTTGCCAATATAACGGCGTCACTTGTATACATCGTACCGCTGTCTCCTTGAGCTTTAAACGGGCGCTTAGATAGGTCAAGAGTGGTAATGATATCTGCAATAATCTCCGTACCCATCGCTTTAGCATGCGCTTCCATTCTTACCATTAGGTCGGGTCCTTGAACTTCTGTATCACCCGGCCAGTTCTCAACTTCGGTGGTAGTTGTTAGCTGTCCACCGGGTTCAATTCCTTGAATTAAAATTGGTTCTAACATTGCACGGCTGGCATACACACCTGCGGTGTATCCCGTAGGGCCCGAACCAATAATTAAAACTTTGGTATGACGCGTTTTCGACATAACGGTTCCTATAATTTATATTAATAAATGGCTATATACATGGATTTACTCGGGCAAAAGCCTAAACCTCGAAACAAATGCATGAAATTAAATCACGTATTATTATTACTTAAATTTGAAATATTATTGCGTATCATTGGTCATTTTGGTATGTTTAATAAATATATTAGGGGATATGAGCGGCATGCACCGGTTGGATGAGATAGATCGTATGATATTAGCCGAATTGCAAGCAGATGGTCGAATGACAAATGTTGAATTGGCCAAGCGTGTGGGAATATCAGCTCCACCATGTTTGCGTAGGGTCCGTACTTTAGAAGACTCAGGGTACATCGGTGGCTATCATGCCGACATCAATTCGAAGCAATTAGGGTTTGAGGTGCAGGTATTTGCCATGGTTGGCTTACAAAGTCAGGCAGAGGTCGATCTCTCAGCATTTGAAACTCGCTGTCTTGAGTGGCCTTTTGTCCGGGAATGCCACATGCTTAATGGTGAGGTCGATTTTATTCTTAAGTGCGTGGCTCCAGATCTATCGACGTTTCAAACGTTCCTTACTGACGAGCTAACATCAGCTGAGAATGTGGCTTCTGTGAAAACCTCATTGGTAATTCGTGGTGCCAAAGATCAGCCTGGTGTGCCGTTTGAAGTATTAGAAGAACGGTTGTCTAAACTGGCATAGAGTGAGAAATAAAATTAAAGGCTTATACAATTAATTAACCTACCATAATCTGATTGCTTTTGGTGTGTTGCTCGGCGGTACGAGTAAAAGCTTTCTGGATCTGAATAAGTACAATTACCAGTCCACATGCATTCCTTGATATCTTGGTCCTGCAAGATTGATAAGCCATAGCCAGGTAAATCAAATTGATATCGACTATTATCGTTTTTAAAAAAGAAACGAGCAGCATCAAGATCATCTTTACAAATTTCATCATAAAATTCAGGGCCAACTTCATAGGCTTTTTGGCTAATACATGGGCCTATAACTGCGCAGATTTCTGAACGTTTTGCGCCCAAAGTTTCCATGGCTGAAATTGTATTTTGTAAAATACCTAATTTCGAGCCCTTCCAACCTGCATGAGCTGCGCCAATAATTTTTGATTTTCCGTCATACATTAGGACAGGCTGACAATCGGCAGTAAGAATGCTCAGTGTAAGACCTGGAGTTGCTGTCACAATCGCATCGGCTCTTTGTTTTTTTGATAATGGTTTATCTATAATAATCACGTCTGAGGAGTGAATTTGATGTACCGCTTGGGGCTCGATATTTGGGTGTCCAAAATACCTAGAAATTGCTGAGCGGTTTTCCATTATGTGATTGGGATCATCGTCTGATCCTTTCCCACAGTTTAGGCTGCTGTAGACACCGCGTGAGACACCGCCGTGTCGAGTAAAAAACCCATGCGGTATATTCGTTAAAAGTTTTGAACGCACTGGGGCTAAAGTCATCCGCTATAACCTTTCTTCATTGGTCAACGCCAAATGGCAATAAATTATTTTTGGGCGCTATACCTATTACCTTAAACAAATTTCCCATTTCTTCAGGGTGTGTAAGCCGGCGGTGAGCAGCAATATGAGTGTCTAAAGCTGTTCCAGTTAGCCTTTGTGCTAAAGCTTTTGCACGTTCGGTAATGCCCAAGCGTTCCAAAAATACGCCTTGAGTGGTCAATCGAGATGCGATAGCCGGTCGGGCTGACTGAGATATCGCCTCAAAATCAACATGAGCGGTGATATCAGATGCTCCTGGATTGGTGAGGGGGTTTACCATTTTGTGATGTTTAATAGCTTGGAAGGTATCTCCCTTGGATCTCCAGGCTCCATAATCAAAAATGAGTGCTGCCCCTCCATATGTATGCATGCGGATGGCAATTTGTCCTACAACGGAGGGCAAGGTTGGACAATATTCAACAATGTCATTAACTAATGTGTCTTTCAGGCGCTGCTTAAGAAAGTCGAACTGCTGGGGAGCTGAACGTCCAAAATTTAGACCGTTAAAGCCCTCGCCGACTAATCGTTCTTCCCAAGCAATCTTGGTTCGGTAAAATTGGCGTACTGGAAGGGCATCAAAAAACTCATTTGCAATTAAATAAATTGGCGCGTTTGGTAAACTTACCAGATCTGGATGATGAGTGACATTTTTTATTAGATCAGTTTGTAAATTTCGCATTTTTGGTGAGATTTCTACAAAATGTATGGGAAGTTTATCAAAGCCTGGGATGGCTGATGAGGCTTTTCTAAGGTCTTTCATTAGAGTGCCTTTTCCTGGTCCTAGCTCAACTAAAATGGCTTCTTTTGGGCTGCCTTGAGCCTGCCATGCCTGCCCGAGTGATAAAGCTATCATCTCACCAAACATCTGACTGATTTCTGGTGCTGTGACGAAATCTCCTCGAGCTCCAATTGCGTTTTGGGTTGTATAATAACCATATTCTGGATGCATAAGGCATTCGGCCATGTAATCTGCCATGTTCATCGGACCATTTTCTGCGATCCGCTCAAGTAAGATGTTGGTTAGTTGTGTCATTTAAATTGGGCTCTGTAGACAAGCCATAACCCTATAAATATCATGGGCAATGATAAAATTTGTCCCATTGTTAATCCCAATCCACCAAATTGGATTGCAAATCCAATTGGATTTTCTAGAGATTGAAAATGGGCATCAGGTTGTCTTACAATTTCAACTAAAAACCGTGTAAGTCCATAGCATGACACAAATATTCCAGTTAGGAGGCCAGTAAAACGCAATGCTTGAGTTCGAAAAACAAGATAGAGTAAAACAGAACCTAATATCAGACCTTCTCCAAGTGCCTCATACAATTGAGAGGGGTGACGGGCACAAAACCCTGAAATTGCGTTAGCACAGGTTTGTGCGTCAACTCCGGGAAAAATCACACCCCAAGGAAGATTAGTTTCTCTGCCCCAAAGTTCACCATTTATAAAATTGGATAAACGCCCAAATAATAGGCCAGCAGGAGCGGAAATTGCAATAATATCAGCCATTCGTGGAATGGATATCTGGTGCTTCCAACAAAATGCCATTCCCGCGAAAATAACCCCCAGGAAACCGCCATGAAAAGACATGCCACCATCAAAGATACGCAATGCTGCGATTGGATCTGCTAAATAGATTTGGGGTTTGTAAAATAGTACATAGCCCATTCTGCCACCAACAATAATACCTATGACCATCCAGGACATAAGATCATCTAAATTTTTTTCGGTAAGAGCTGGTGTGTTTTGAGGCCAAAGAGCGGGACGACGAATAGTCTGCCGAATTAACCAACTTGCAAACAATATTCCGAATACGTAAGCCAATGCGTACCAGTGGATAGCTAAGTCAAACCCACCTAAACTGTAATTTTGGGCATCCCAGCTGAATGTCCACACAGGAATGGGAATTGAGAAAATGACTGGCGAAATGTCAGGAAATGGAATCAATAAAATCATAATCCTACCTTTCTAGTGCTGTCTATTAAGTCAAGCTTGAGATTTTTGGTTAAAGTGCCCATATTGTAGCTAAGACGTAAAATCGTTGTTTAGGAGGCAAATTATGCAGACCAGAAATAAAATTATGGACGACCTTGGCCATTTAATGACAAATGCAATGGGTGTCGCACAGGGTGCAAAGGAAGAAGCTGAAACAGCCATGAAAGGTTTGATAGACCGTTGGTTGGCGGATAGAGATTTTGTTACTCGCGAAGAGTTTGAGGCAGTGCGAGCAATGGCTCAGAAGGCAAGAGAACAAAATGAAGCCCTCTCCTCTAGATTAGACGCTCTGGAGGCGTCTCGGTCGAAGAAAAAGAAGTAATTTTTGAAACTAGTAAAATACTCACTAAGTTTGACCTTTTTACAAAATAAATAATTATTTTATCAACAAATAAGTGACTTATCCCCAGAAAATTCACTGGACAGATCGTTCTGTTCGGTACACCATACTTGGTAATGGTTTTTGGCAGTGCTACAAAATATTGTAGTGCCTACAATATGTGTTGAAATCTGTTGCTAAAAATATTTCCTGAAAGGGAATTGGTATGACGTCATTCGACAGTATTTTTGATTTTGAGGATCCGCACCCAATTGACATGGTACAGGATATTGCTGCGACCCAAAAATGGCAATTTGATCGAATTGGTGAAGACCAGATTGCTATGGCAGTTGAAGGGCAGTGGCGGACCTATTCGATTACCCTAGCTTGGAGTGATATGGATGAGACGCTCCGTTTAATCTGTACTTTTGATATGCAGCCACCTGAGCATCGTGTGAATGAACTTTATGCAGCACTAAATGAAGTGAACGATAATTGCTGGGCTGGAAATTTTACCTATTGGGCTGACCAAAAATCAATGGTTTTTAGGTATGGCTTGATTTTAACAGGTGGCCAGAGTGCTACTTTGGATCAAATAGATACAATGATATCAACTGCTGTAATATCGGCAGAGCGTTACTATCCTGCATTTCAGCTTGTTACTTGGGGAGAACAAAGTTTGAAGTCTGCTATGCAAGTTGCAATTTCGGAAGCTTACGGGCGAGCGTAACTGTAGCGCGTGTTAGAACTTGGTGAGTTATGTTATGATTTCCAATTACATTAATGAACGTGGTCTGGTAATTTTGGGCTGTGGAAAAATGGGCTCAGCTCTATTGTCCGGTTGGCTAAAAACTGGTCTAGAACCTAGCTCTGTTTGGATTTTAGATCCAGAACCTAGTGAGTGGTCTACGTCTATTGGTGCGCATTTGAATGTAAATTTGCCAGAAAATCCTGCGATTGTTTTGATTGCTGTTAAACCGCAAATGATGGGCGCGGCCTTGCCGCAACTAAAAAACTTACAATCAGGCAAAACATTATTTATCTCTGTTGCAGCTGGTATAACGCTTTCCTCGCTAGAGAATGCATTAGGCCTCCATGCCGCAATAGTGAGGGCCATGCCTAACACCCCAGCTTCTGTCGGCCATGGTATTACTGCTCTGATTGGAAACGGCAGTTCATCAAAGAAAGATATAGGTGAAGCTGAACAGCTGATGTCTGCGGTTGGCCAAACAATTGTACTAGAAAATGAAGATCAAATGGACGCAGTAACGGGGGTGTCAGGCTCGGGCCCCGCCTACCTATTTTATATGATTGAAGCATTGGCACTTGCTGGTGAGGAACAAGGGCTTCCAAGTGAAATGGCGATGAAACTTTCGATCGCTACACTTGCGGGCGCTGGTGCATTAGCTAGTCAATCGAGTGAGACGGCAGAACAACTGCGCATTAATGTGACTAGCCCAAATGGGACAACGCAAGCTGCATTACAGGTCTTGATGAACGAAGGGGCTGGTCTTAAATCTTTAATGACCCAAACCGTGACGGCAGCCACTATGCGTTCGAAAGAACTTTCTAATGGCTGAAATTTCTATCGATCAATTTATGGCTGTCGACATTCGTATGGGCGTAGTGACCCGTGCCGAACCTTTCCCTGAAGCTCGAAAGCCTGCAATCAAGCTTTGGATAGATTTTGGTGGTAATTTAGGTGAAAAAAAATCATCAGCCCAGTTGACCGCGCATTACACACCCGCTGCTCTTATAGGTAAAAAGATTCTGGCTGTGGTTAATTTTCCACCCCGTCAAATTGGTAAAGTCATGTCTGAGGTACTAGTCTTAGGTGTTCCAGATTCTGATGGGGAAGTTGTCCTGATTGGACCAGACACAGATGTACCAGTTGGTGGACGCGTTTTTTAATGCGTGTTTTGATAAGCCGAAAACTGCCTTCTGAAGTTGTTCAGGCAGCCCAATTAAGATTTGATGTCTCCATTCGCGATAACAATTTACCAATGAATGCTGCAGAAGTGCGCGCCGCTATTCTCGAATATGATGCAATAATTCCAACGCTAGGAGATGATTTTTCTGGTAAAGTTTTTTATGGGTCAGAAAAGTTTAAGTGTAAAATTCTGGCTAACTTTGGCGTTGGCTACAACCATATTGATGTTGAGGCGGCCAAAAGATCTGGGATAGCCGTTACCAATACGCCCGGAGCAGTCACGGATGCTACTGCCGATATTGCGCTAACCCTAATGTTGATGACATGCCGTAGAGCTGGCGAGGGTGAACGAATTATTAGATCTGATAATTGGGTGGGATGGCATCCGACCCAACTCCTCGGGATGCATATCTCTGGGAAAACGCTTGGTGTTATTGGTATGGGGCGTATCGGACAAGCAATCGCAAAAAGATGCAAACTAGGGTTTGGAATGAAGGTTGTATTTTACAATCGCTCGATCAAAATCGTTGAAGGCTGTGATCAATTAGAAACCATAAACGCTGTTATGGCGTCGTGTGATATAGTTGTTATAGCACTTCCTGGAGGGGTAGAAACCTACCATATGATTAATTCGGAAACATTGAAGTCCCTTCGATCTCATGCTATTTTAGTGAATATCGCACGGGGTGATATAATAGACGAGAAAGCTTTAATTACGGCCTTGGAGTGTGGTCAAATTGCCGGTGCAGGCCTGGATGTTTATGAGTTCGAACCCGAGGTCCCAAAGGTTTTCAAAGAAATGCAGAATGTTACACTTTTGCCGCATCTTGGAACTGCGGCCTATGAGGTTCGTGTAGATATGGGCTTGATGGCAGTACAAAATTTGATAGCGTTTGCAGATTGTTTGGATCTACCAAATCAAGTGTGAAAAGTGATCGGGGTAGGGTTGCAAAAATACAATCAGTTTCTGAGCAATAATTCCGTTAGGGCACTTGAACCTAGTGATGAAGCCTTGGTCACAACATTAGAACTGATCAAGTCTTCTTTTGCTTTTATGGCGGGGCTGATTGACCCACCGAGCTCTGTTGAGCGGCTGACACTTAAAAAATTAAAAACGATGGCTGAGGTTGGTCGCGTCCTAGTAATAGGAAAACCGGTTATCGCGTGCGTTGTTGCTACCCCGCTACCCCACGCACTTTACCTTGGAAAAATTGCCGTTGATCCTAGTATGCGAGGCCAAGGCCTGGTTCGAACTTTGATTGAGAAATGTGAAGCTCTGGCAGAGGATTTAGGTAAAAATTGCCTGGAACTACAAGTTCGGATTGAGCTTGTTCAAAATGAAAAAATGTTCGCTAAGCTGGGATTTATAAAAGTTTCTGATGATTGCCACCTTGGCTATGATCGGGTGACTGAGATTATGATGCAAAAACCTGTCTGCTAAACTCTTCTGGGCACCACAATCCAATCCAACGTATTTTAATACCTTACTAAACAAGGCTACTGTTTCATTCTGGCTCCTGCAAGAGGCGTAAAATGCTAATATTGATTTTCGACGTTGGCATTTGTGCTGAAGTGGATTCACTCACCCAGAATTGCCCGCTAACATTCCACCAATCTCACCGATCTTTAAGGCGCCTTTGCGTCCAATGCAGACCAATGCAATATGTTCGCCAGCTTTGGCAGGCGTAATTTCAAAACGTTCTCCTACAATTTGGATCAACCAATTTTGACCTGCGTCGTCAGCCACAAAGCCTTTAGCACGAATGATCCCTAAGCCCCCAATCGCTAAAGATTCTGTCAGGTAAAAAGGATTACAGGGCGGAATTTCACCAAAGACACGGCTTTCATAACCCGCATCCGCATGGGAGGAGGCCTGCGGTTGTTTGGCCACCATCTCCACGCCAAGGATTACTTCTGGAGGCAGCCTGCCTTGAGCGGTGGCTATAACCTGTGCTTTAGGGTTGGTTGAGGTGAGCCAGTCTCGTACATCTTGCACGATATCATTTGAGATCAAATCAATTTTGGTTTGTACGATCAAATCAGCGTCAGAAATTTGGCGCAGCATGGTATCACCAAGATATTCATCTGCCGCTTGCATCCGAATGCGTTCGCTGTCAGCAAGCACCACAACCCCCCCAAGAGTAAAGCCGTCCAAAAAAGAAATACTTGCAGCCACAGTGCCAGGCATCGCCACACCCGAGGCCTCAATCACAACATAATCTGGTGAAGGTTCCAGCTGAGCTAATTTGAGCATAGCAGCTGTCATATCAGAGCCAAAGGAGCAGCAAATACAGCCCCCAGAAATGGCAATCATTTCGTCATCTTTAGCCTCAATTAAATCAGCATCAATTGGCAGATCCCCAAACTCATTTACCAAAATAGCAATTTTGCGACCATCTGCGTGACGCAGCAAATGATTCAGTAAAGTGGTTTTACCGGCCCCAAGATAGCCACCGATCACAATGACCGGGATGGTTTGCCTCATAGGTCGGCGGCTGAGAAAATACGCCCGCCCTGAACCGTACCCCATACGCCGATATCTTTAAGCTGCATCGGGTCGCAAGCCGTTGGATCTGCCTCTAAAACTGCGAAATCAGCTTTCTTACCAGTTTCAATTGAGCCAATTTCTCCGTCTAGATGCAGCGTGTATGCAGCTCCCATGGTAATGGCCCAAAGCGCCTCATGCAGTTGGATTCTTTCTTCCTGTCCCTGTATCCGACCCGATGCCGTGACGCGATTTATGGCAGCCCATGCGGTAAACAAGGGCCCAAGCGGCGTAACAGGAGCGTCAGAATGGATGGCCATTGGCACGCCGCTATCCAGCGCGGTCCGACAGGCATTCATTCGTGTGGCACGGTCCGGCCCAACAGTTAGAGCATAATGTTCATCGCCCCAGTAGAAGTGATGGTTGGCAAAAAGATTTACGCACATGCCAAGCTTTGCGGCAGTCCTAAACTGCGCTGCATCTGCCAATTGGCAATGTTGCAGCGTAAAGCGGTGATCGGGATTTGGGTGCGCTTGCAAGGCAGGACCAAGTTTTTCCAAGACCAATTGTGTGGCCTGATCGCCATTGGTGTGGGTGTGGACTTGCAAACCGGCCTCAAGGGCCAAATGCAGCAGTTCTGATAAATGTTCAGGTGCGATATACCAAAGCCCGTTAGGCGCACCGTTGTGATAGCCAGGCCAGCGTAAGCGCGCTGAAAAACCTTGGATAGAACCATCCACGATAATTTTGATTTGGCCCATGCGCAAAAGATCCGTGGTGCGCTCTTTGAACCCCAACACCGTGGCAATCAATTCCTTGGGAGACAGACCCATGAAAAATCGAAAAGGCATCAAACGCACGGGATAATTTGGCTCACTGGTCACCCTCAGCATCATATCAACAGCCTCATCATCCATTCGCGATGCGAGATCGGTTATGGTGGTGGTGCCTGTGCGCACACAAAGCTTGGCGAAGTTGCGCAGGCCAGATTCGTCTGCGTCTAGCATGCTGCGTTCATAACCCACAAATGGACCAACCGGCGTCATGATTTCAGGGCCCTTCAACTCACCGGTCGGGAATCCATCAGTGCCTAAAGGGATGCCTGGATGGTTGAGCCCGGGTTTGAGCATGCCTGCCAGTTCCAGCGCCTTTGTGTTAACATTCATGATATGGCCAGAGGCATGCAATATACCTATTGCACGGTTGGTCGACACTCGGTCAAGATCAGCACGGGTGATTGTAATATTGCCCATATAGATCGGATCTAGCTGCCAACCTGATAGAGGTGCCGCTGGGTCCTCCAGCGCGACCTCAGCCTCCTGTAAGCGCGAAACAACCGCATCCACACTCTTGACACCGCTCCAGGTCTTGCCATTGGGATCAACTCGATCGAACCAACCGCAATAGACTTTAGTCCATAAGGACCCTTCCATTGTGTGGGCATGCCCTTCAACAAATCCGGGCATCAATACTTTATTAGAAAAACAGGTATCAAGAGTGTATTCACCCCATGCTGCCAGCTCCTCCAAGTTTCCTGTTCCCAAAATTCGGCCATCTCGCACCGCTACATGAGTTGCCTCGGGGCGGCTCGGGTTCATAGTGATAATCTTTTTGGCGCTGAAAATTGTAGTGTCTGACAAGGGTCACCTCTGGAATTCTTTGTTTGATCAAAATGTAAAGAGCTTTCATTAAATGATAAAATAGATTTAACTGACTTTTAAACACTTTTTTTTAGGGGAATAGCGCCAATGAACTTTACACTCAAACAATTGCGTTACTTGGAGGCTGCTGGTCGTTTGAGGTCCATTGCAAACGCAGCGGTTGAGGTTTCGATTTCTCAGTCCTCAATCACCACAGCAATTGATGCACTTGAAGGCTCCCTCGGTTATGCCCTCTTCGTAAGGACCCCAGCGAAAGGAATTCAACCCACACCAGCAGGTCGCGAAGCACTGCAACTGATTCGAAATTTCCTTAACCAAACGCAACAATTTGAAGCTGAATTACAGTCCCATGGGAGAGATGATGTAGGGCTGGTGCGGATCGCGTGCTATGCCACTGCAGCCCCAGCGTTTTTGCCGCCCATCTTGAAATCGATATCTGAAAACTTTCCAGGCATTTCCATCAAAGTGATGGAGGGGAATATGATGTCCATCGTAGATTACCTTAATAATGGCGAGGTGGATCTGGTATTTACCTATGACACTTATTTGCCAAAAAGTCAGTCATTCGAACCGCTATTCGACGCGCCACCCTATGCTTTGGTCCCAGCCTCTGATCCGCTATGCGTCAAAAGCTCAATAACTTTTAATGAATTAAGCAAAATGCCAATGATCATGCTCGATCTACCTTACACACGTGATTACTTTCTTGGCCTGTTCAGATCGCGCGGGTTATACCCAGAAGTGGTCCATTCTACTCGCTCAGCAGAAATCGCAAAGGCGTTAGTAGAAGGTAAATTCGGCTACACTATTTTGAACATCCGGCCTCACAATTACAGCACCAATGACACGCGCTACAAAACCCTGCCTATCTCTGATTTCTCAGAAGCGCCAGTCTTTGGAATTGCAACGGCCAGAGATGTTCGGCAGCCCAAAAATGTAACATCTTTTGTCAAAGGTTGTATCGAATTGAGAAGGAGCGGTGCATTGGACGCTCTAACTGTGCGTCCAAACCCCTAAAAAATGTAGTAATGAAGTCCAATTAATCTATTTTCTAAATAAATTCTGTTGTGTAGACTTTTCTTAATTAAAATAGAAACCACTCAAAGGGAGACATAATTTAATGAAACAAGCTCTGAAAGGACTACTCACAGCTACGGCCGCTGCTGCCGTTCTTGCGACGGGTGCCATTGCCGAAGATTCGCCACGTAAAGGCGGTACATTGATCACGGTCATGGCGACCAATTTACGAAATTTGAACCCAGCCGTGCAGTCCGGCATCGTAACAGGATATCCTGGTGCTCAATTATTTGCCGCACCTCTTCGCTATGATGAAGATTGGACGCCGCAACCTTATTTGGCACAAAGTTGGGATGTGAGTGAGGATGGCCTGACTGTCACCTTAAATTTGGTTAAAAATGCAGTTTTCCATGACGGCACTCCAATTACCTCAGAAGATGTGGCCTTCTCTGTTGATACAATCAAGGCACACCACCCCTTTAAATCAATGTTTGCTCCTGTAACATCGGTAGACACACCTGATGATCACACGGCAGTGTTGAACCTGAGCAAGCCACACCCAGCACTAATGCTAGCTATGTCTGGCCAACTGATGGCGATCATTCCGAAGCATATTTATGGTGATGGTCAAAATCCAAAATCACATCCGCGCAACACTGAAAACGTTGTAGGTTCAGGTCCATTTAAGCTCACTGAGTATAAATCAGGCGAACACGTAATTTTGGAGCGTTTCGATGACTTTTTCATCGAAGGACGTCCGTACCTGGACAAAGTTGTGATGCGGATCATCACAGATCCAGCAGCACGGGCTATCGCCTATGAAAATGGTGAAATCCATATGGGAGCTTTTGAGTCCCTACCACGAATCATCAACCGCCTAAAGAAAGTAGATAGCCTCACTGTAACGGACGAAGGTTACGGTGGCATTGGTCCTCTCGATTGGCTCGCTATGAATACAACGAAAGGTCCTTTGAAGGATGTTCGAGTACGCAAGGCCATTGCCCACGCTATTGATAAAAACTTCATCCATAAGGCACTGATGGAAGGAACTGCCTCAAACTCTTTGACTGGCATCCACCCAGACAGCCCATTCTATAATGCGAATGTTGACGGCTATGACTTGGATCTCGATAAATCCCGAGCACTATTGGACGAAGCTGGATACCCAATGAATGGTGACTCTCGCTTTAATTTAACTATCGACTTTGGATGGCCAGGTGTGAAACCGCAGGTCGAATATGTCAAAGCTGCCCTCAAGAAAGTCGGTATTGCGGTTGAGGTTCGTGCCTCTGCAGACTTCCCAACCTGGGCAGCTCGCATGGGTAAAATGGAATTTGATATGTCCTGGGATACTGTTTTTAACTGGGGCGACCCGGTGATTGGCGTTCACCGTACTTACTCATCAGGTAACATAGCCAAAGGTGTCTGGTCCAATACTCAGGGCTATGCAAATGCCCGGGTAGATGAACTGATGGAAATGGCTGGGATTGAAAAAGATCCTACAAAACGCGCAGCTCTATATGCGGAATTCCAGCAAATAATTGCAGATGAGCTGCCAGTCTACCACATCAACACATTGCCATATCACACCGTTTACAATGATAATGTGGGTAACCCTCCTTTAGGTATTTGGGGAACATCAACTCCAATTGATATGACATATCTAAAAAAATAAACTCTTTATAATGCGGGCGAGCCGAGCCTTGCCCGCATTATAATAACTACTCAACAAGGCTAATATATTGGGCATTTTACGCACTATTATTCTTCGCGTCATCTATGCTATCGCACTACTTTTTGCGGTTTTGGTATTAAATTTCTTTTTGATGCATTTAGCGCCAGGCGATGTGGCTGATACGATAAGCCAATCCATGGGTGGCGCAGATCAGGAAATTCTAGATGAGATACGTGTTAGCTACGGCCTAGATCAACCATTCATAGTGCAGCTTGGCCGATACATTGCCAGTGTCGCCCAGTTCGATTTGGGCTATTCCTTTTTCTATAATCAGCCAGTTACAAAGTTAATCCTAGAGCGTCTGCCCGCAACCTTGCTGCTGGTGATCACAGCGCAGATTGCAGCGTTGATAATTGGGGTAGTGCTGGGAGTTGTGTCCGCTTGCAAACCAAATGGCTTGTCAAATTATGTTGTCACTTTCCTCGCGTTGTTTGGTTATTCTGCTCCTGTATTTTGGACAGGTATTTTATTGTTGATTACCTTTTCTTTAAACGTCCATTGGTTTCCAGTCGCAGGTATGCGTGATGTGACTATCGAAGGTAATTTCTTGGCCCATTTTTGGGATGTCGCCCGCCACCTTGTCTTACCCGCAGTGACATTGGGATCGATCTTTTTGGCACTTTATTCCCGTCTATCGCGCGCTTCTATGATGGAGGTTTTGGGTTCAGATTACGTTCGAACTGCTAATGCGAAAGGCCTGAAATCAAATCAAGTAGTCTACAAACACGCACTCAAAAATGCCCTGTCGCCAGTAATTACTCTCGCTGGATTGCAGTTTTCTGCTGTTCTTTCTGGCGCTGTCTTGGTCGAAGCAGTATTCAGCTGGCCAGGGCTTGGTACACTTGCCTTTCAGTCTATCATCGCTCGCGACACGCCAACTATCCTAGGGATACTTTTTTTCTCAGCATTAGTTGTGATCATTGGTAATCTACTCACTGACCTCGCACTGCGCTTAGTTGATCCACGCGTTAGAGGCCAAAAATGACAAATCCATTGATCAAGGATGAAACCCTACCTCAACCACTACATCCTTTCACTGAGGGTTGGGACATGTTTCGCCAAAACAGACCAGCAGTTGTGGGCCTGTGCTTGTTAGCCTTAATCACGCTTTGCGCAATCTTTGGCCCATACCTTTACCCTACTGATCCATTTGAAATGGTTTGGATGCCATTTTCTCCGCCTGGCCAAGAAGGTTTTTTACTCGGCACTGATTATCTGGGGCGAGATCTTTTAGCGATGATCATCAATGGAGCGAAAGTATCGTTGATGATTGGTCTTTCTGCCGCTGTAATGACCGTGTTTATCGGTGTGACTGTGGGCGCATTGGCAGGATTTTATCGCGGTATTGTTGAGGAGATTTTGATGCGGATCACTGAGTTTTTTCAAGTATTACCAACCTTGCTGTTCTCAATGGTTTTAGTTGCCCTTTTCGGTGCATCTCTTCCAATGATAACTTTTGCGATTGGAATCGTCAGCTGGACTGCCGTTGCCCGTATCACCCGCGCGGAATTTTTGCGTATTCGGGAACTGGAATATGTCATGGCTTCACGCGCATCTGGAACCTCGAACATTAAGTTGATGTTTGGAGTAATTCTTCCGAATGCCCTGCCACCCATCATTGTACAATCTGCACTGATGGTTGGATCGGCCATCTTATTTGAAGCGGGTTTGTCCTTTTTGGGGTTAACTGACCCTAATGTAGTGAGTTGGGGACAAATCATTGGCTCCAACCGGCAGTATATTCTTGATGCTAGTTATACCGTCACGATACCAGGCATTGCGATTTTTGTAACAGTATTGACCATTTCTCTGGTGGGTGATGGGTTGAATGACGCACTTAATCCAAAATTGAGGCAACGTTAATGGCCGCGCTGTTAGAAGTAAAAAATTTACGCATTGAGCTCATTACTCGCGATGGTGTTGCGCCGGTGATTGACGATTTATCTTTTATCTTAAACGCGGGCGAAACCCTCAGCTTTGTGGGCGAAAGTGGTTGTGGAAAATCGATGACGGCTCTAGCACTTATGGGACTTCTACCTGAAAAAGTGGGTCGCGTCGCTTCTGGAAGTATAATCTTTAAGGGTGAGAATTTAGTACAGGCAAGTAACGATCGTATGCGGGCAATCCGTGGCAATGATATCTCTATGATTTTTCAAGAACCGATGACTTCTCTTAATCCTGTATTCACTATAGGCGAACAAATCGCTGAAGTTTTGCGTGCCCACCAAGCTTTGTCACGTAAAGCGGCATGGTCTCAAGCCATTGAATTACTGGATGCTGTACGCATTCCCAATGCAAAAGGACGTGTAAGCGACTATCCGTTTCAAATGTCTGGCGGTCAACGACAACGGGCAATGATAGCTATGGCTTTAGCCTGCCGTCCAAAAATTCTGATAGCTGATGAACCTACGACGGCGCTAGATGTAACAGTGCAGGCTCAAATTTTTGATTTATTGTCAGATTTGCGGCAGCAAACGGGAGCTGCTATTATTTTGATCACCCATGATATGGGTGCCGTTGCAGAAATGGCTGAGAGAATGATTGTTATGTATGCAGGCCGAAAAGCAGAGTTAGGACCAGTCGATCAAATCATCGACCGACCGCGGCATCCCTATACGAAAGGACTGATCGAATGTGTGCCGCATATTCAAAGTGACCCAAGGCCTGAACGTCATGATCTGGTGGAGGTTCCAGGTATCGTGCCCAGCCTTCGTGAATTTGGTAAAGATCAATGTCTTTTTGCATCCCGTTGTCCTTATCTCACCGAAACATGCCTAACGTCCCGACCAATAGCAAAACAATTCGAAAATGATCAATCAGCTGATTGCTGGCATGCGGAGGCTCTGTGATTTCAGAAATATTGAAAG
>MDTG01386432.1_pt1 | contig 21984 bp, 21 predicted proteins | sample 811421 | NCBI WGS metagenome assembly MDTG01 (sample SAMN05326645, study PRJNA326480) | marine metagenome | isolation source: seawater | place: Pacific Ocean: South East | collected 2011 | reverse complement strand
TAAGAGCTAAAGACATTCCTGGAGATTATTTTGTGTTTAATGAAAAAGATTTTTTAATGTTGGGAAGAAACACAAAAGAAGAGTATAGGTTAGGAGATGAAGTTTTAGTTAAAGTTAAAGGAGTAAACGAAAACAAAAAGCAAATTGATTTTTTATTATTAGAAAAACTTTAATTTTATAAAAAAGAGTTTATGAGTGAATTTTTACCCGCCATTCCAATTGGAATTGTTCTGGCTTTTACTATTGGACCAGTTTTTTTTACTGTGCTAGAAACAAGTATTAGCAAGGGAATTAAGGCAGCAATTTTTGTTGATATTGGTGTTGTCCTTTCAGATGTCGCATTTTTTGTAATAGCTTTTTTTAGCACGAATAGCCTCTTAAAATCAATTGAGGAAAACACCGATTCGTGGTACTTTTTAGGAGGTGTATTGTTGGTTGCTTATGCCGGTGTGAGCCTTATTAAAATTATACAAGAAAAAAACAGTCCAGAAAACACAGAGGGGGCTTTAATTGAAAACAACCCGAACCTTTTAAAAATGGCCATAAAAGGGTTTTTATTAAACATTATAAACGTGGTTGTCCTTTTTTATTGGGTAGGAATTATACTTTATTTTGGTCCTCAGCTGGAAATGAAAGAATCTAAAATATATTTGTTTTTTATTATCATAATATCCACTTATTTTACAATTGACTTAGGAAAAATATATCTAGCTCAGCAGCTTAAAAAAAAACTTACAGATATAGTGATAAAAACCATAAAAATTGTAATCAACTCTTTTATTGTGATATGTGGAATGTTTTTGATTTTTAAAGGGATTATATAAAAAAAAACCTTCCGTTTAGGGAAGGTTTAGAGGCACCGAGCGGATTCGAACCGCTGTACAAGCTTTTGCAGAGCTCTGCCTAGCCACTCGGCCACAGTGCCTTTTGATGTGCAAAACTACATTTTTTTAAATTTTGTTTTCTCTTTTTTTAGATAATTTTACGGAAACACTTTCAACATCCCCGTTAATTGGAGGGCAAATTTTACTTACCGAAACAGTAATTTTTTGAACCCTGTTCTCTTCTTTTAAAATTCTATTTAAAATACGCTCGGCAACTGTTTCTAAAAGCTTGGAAGGAATAGACATTTCTTCTACAATTACTTTATTAAGAAAAACATAATCAATAGCGTCCTCGATTTTATCTGTCAACGAAGCTTTTCCCAAAACTCCTTCGGCCCACAAATTAACAAGGTACTCGCTTCCAATAACACCTTCTTCTTTTAAGCATCCGTGAAAGCAATAACAACGAACATTTTTTAAATAAATTTCCACCATAAAAAACAATCAAAGATAAATAAAGAATAGAGATGAATTCTTTAACTTTGATTTTTATTTTATTTTGTCAGATTCAAAAAACTTTATTGAGCAAATTATTGATGAAGATCTAAAAAACGGGTTTTCGCCTTCAAAACTAAAGTTTAGGTTTCCACCAGAACCTAATGGTTTTTTACACATAGGCCACGTCAAGGCAATTTGTATAAACTTCAATCTCGCGAAAAACCACAACGCACCAATTGTGTTAAGGTTCGACGATACTAACCCAGAAAAAGAGGAAGAGAAATATATTCACGCCATAAAAAAAGATATTTCTTGGCTTGGTTTTCAGTGGGACGAAGAACGCTACGCCTCAGATTACTTTGAAAAACTCTACAATTGGGCTTTAAGACTAATAAAAGAAGGAAAAGCTTATGTTGAGTCCCAAAGCTCAGAGAAAATTGCGGAGCAAAAAGGAACCCCCACTGCCCCGGGGCTAAACAGCCCAAACAGAGACAGGCCCATTGAAGAGAGCTTGAATCTTTTTAAAAAAATGAAAGAAGGGTTTTTTGATGAAGGCACACATGTTTTAAGGGCTAAAATTGACATGAGCTCATCTAATATGCTTATGCGAGACCCAGTAATATACAGGGTTCTCAAAAAAAACCACCCTAGAACAAAGAATGATTGGGTCATATATCCAATGTATGACTGGGCACATGGCGAGTCAGACTACATAGAACAAATATCACGCTCCCTTTGTACGTTGGAATTTGAACCTCACAGAGAATTGTACAATTGGTTTTTAGACCAAATTGTTGAAGACAACAAGGTTAGGCCTAAACAAAGAGAGTTCGCCCGGCTCAATTTGAGTCACACGATTACCTCTAAAAGAAAACTAATGTTTTTAGTGGAGCAGGGTCATGTCGTGGGTTGGGACGACCCAAGAATGCCAACTGTTTCAGGCCTACAAAGAAGGGGCTATCCCCCAGCCGCATTAGTTTCTTTTGTTAAAATCGCTGGTGTAGCAAAAAGAGAAAACGTTATTGAAGCTTCTCTTTTAGAGTTTTGTGCAAGAGAAGAATTAAACAAGTCATCAAAAAGAGCTATGGTTGTTTTAGACCCACTTAAAATTACTATAACAAATTATCCGGAGGAAAAAACAGAGCTAATAAAATCTGAAAACAACCCCGAAGATCTCGAGTCTGGCCTTAGAGAAATCCCTTTTTCTAGGGAAATATTAATAGAAAGAGAGGATTTTAAACCTGAAGCTAATAGAAAATTTTTTAGACTTAAACTAGGCAAAGAAGTGCGACTTAAAAGCGCTTACATTATATGTGCGAACGAAGTTGTATACAACGACAGCCAAGAAATCGTTGAGGTTAAGTGTACTTATGACCCGTTAAGCAAAAGTGGAAGCGGAACTCATGAAAGTCAGCGGAAGGTAAAAGGAACACTCCATTGGGTGTCAAAAAAAGAAGCCTTAAAAGTGGAGGTTAGAGAATATGACAGGTTGTTTTTGCACGCCTCTCCATCAACCGCAAAAAACAACGAGGAGCTTTCGCAAATGATTAACTCAAATTCAAAAAAAACTATCGAAGCTTTTGCAGAGCCTTCGTTAGAAAGATCAAAACCAGGAGACAGGTTTCAGTTTCAAAGAAAAGGATATTTCGTAGTTGACAAGGACACCAGCGTCGATAAAATAGTTTTTAACAAAACTGTAGGGCTTAGGGACAACTGGAAAAAAACCTAGTTAGACTTTTCTTTATTTTCTTTTCTCGCTGCCGCTTTTTTCATTTCTTCTCCAATCTGATTACTTGCCGTAAACGAAGCAACCATATTGTTTAACATTTCAGATCCAGCCTGTGGAGAGTTAGGGAGCAATATCAAATTGCTGTTTGTGGCTCCTCCGACAGACTGAAGTGTGTCATAGTGTTGTGTAACGACAATTAAAGCAGAAGCCTCTTGCGAGTTGATATCAACATTGTTTAAGACCTTTACAGAGTCTTCCAAACCTCTGGCAATCTCTCTTCTTTGATCTGCAATACCCTGGCCTTGTAGACGTTTGCTTTCTGCTTCCGCCTTAGCCTTTTCTACGATTAAAATACGCTGAGCGTCCCCCTCAAATTGCGCAGCAACCTTTTCTCTTTCTGACGCATTAATCCTGTTCATCGCTTCTTTTACTTGTAGGTCTGGGTCAATATCAGTAACGAGAGTTTTGATAATATCATAACCATAATTAATCATGGCATCGTTTAGCTCAGATTTTACAGCAATGGCAACGTCATCTTTTCTCTCAAAAACATCATCCAGCTTCATCTTAGGCACTTCAGCCCTTACCACATCAAAAACATATGAGGTGATTTGGTCTTGTGGAAAATCTAACTTATAAAACGCCTCGTACACCTTGTCTTTTATAACCTTGTATTGAACGGAAACTTTTAATTTTACAAAAACATCATCTTTTGTTTTGGTCTCTACAACAACATCTAGCTGCTGTATTTTAAGGCTAATTCGACCCGCGACCCTATCAACAATTGGGATTTTTAGTTGTAATCCGGATTGTCGGGTGCTTGTATATTTTCCAAATCGTTCTACCAAAGCAGAGGTTTGTTGTTTTACAACAAAAAAAGTTCCAAAAACAAGAAGGGCGGCAAGCAAAATAAGAATAGGCGTAAAAAAGATCATATAAGTTAAGTTTAGGTTGTTATCACTTATTAATATACAAACATCATGCCGGATTTAAAACTTTTATTTCAAAAAAGAAGCAAGATCTTTTATTCTTTTGATAGAAATTTTTTTGCCAATTAACTCAATTGTTTGAAATAAATCTGCACCTGAAAGTTCGCCAATTATGGCCAGCCTAATTAAACCCAAAACCTTTCCAAAAACAAGGCCTGAATCTTTTGCAGAGTTTTCTAAAGTGTTTTGGATGTTTTTAGAATTAAAAATCTTTAGATCGCCAAACAAAGCAACAATTTTTGTGAGAAACAAAACGGTTTTTTGGTCAGTAAGTTTTTTTAAAGCCTTCTCGTTGTATGTTTTAGGGGGTTCAAAAAAATAAAAGCTAAGAGAAAATATTTCTGAAAGCAAGCGTATTCTTGGCCTAATTAAACGAACAATAAATGGGAGCTTTTTTTTGTCGTATAAAACGTTTTCTTTGGTTAATTCACCCTCTAAAAGCTTTGCTAAAACACTTTCGCTTAATACCTGTATATGTTGTTGATTAAACCAAACGTTTTTGTCTGGATCAAAACGCGCGCCAGAGTTGTTTAGTTTTTTTAAAGAAAACTCCGCCTCTAGCTCTCCTAATTTAAATATTTCTTTGTCTGTACCTGGGTTCCAGCCCAACAATGCCAAAAAATTTACTGTTGCCTCTGCCAAAAACCCTTTTTCTTTATAGCCCTCAATAATTTTTCCTTGATTTTTCCACATAATTGGAAATACAGGAAACCCGAACTTGTCTCCGTCTCTTTTGGACAACTTACCTTTCCCTGTGGGTTTTAATATAAGAGGCAGGTGAATAAATTTAGGTTTTTTCCAGCCAAAAGCATCGTACAGTAACCAGTGAAGCGCAAGAGAAGGAAGCCATTCTTCTCCTCTTATGACATGAGAAATTTCCATTTTATTGTCATCCACCACGTTAGCAAAATGATAGGTTGGGGTTCGGTCGGCTTTAAATAACACTTTGTCGTCCATTACAAGAGAGTCAACAACGACCTTTCCTCTTAAAACATCATAACACGTAATTTCTCTTTTTTCAGGGGTTTTAAAACGGACAACATAATTCTGGTTTTCTATTAGTTCTTTTGTTTTTTTAGAGCTTAAGGAAAGAGAGTTTTTAAACCTCAACCTATTAGAGGCGTTATATATAAAAGTTTTACCCTCTTTCTCGCAGACCTTCCGCTCCTTTTCTAACTCTTCTTTGGTGTCAAAGGCGTAGTAAGCACCCCCATTTGAGATCAACATTGAGATGTGTTTTTCATAAACCAAACCCCGTTCACTCTGCCTATATGGTCCGTGTTTCCCTTCATTTTCTGGCCCCTCATCAGGGCTAATTCCACACCACGCCAGGGAATCTAAAATGTGTTTTTCGCTTCCAGGAACATATCTTGTCTGGTCAGTGTCTTCAATCCTAACAAGAAAATCTCCATTGTTTTTTTTTGCAAACAAATAATTAAACAAAGCGGTTCTTAAACCGCCAATATGAAGTGGGCCTGTTGGGCTTGGAGCAAAACGAACGCGAATTTTAGTATCCATTTAGATTTTTGTGTAAAAGTACATACTTCAAATATTTTTTTAACTTTTTTTAGAGATCATTTCTTTTGAAGGCGCCTTATATTGGCTTTTGAATGAATAACAAACATAAAAACACAGTCAAACAAATAAGTTCCCCAACAAAAAACACACGGTTATTGTGGGCAAGCTCCGTAAGTCATTTATTAATTAAAATTTAATACTACAAGATAAGTTATGCTATCTCAATTACAAAGAAATTAACATTTTAGGAATAAGGGTTTTAGTAAACGAAAACAAACCAATATCTTTAGCCAAAAAACTAAAGTTTTTATATTTCGCACAACCAGTTATATTTGCAGAAAAACAAAAATGCCAATAGAATTTGTTTACAACACTTCTTTTGCTCTTGAAAATGAAGAAAAAACTTCCGAGTGGCTTCATAAAGCAGCGGTCTTAGAAAATTTTTCTTTGGGAGAGGTTGTTTATGCTTTTTTTAACGACGAAGAAGTTAAGTCGTTGAACAACAAGCATTTAGGGCACGATTATTATACAGACGTTATCTCTTTTAACGACTCAAAAGAAAAAGTTCTGTCAGGGAATATTGCTATTTCGGTTGACAGGGTTAAAGAGAATTCTGTGGAGTTTAATTCTAGTTTTCAAAAAGAGATGCTTAGGGTGATGCTTCATGGGCTTCTTCATTTTATGGGTTACGGGGATTCAACCAAGGGTCAAAAGTTAAAAATGAGAAACAGAGAAGATGAAATTTTACGCGCGTTCCACGAAGAACAATAGAAATGTTTAAAGAAAAATATGATGTTATCGTTGTTGGTGCTGGCCATGCTGGATCTGAAGCTGCTGCCGCTGCTGCTAATATGGGAAGCAAAACCCTTTTGGTTACAATGAACCTTCAAAATATTGCCCAAATGTCATGTAATCCCGCTATGGGTGGAATTGCTAAGGGGCAAATAATTCGAGAGATCGACGCTATTGGGGGGTATAGTGGAATTGTAACAGACAACTCAGCTGTGCAGTTTAAGATGTTAAACATGTCTAAAGGCCCTGCCATGTGGAGCCCAAGGGCACAGTCTGACAGAATGAGGTTTGCTGAGTGTTGGAGGTCAATGTTGGAAAAAACAAAAAACCTAGACTTTTATCAAGAGATGGTTTCTGGAATTTTAATTTCTAAAGGAAAAGCAGTTGGGGTTAAAACCTCTCTCGGGTTGGAGATTAAAGCTAAATCTGTTGTTTTGACTAATGGGACTTTTTTAAACGGACTAATACATATAGGAGATAAACAGTTCGGGGGCGGTCGAGCCGGAGAAAAAGCCTCTAAAGGCATTACAGAAGAGCTTGTAGATTATGGGTTTCTTTCGGGTAGAATGAAAACCGGAACTCCACCTAGAGTGGACGGGAGGTCGCTTAACTACTCTTTAATGAGCCCTCAGCCTGGTGACACAGATCCTTCAAAATTTTCATATTCAAACACCACTTCTGCTTTAAAAAAGCAATTAGACTGCCACATGACTTATACCAGCTCTTTGGTGCATGATTTTTTAAGAGAAGGGTTTGATAGGTCGCCCATGTTTAATGGGTCTATTAACAGTATAGGACCAAGATATTGCCCTTCAATAGAAGATAAAATTAATAGGTTTTCTGAAAAAGATAGGCATCAGATTTTCGTCGAACCCGAGGGTTGGAATACTGTTGAGGTCTATGTTAATGGCTTTTCAACTTCTCTTCCTGAAGATGTTCAGTTCAAAGCCTTGTCCTCGGTTAAAGGTTTTGAAAAAGTCAAGTTTTTTAGACCCGGTTACGCCATTGAGTATGATTATTTTCCTCCTACACAACTTAAAAACTCTTTGGAAACAAAACCAATCTCAAACCTTTTTTTTGCAGGCCAAATCAATGGAACCACCGGTTATGAAGAAGCTGCCGCCCAAGGATTGATGGCGGGGGTAAACGCACACCTTTTAATAAACGGAAAAGAAGCTTTTGTTCTTAGAAGAAATGAGGCATATATAGGAGTTTTAATTGACGATCTAATCACAAAAGGAACCGACGAGCCCTACAGAATGTTTACATCAAGAGCAGAATACAGGACGCTTCTACGCCAAGATAATGCCGATTTAAGGCTCACTGAGACTTCACATAAATTAGGTCTTGCGTCAGATCAAAGAGTTAAAGACGTAATTTTAAAAAAAGAAGAAACACGCTCTTTTGTTTCTTTTTTTAAAAACACAAGCGTGAAGCCCGAAGAAATGAATCCAGTTTTAACAAAAAAAAACTCCTCAGAAATCACACAATCCGTAAAATTGTTTAAAGTTTTTTCCCGCCCGAACTTAAACCTCACAGACATGATGCGTGTTAAAGCCGTCAAAGAGTTTTGTTTGTCTAAGAATTTTAACAAAGGAGTTCTAGAACAAACAGAAGTGCAGGTAAAATACTCGGGATATATAGAAAAAGAAAAAGCAAATGCAGAAAAACTAAACAATTTAGAAAACATTAAGATCCCTGCAAGCTTTGTTTATTCTAAAGTAAATTCACTTTCGAGCGAAGCGATACAAAAACTAGACATCATTAGACCTAGCACCCTGTCTCAAGCCTCAAGGATCAGCGGAGTATCTCCCAATGACATTAGCGTGTTAATGGTGTATATGGGTAGATAAGAGTGTTCTACGAGGAACAAAAAAATGAAAAAAACAAAAGAATACATAAAAGTTAAAGACAATTTTCTTAGCAACGAAAGCTTTACCTTACTCTTGAATGAATTTAACGAAGTCTTATGTACGTCGCCAAAACCTAGCGAAGAAAAGCTTTCAGAATACTATAACTCCCCACAATATCTTTCGCATAAAACCTCAGGTTCAACCCTTTTTACAAACATTTACTTTATATCACGAAAATTGATGGTTTTTTCAAAAAAGCAATTAATTTCAGGATTATGCCCATGTCCTGGACAAATGGTTGATGTTGGTTCAGGCACAGGCGATTTTTTAAGGGCTCTGAACAACAACGGATGGAATGCGGTTGGGATAGAACCAAGCCCAACAGCTAGGAAAATAGCAGAAAACGCAAATGTTTTACACATAAGCTGTTTAAAAGACTTAAAAGACACAACTCAAGATGTGATTACGTTTTGGCACTCCCTTGAGCATGTTTATGATTTGGAAGAAACTTTGAATCAAGCCAAAAGAGTGTTAAAAACCAAAGGATATTTGATTGTGGCCTGCCCAAATTACATGTCTTGGGACGCAAAATATTACAAAAAAAATTGGGCTGCCTGGGATGTTCCAAGGCATCTTCGACACTTCTCTCCAAATTCTCTTAACTTAATCTTGAGAAAAAAAAACTTTGTTCAAACCAAAAAAAGACCTCTTTTTTTAGACGCTTTTTATGTATCTATTTTGTCTGAAAAAATTAAAAAAAATAGATTTTGGTTTTTAAAAGGAATTTTAATAGGCTTGATTTCTAATTTTGCTGCACTTTTTTCTAATAACTATTCTTCTCAAATATATGTTTTTAAGAAAAAATGTTAATAGAGACGATTTAAGGCCGTTTTCTTTAAAATAAACCAACGGCCTTTAAAAAAAAAGATCCGCTTTTATTTACAAAAGAAACAGCGGAGCCCGCATAAGAAAAAGTTATGCCATAAAAAAAAGAATAGACTAAGCCAATAGCACTCCGATTATAGACAGAATAAAATAGATTGTTATTGTTTTTGCACCTTCATAATTTTTAGAAACACGCTGACCAAACAACAAAATTAATAACGCAATAGAACCAACTATTAGCCCAATTAATCCTAAAAAACTAGAGTCTTTAAAAAAAGAATAAAAAACGCCAACTAAACATAAAAATCCTGAGCCTAGTTCCAAAACTGTTACTGCCACAAAAGCAACATGGATTAAGGCTTTATTGAAGACATTTCCCAATAAACCATTTAAGAAGTTTAAATTTCCATCTCGGTCAAAAACCTTGTCTAGACCACTTTGAATAAAAACAATTGAAAAGAAGAACAAAATTAAAAGAAAAGCAATTTTTGTGGAGATCATAAATACAAAGTTAGTTATTATGAATTAATCGAGTAAGTTTTAGAGAAAGATCCATAAAAATCATTTTTGGATTTCCGTTAGATTGAATTTGAAAACATGCTTTTTCCAGCTCGTCTGAAAGACCTTCAATGTTAACTCCACTTATAAAAGCAGAAAAAGCGGCAAAATTAAAATCGTTTGAGGGTGAATAAGAAGTTATTTCTTTTAATCCATAATTGGTTAGAAGCGCCTGTCTAAAGATTTCCAGACTGTAGATTAGAAATTTTTTTTGTGTCTCTCTGCCTTTTTTTGAAAGGCTGTTGCTCCACTCAATAAGCTCTAAGACAGATTCTCTGTTTTTTTTGACTTTAAAAGCAGAACGAACCCAAGACTGAAACCATTGTTCAAAAATGATTTCGTTTTCTCTTCCTTTGACAAAAGAAAGAGCGCTATTATAGCTACCATCACAAGCTATTGAAGCTTTATTGGAAAGTTCTTTAGAATACCCCCTATCAACTAAACTTTTGTTAATAAGCGCCTTTGGAATTTTGCTCAAACTAATTTTCTGGCATCTAGAAATAAGGGTATCCATTATAAGCGAGTCATTTTCAGAGACAAACAAAAAAAGAGTTTTTTCTGGCGGCTCTTCAATTAATTTTAAAAGCTTATTTGTAGCACTAGGGTTCATTTTTTCTGCCATCCATATAATACCCACCTTCCAACCACCTTCAAAGGGTTTTAATGAGATTTTTTTAATTAGATCCTCTGCTTCATCTTTTCCTATTTTCCCTTGCTTGTTCTCAACCCCAATAGCAGAATACCATTCAAACAAATTTCCATAAGGGCTTAATGAAAGAAACTCTCTCCAGTTCACAATAAAATCAGATGAGATTGCTCTACTTTTTACCTCATGGTTGTTTGCAACTGGGTAAACAAAATGCAGATCAGGATGCTTTAACTCGCTAACTTTTAAATTACAAGACTTGGATTTTTCAGAATCAACATTACAAAGAATCGCCCTTGCATAAGCAACGGCAAGGGGCAATGCTCCAGAGCCCTCTGGACCGGAAATCAACTGACAATGAGCAATTTTTTTAGAAATAAGACCTCTTTGCAATTCTTGTTTAACCAAATCATGACCGATGACATCTTTAAATAACACCCACCAAAGATAAAGGATTTATCTGCTTTAAACATAACAATTCCGTATCTTTGTAGGCCAACTTTAGCACACATGATTTCAATAAATAAACAATCCTTTAAAGATAGAAAAGCAATTATTAGAGTGGACTTTAATGTACCGATGAACTCAGATAAAAGAGTGCTAGACTCCTCTAGAATAAAAGGGGCAAAATCCACGATACTAAAGGTTCTTAATGATGGCGGAACCTGTATTTTAATTTCTCATTTAGGAAGGCCAAATGGAGTGGAAAGAAAATTTTCTTTGGAACCGATAATCCCTGAAGTAGAAAAAATATTAGGACATAAAGTACTTTTCTTAAAAGATGCTCTAGGCAAAAAAACAGAAAAAATAATAGAAGAACTTAAGCCTGGCCAAGTTGTCTTATTGGAGAACTTAAGGTTTTATCCCGAGGAAGTGGCGGGAGATGTGCTGTTTGCAAAAAAACTATCTTTATATGGAGATTGTTACATTAACGATGCCTTTGGGACTGCGCATAGAGCTCACGCTTCAACTACAATTATTGCAAAATTTTTTAATAAAAACAAGTTTTCAGGACACCTGCTCTCGAAAGAGGTTGAGGCCATTGAAAAAGTTTTCGATAGCGGAGAAAAACCAATTCTAGCTATTTTGGGCGGAGCGAAGGTTTCTTCAAAAATAACGATAATCGAAAGTGTCCTAAATAGGGTAGATGCAATAATTGTTGGCGGGGGAATGGCCTTTACTTTTGTTAAGGCTTTAGGTGGAGAAATTGGAGATTCAATTTGTGAAAATGACAAACTAGAGCTAGCCCTGTCCATTTTAGAAAAAGCAAAGAAAAAAGGAGTTAAAATTTACTTACCATTAGATGTAGTTTGTGCACAGGAATTTTCTGATAAAGGAACAACTAAAATTGAAGAAATAACAAAAATTTCAAAGGGCTGGCAAGGATTAGATGCTGGTCCAAAAACGATTAAGAAGTTTCAAAAGGCGGTGGAAATGGCAAAAACAATTTTATGGAACGGACCTATAGGTGTGTTTGAGTTAGAAAGCTTTTCTAAAGGTACAGTTAAGTTGGGAGAGTCGATAGCAAATAGCACTAGCAACGGAGCATATTCCTTAGTTGGAGGTGGAGATTCTGTTGCGGCTGTAAAAAAATTTAATTTTCAAGACAAAGTTAGCTATGTATCCACAGGCGGGGGCGCAATGTTGGAAAGTTTAGAAGGAAAAATGCTCCCAGGAATTATAGCTTTGTCAAATTAATCTAAAAAAGAATGAACCAAATCAAAATTATAATATTAATATTTTTTTTTGCCTCTTGTCAAAGCCCTAGCTCAAACTATAAACCCAAATCAAGTGGAAACATCAATACCGTTACGGTTGTTATAGAGAACGCTCTGTGGAAAGGTTCTGTAGGTGAAAAAATTAGAGAGTCCTTTGCTTCGGAGTTTTTTGGACTCCCTCAGCAGGAGCCTATTTTTTCCTTAAAACAAATCCCTCCGGGCACCTTTTCTGGTTTTACAAAAGAGAGTAGAAATATACTATTGATTCAAAAACGAAAGAAAGACACTTTCTTTTTAGAAAAAAACAAATACGCCTACCCGCAAGTTTTTGTTTGTATTTCTGATAAAAACAACAAACAAATCATTCAGACTATAAATAAAAATAAAAACAAGATTATTTCTGAAATAAAAAACAACGAGATAAAAGAAAAGCAAAAGAGAATAAGAATATCGTCTTTGAATAAAACAAATTTAAGGGATTTACTTTCAATTGATTTGAGAATGCCTTCAGCCTATAAAACATATAAAGAAGGAGAAAAGATAGTTTGGTTTCAGAGAGATACCGATAAAGGAACGGTTAATGTTTTGGCATATGAATTAAATGAGCATGCCAAAAAAGATCATAACTTAAAAGAAATAATTAAAAAAAGAGACTCCATTGGCAAACTTTTTATTCCTGGTAGAAATGAAGATTCACATATGATAACAGAAGAAGCATACGAGCCCTATTTTAAAAAACTAAAAATAAACGAACTAGAATCAATTGAAACAAGAGGCACTTGGGAGGTAAAAAATGATTTTATGGCAGGGCCGGTTGTAAACTATATAATTAAAGACACAATTAACAACAGAATTCTAGTTTTAGAAGGATTCGTTTTTTCTCCATCTTCCAAAAAAAGAAATCTTATTTTTGAGTTAGAGGCAATTATTAGGTCTATTAAAATATATAAAAAGAAAAGAACAAAAGAACTAGTCTTCTAGTTTACTAGATTTTTTTTTGGTTAAAGGGTTTTCTTCTTCTTCTTCCTCTTCCTTCACACCTTTTTTAAACTCTTTTATACCGCTCCCTAACCCTTTCATTAATTCAGGAATTTTTTTTCCTCCAAAGAGCAAAAGAATGACTACTGCCACTAATACAACTTGCCAAGGACCGATAGCTAATAAAAAATTAAATGAACACATAATTTATTTTAAAAACAAAAGTATAAAGAAAAATAGAATTTTTGAATATATTTTATAAAATAAACCAGAAAAGAAGAATCTGGACAGTGATTCTTATATTTGCTTATTAATGGAAGAAAAAGAAAAAAAACCTTTTAGACAAAGACTTCTAAACAAATACCGATTGGTAGTTTTAAACGAAGCTACTTATGAGGAAAGGTTTTCTTATAAATTAAGCAGACTGAATATTTTTCTTTTAATTTCTTTAATATCAAGTTTAATAATTGTAGCGACAATTTGCTTGATAGCTTTTACGTCTATAAAAGAATATATTCCCGGATATGATTCCACTGTGCTAAGAACAAAGGCAGTTGAAAATATAGAGACCCTAGACTCTCTCGCTTTCGTTGTAGAAAAGAATCAAAGTTATATTAACTCAATAGGATCGGTTATTTTAGGAGAAACAACAAAGCTTGATGTTAAAAAAGAAGATGACAAGACAAGAATAGACATTTCATCAATTGAGTTTAAAACAAACAAAGAAGATTCTCTTTTAAGAAAAGTTGTTGAAAATGAAGATCGTTTTAATGTTTTAGAATCTGCCTCTTCAAAAGTTAAGTTTGTATTGATTAGTCCAATTTCAGGACAAGTAACATCAAAGTTTGATTATAGCATTAAACATTTTGGAACAGACATAGCTGTTCCTGTAAATTCACCAGTTAAATCAATCGCTAATGGAACCGTTATTTTAGCGGAATGGACAATACAAACGGGTTATGTAGTTATTATAGAACATTCCTTTGGGCTGACAAGCGTATATAAACACAATGATTCAGGGCTAGTTTCTCAAGGAGATCCTGTTGAATCGGGCCAAGTAATAGCTTTATCGGGGAACACAGGAGAGCTAACCACGGGGCCGCATTTACATTTTGAACTTTGGAGAGACGGGAGTCCAATAAACGCTGAAGATTATATTAGTTTTGAATAAAAAAGCATGACCATAAAAGAGTTCTTAGCCAAAATTTTAGCTAAATATTTTGTTTGGAAAATCAGAAAACAGTCAAAAAGCCCAACTAAAGCTCAAAGAAAAGTTTTTCGAAATTTAATATTTAAGGCAAAGGAAACCAGCTTTGGAAAAAACCATAATTTCAGTAAGATAAACTCCCATAGAGATTTTGTAAGGAACGTTAAAGTTAAAGACTATGAGGGTTTGTCTCCCTATTTTAATCGCTTGGTAAAAGGAGAAAAAAATGTGCTATGGCCGGGGAAACCATTATATTTTGCTAAAACTTCTGGCACAACCTCTGGGGTAAAATACATTCCAATCACAAAGGATTCGATGCCAACTCATATAAAAGCTTCTAGAGATGCGATATTTCATTACATAAACGAGACAGGAAATACAGCCTTTCTAAATAAAAAAGTGATTTTTTTGCAAGGCAGCCCTGTTTTGGAAGAGATCAATGGAATTAAAACAGGACGACTTTCAGGGATTGTAGCGCATTTTACCCCATCTTATTTAAGAAAAAATATATCTCCCAGCTGGGATGTCAACTGTATTGAGGACTGGGAAGAAAAAGTAAAACAGATCTCTTTAGAGACAATAAAAGAAGACATGGCCGTTATTGGGGGAATTCCACCTTGGGTTCAGATGTATTTTGAAAAATTAAAACACCTGTCTAAGAAAAAGAATATAAGCGAAATATTTCCCAATTTTCACTTATTTGTTTATGGAGGTGTAAATTTCGAACCCTATAGAAATATGCTTAAAGATTTAATAGGTAAAGAAATAGACAGTATTGAATACTTCCCAGCCTCTGAAGGTTTTTTTGCATACCAGGATTCGCAAAAATCTAATGAGCTTTTGCTTCAAATAAATTCAGGAATTTATTTTGAGTTTATAAAATTAGACGAGATGAAGTTGAAAAACCCAAGAAGGTTTACTGTAGAAAATGTTGAAACAGGAATAAATTACGTTTTGATCATATCCACCAATGCAGGGTTGTGGGCGTATAATACAGGAGACACAATTGCCTTTACCTCTTTGTTTCCACACAAAATAATAGTAACAGGTAGGTATAAGCATTTTATCTCAGCATTTGGAGAACATGTAATAGCAAGTGAGGTAGAGAGAGCATTAAAACAATCATTAAAAAAAAGCATATTAAAAGTAAATGAATTTACAGTTGCCCCACTAATTAACCCTAAAAAAGGACTTCCTTTTCACCAATGGTGGATTGAATTTGAGGACCCACCCAAAAAAGAGGAAGTGGAAAGACTAGCAAGTTTATTAGATAAGAATATGCAAATACAAAACGCATATTACAAGGATTTAGTTGAAGGAAAAGTTTTAAAAAAATTAGAAATAATAGTTTTAAAGAAAGATACATTTAAAAAGTACATGAAAAAAAGAGGAAAGCTGGGGGGACAAAACAAACTGCCTAGATTATCAAATGACAGGAAAATTGTTGAAGAAATTTAAAAGACAAGAACGGCTTAGTCCTGAAACAACAGTTTTATATCTTCAGAAATCACATAAAAAACTTGCCTTAAATCTTCCCCATCAGTTTTTTTTAATACCAATTCACCCCCAAATATTGATTTAAATTTATTATTGATCTCTTGAATTATTTTGTTTTTTCTTTTTATAGTAGCGTCCAAAGACTTGCTTTTGTCGCTATAAAGCTCTAAAACTAGATTATTTTCCAAAACCTTTCGTTTTTTAAAAGCGTGAATAAGCAGGAACTCTTCACTTTTTAGGAGGAAGGATGCATTTTCATTATACAAAGAAAAAGGATTTATAAAAAATATTTTTTTTCTAGTTTTAAAATACCCATATAAAATTAACATAAAAATAAATACTGAGATTCCTGCAAACAACAAGTATCTTACAAACACATATTTTTCATTAAGAGCAAAAGCATTTGATTCAATAATGTTAAAATCATTGATATTAACAAAAGATAACTTATTATTTGTGTTTGCGGCATTTTTAGAAATATATACTAAATTATCTCCAACAAAAACAGCTGCTTTTTCCAGTTTGGAGAGCTTACCCCCTGTAGAATAGGTGTTAACAGTATTGTCACGTAGTGAGGTAATTTGAAAGGCGCCTGTATCAAAGACTTTCTCAAATAAAGAGTTGTTGTAATTAATTCGGGTTGAAAAGAAAGATCTTTCAATCCGCGATTCATCATGATTGGCTAAGAAGCCATTTTTGTTCCATTTAAAGCTTGTAAGATCTAACTCGAATATATTATGATTATGTAAGTCTTGTCCAGACTCAGTTTTTTTACCATAAAAATTAAAAACCAGAATGCTGTTTTCCTTTTTTAAAAAAGAACCTTGATTAATTCCCCTTTTCGGCCCAGCCCCATAGGTGGGTATAATTTCCCAACTACCAGACTCAAAATTAAACTTAGTCAATGAGCTTTTGGCCGTCCAGTAACCATACCCTCCTAAAAGATAAAGCTCATTTTTATAAGAAAAAAAATAGCCAGAAAACTGGTTTCTGTGAGCAAAACTTTGATCTATTCTCTCAAGTTTGCTTTCAGAGAATTTATATAAAATTCCTCCGCCAGGATATAGAAAATAAACATCATTGTTCATAGTGACTACCGACAAAGACCCAAAAGAAACTGACTGCAAACTTTTAGGAATTTTGTTTTCAAAAGGAACAAACTTACTTACAAGATCTTTGTTGTTTTCAAAAGAAAAGATTTCTACCCCAATCTTTTTAAACATATAAAACGAAGAGGAGTCTTTTTCAACTAATAAAAAATCATTTAGATTTTCTTGAGCAAAAGACGTCAAAGAGACAAATAAAATAAAAAGACGTGTTCTCATTTAAAAATTAAATAAAAAAAGATTAGCATTAAAGAAATTGTTAAAACAATACATGGAATTAGGCCAATATATTGGTATAAAAAAAGGTTAATTGACAGAGCGAATATAGAAAGAGCAAAAACAGTTAAAGATGCTGCCCAATGCTCATAACCCTTGTCGGCCAATCTATGGTGTAAGTGTATTCTGTCTGCAACGAAAGGAGATTTTTTTCTATAAACACGAAGAATAACAGCCCTTAAAGTATCGCTTAAAGGGTATAATAGCAATAGAACACAAAAAAGAGGTCTTGAAATATAATTATCTGTAACTATTTGATTAGAACTGTCTAAAACAAAAATAACAAAAAAAGCCATTATGGTTCCTATAAAAAGAGATCCAGTATCTCCTAAAAACACTTTTTTTATTGAACTAAAGTTGTGAAGCAAAAACCCTAACAAAGATCCAATAAGTACTGGAAAGAAAACAAACATTGTATTCATGCTAACCAAGACAACCCCCCCCATAACAACTAAAAACTTAATGGAAATTAAAGACGCCAAACCGTCTAACCCATCAATCAAGTTAAGGGCATTAACAATAACCAAAAAAACAAATAGAGTTAAAATCGAGGAAATCCATTTAGGAATTTCATAAATTCCAAAAATTCCGTGAAAAGAGTCGATAGAGTATCCAGCTTGAAGAAGTATAAGCCCCGCGAAAATCTGTAAAAAGAATTTTTCTCGGTTCCGAATATTATAAAAATCATCTGCTAGTCCAACTAATGTCATAAAAAAAACACTTAGATAAGCAAAAGCAAAAGACTCTACTTGGACCTCTACAAACCAACCGATTACTGTCATACAAACACACATACTCAAAAACACAGAAAGCCCACCAGATCGAGTCGCTTTTGCACTGTGAGAAGATCGATTTTTTATAGGGTCAACGATATTGTTTTTTGAAAAAACAAAATATATGTATTTGTTAAAAAAATACGAGGTTGTCGCGCCTAAGAGAAGAAACAAAAAAAGAGAAAAAACGTCTGAGTTAGAAAATATCATAAAGTTTAAATTATATTTAATGAAAAAAGTGAAATCATGGTTTAATACATTTTATGGTTTAACACTTCTGTTAGGAAGTTTTCTTGTGGCTCAAGAAATACCTTTTCCAAAGGACCTTTCAGGGGATTATATTTTTACAAATACCCCAGAGGGTTATCCAAAAATCATAGTTAAAGACGGCTATTATCAATTTAAAAAGAATTGGATCTACAAAGGTTCTTATTCAAAAATTTTTTTTATTGATAACAAAAACATTCCAAGCCTAAGAACCTTAGATAATCAAAAGTTTATTGCTCTCAAAGATTCTTTAAAAACCTTTTTAGTTCTAGCCGGTGGTGGTCATGTTTTCTCACACACGGAGAATGGGTTTTTAAGAGAAGACAGCTCGGTGGAACAAAAAAATCAATTTTCCTCTACCGTTTTTTTATATAACAACCAAATTTACATGTATGGAGGCTACGGTTTTTGGTCTTTTAAAGACTATATAACTTTTTTTGACAAAGCCACTGGACAGTGGGAGATCTTAAAAACAAAATCGGAATATATTCCACAACCTAGATGGAAAGCTATTTCCCATTTAATAAAAGACAAATTATATGTTTTAGGGGGTAGAAACACCCCAAAAGAGTCTGACAAGAAAGACATAGTTTTAAACGACATCTTTTATTTTGATTTTATAGAAAACAAGTTTATAAATCTTGGGGAAATTAACCCCAAAATTCCTCTTAAGTATTCTTTTGGGCCAAGCATTACAATTAAAAATAAAAAAGCATATTTACAAAAAGATAAAATTGTATTTTTTGATTTTAAAAAAGACACGGTAACAAGTTATTTTCAAAAAAACTTATTTGAAGGACTTGATATACAAAGGCCTGCTTTTGAGCATTTAGATACGATTTATTATATTAAAAAAAACAAAGAAACAAGTTTGTTGGTCAAGTTTCCAATTAAAAAACTTAACAATATAAATCCAACTTTTTTTCCCATGCTTGTAGAGAAAAAAAATTATTTTGAAATAATTTTCGCTTTATTATCGTTCATCATAGTATTAGCCGTATGGACTTGCTTTAAACTTTTTGCCTATAAAGATTTCTTAAAAGAATCGTTATTGTTTGATGAAAACAAAATTCATTTTGGGGATGAGTCTTATTTGTTAAGCAAAAAACAACTTATGTTTATAAAGCGCTTGGAAAAACACAAAGAAATTTCCGCAACTGAATTAAACAACATTATAAGCTCAAAAAATTATGTAAAATCACACATGACCCTTCTTAGGTCTGATTTTATAAATAAGGTAAACGATATCTACAAAAAGTTGACAAAAAGTAATTTAAACCTAGTAGAAGTGGCGCAAGATCCTTTTGACAACAGATACAAAATTTATAGAACTACAAAACAAGTTTCCGAGAAGGAATCGTTTTTTACGTTTCTTTTTAGGGCTTAAATCTTTAAAAAAGAATCAATCTTACAATATAAGCACGGCTTCGCTAGCCTAGCCCCAAAAGACTAAAAGAAAGCGAAATTTTAGATATTTTAATGAGCCAAACTTATCTTCGAATCAACATAAGAAAGTCTAACTTTAATTGCGTTTAAAACAACTGTGATATAATTTTCGCTCACATCATCTACCTTTCCCAGTTTATTTTTAAAAGGACCATTTTCTACTTTTACTGAGTCTCCGTATTGGAATTTGGCATCTTGAGAATGTGTTTTCAGAGCTTGTTTTAAGAATTTTATTTCTTCATCTTTAATTTTGATCGGAGCACCCAACGACTTAACAATATTTCTAGTAAAAGGGTTTGAGTTAAGGATGTCATAGTCCAATAATTCTAGTTCAAAAAAAATATATCCAGAAATTGCAGGAATTCGTGTTTTTTTTATTCTGTCCGACCATTGGCGCAGTTCAACGTATTCAGGCACATAGCTATTAATATTGTATTTAGAAAAATATTCTAAAGCCTTAAATTCTCCCCTAGGCTTTGTGTAAGCAGCAAACCAGCACATATTAATTTTCTTACAAATATAAACAATTAAAAATAAGACTATTTATTCGTTCGTTTTTAATTATTATAAATTTAAAACACTAACAATCAGAGTTTTAATTGTTCGTTAATTTGTATTATAAAAATATTGCTTTTTTAATGGTAATATAAAATGTTAAAGGTAAATTAGTAAAATGAATGTTTTAATAATTGGATCTGGAGCTCGAGAGCACGCTTTTTGTTGGAAAATAAAACAGTCTAAACTTTTGACCAACCTGTATGTTGCCCCTGGAAATGCTGGAACAAACAATATAGCACAAAATTTAGCCATTTCGATTTCAAACTTCCAAGAAATTAAAAGTACATTACTGATAAAAAAGATATCTCTAATTATAATTGGTCCAGAAATTCCTCTTATTGATGGTTTGACTGATTCTATAAAAAAAGATTCGAAGTTAAAGAAGGTGCTAGTTATTGGCCCTTCAAAGTTTGGGGCAATGTTAGAAGGAAGCAAAGATTTTTCTAAAGAGTTTATGCTTAAGCATAACATCCCCACAGCTTCATATAAAACCTTTAATTCAAATTCTTTACACGATGGATTAGATTATTTAGAGACTATTCAGCCGCCTTTTGTCTTAAAAGCTGACGGTCCAGCCGCAGGGAAAGGGGTATTAATACTAAATGATCTTATCAGCGCTAAAACCGAGCTTTCAAATATGTTGGTTAACAATAAGTTTGGAAATTCTGGAGACAAGGTTGTAATTGAGAGCTTCCTTAAAGGAATTGAACTCTCTTGCTTTGTTTTGTTGGACGGAGAATCTTACTTGACACTTCCAAGCGCTAAAGATTATAAAAGAATTGGTGAAGGCGACACTGGTCTTAACACAGGAGGAATGGGCTCAATTTCGCCTGTACCATTTGCTAGCAATGAGTTTCTTTCCAAAATTGAAAATAAAATTATTAAGCCAACAGTAAAGGGAATTATTGAAGATAAATTAGACTATGTGGGGTTTCTTTTTATTGGAATAATTAAAGTTGAAAACGAGCCGTTTGTTATTGAATATAATGTTAGAATGGGAGATCCAGAGACTCAAGTGGTGTTACCAAGGATAAAAAATGATTTTTTAGAAATGATGGTTAAAACAGCTTCAGGGGAATTAGACACGATTAACTTAGAAGTCGACAATAGCACTTATGCCAATGTGGTTGTAGTCTCTGGTGGTTATCCAGAAACTTACGAAAAAGGAAAAAAAATAACCGGATTAAACAAAAAGGGGAACTCAATTGTTTTTCATGCTGGGACTAAAAAAGAAGACAAAGATATTGTTACTAGCGGGGGAAGAGTTTTATCTGTAGTTTCTAAATCAAATGACTTTAAAAGCGCTTTAATAAAATCATACAAATCAATTGAAGGCATTCACTTTGACAAAAAAAATTTTAGAAAAGACTTGGGCTTTGATTTATAAAAAAGAGTGTGCCGAAGGATCCTTGTCTTCTTCTCCTGTTTTAGAAAATCCAATAAGCTGAATAGTCCAATAAATTAAAGCGCATGAAATAATTATAATAAATAGGAAGTTTATTGAATTTGCCAGTCCCCAGCTTTCTAGCTCTAAAAATCTTAGAAAATCCAAAGGAATGAATAAAATATCTACAAACAAGTATTCAATTAAACCAAAAAATTCTTTCATGTATAAGATTGTTAAGTACAAAAATACTAAATCCAAAGATTATTCCTACAATAAATATCAACTTTAAATTGAGGGGAATGAGTATATTTATATTTATGTAAATTTTTTTGATTATTTAAACGTTTTATGAAACAAACCTTTAATTAAATTCTATCTATGAAACCAGTCTTGGTTCACACGCACTTTCACAGTAGAAGAACAGGTGTAACAAGGAGCATAGAAAATGTCATGCCTTTTTTCAATAAAAGGCATGAAGC
>MDTG01165135.1_pt1 | contig 21985 bp, 26 predicted proteins | sample 811421 | NCBI WGS metagenome assembly MDTG01 (sample SAMN05326645, study PRJNA326480) | marine metagenome | isolation source: seawater | place: Pacific Ocean: South East | collected 2011 | reverse complement strand
GGCAGGCGGAGCAAGCCGGCGAGGCAGGCTTCCGCACCCGCATGCTGGTCTACCGGCCGAAGGACCCGGCGCGTTTCAACGGCACGGTGATCCTCAACTGGAACAACGTCACCGCCGGCTACGACCTGTTCGGCGCGGAGAGCCTGGAGCTGTTCGAGGGCGGCTTCGCGGTGGTGTTCCTGACGACCCAGAAGGTCGGCATCGAGGGCCTGCCGCCGGTGCGCCAGGGGCTCGCGGACTGGGATCCGGAGCGCTACGGCTCACTGACGATTCCCTCCGACGACTACGCCTACGACGTGTTCACCCAGGCCGCGCTGGCGGTGGGCCCGGACCGGCCCCGCGACCCGGACCCGCTCGGCGGGCTGGACGTCCAACGGGTGATCGGCTGGGGCGCGTCCCAGTCTGCGGGACGTCTGGCGACGTACCTGAACACCATCCAGCCCCTCACCGGGGCGCTGGACGGCTGCATCCTGGCCATTTACTTCGGCCGGGGCACGCCGCTGGAGGTGGGCGAGGCGGTGGTCAACATCAACGACCGGCCGGCGGCCGCCACTCAGAACCAGCTCGTCGGCGCCAACCTGATCCGCGACGACCTGGGCATTCCGGTGTTCGTGGTGAACTCGGAGCTGGAGGCCATCTCCTGCTACGGCGTGCGCCAGCCCGACACCGACACCTTCCGTTACTGGGAAGCCGCGGGCACCTGCCACGTGTCCCAGCAGGTGCAGCAGACCCGCCAGGCGCTGCAGGACCGGGACGGCATCCAAGGCCGGCCGATGGACCCGGACGTGAACGCGGTGCCGATGGCGCTGCTTTACGACGCCGTGTTCCACCACATGCAGCGCTGGGCCGCCGACGGCATCGCGCCGCCGGTGCAGCCGAAGATCGAGTTCGCCGGCGAGCCGCCCCAGGTGGTGCGCGACGGGCATGGCATCGCCAGAGGCGGCATCCGCCTGCCCCAGGTGGAGGCGCCGCTGGCCAAGAACAGCGCGATTCCACGCGGCGAAGGCATCTTCGCCCTGCTGGGCGGGAGCTGCGAGCCGTTTCCGGCGGACAAGGTACGCGAGCTCTACGGCGACGAGGCGACGTTCATCGCCCGCTTCGAGGCGGCCGCCCACGACGCGGTGGACGCCGGCGTGCTGATGCCGCGGGACGTGCCGGTGCTGGTGGCGGAAGCGAAGCGGCTCTGGCCGACGGCCTGACCGCCGCCGGCGCGCGGCCGCGCCCGGTCAGCGCAGGGCTTTGAGGAGCCCTGCCGCCGCCGCGGTGTCCAGATACTCGCGCAGGCTCGCGATGCGGCCGTCCTGCACCTCGGCCACCACACAGGCTGCCAGCCTCAGGGCGCTGCCGTCCGGCAGCGTGCCGCAGACCATGTGCTCCTCCACGAACCCGCTCTCCGTCGCCGTGACCACCCGGTCCTCGTAGCGGAAGTCGGGGACGACGCCGGAGACGGCGAGCGAGAAGCGGATGAGGTTGTCGAGGTTCATGGACGGGCCGAGGTTCTGCCGGCCGCTGAAGTCCGGCGCGCACAGCGCGCGCACGGCGTCGGCGTCGGCATTCTCGAAGGCGGCGAAGAGCTGGTCGGCGAGGTCGGTGTGGGGCATGGGTCGGGTCTCGGCGGATGGCTGGGACGATCATGCACCGGGGCGCCGGGCCGACCAAGCGAGGTCGTCAGCGGAAATGCGGCCGGGGGCGGGCGTTGGGCCGTCCACGCGACGGGGCGCGGACGGCCCGCGGCCGGATGCGGCGCGTCAGGCGAGGTAGTCCCCGAGCGCCTCGCCGATTTCCTCGGGGGTGACGGGCGGGGCGAAGCGGGCCACCACGTTGCCGTCGCCGTCCACCAGGAACTTGGTGAAGTTCCAGGCGATGTCGGCCTTGCCCTCCTCGTCCGGCTTCGCCGCCTTCAGCAGCTGGTAGAGCTCGCAGGCGCCGGCGCCGTTGACCTCGATCTTCGAGAACATCGGAAACGTCACGCCGTACTTCGACGTGGCGAACTCGAGGATCTCCGCGTCCGTGCCCGGTTCCTGGGCGCCGAACTGGTTGCAGGGGAATGCGAGCACGCTGAAGCCCGCGTCCTTGTGTCGTTCATGCAGAGTACACAACCCGGTGTACTGGGGCGTCAGCCCTCACTGGCTGGCGACGTTGACCACCAGGCAGAGCTGCCCGCGGTACCGGTCGAAGTCCACCGGCTCGCCGGTGATCGAAGTCATGGTGAGATCGTGAAAAGCCATGGTCGAGCCTCCCTGTTGCTCGCGACCGAGCGTACCGCGTGGCTTCGGTGGGGTAAACGCAGCCTCGCCGGGGCGGCGACGAACACGTCCGCCGCACGCGGGTTGAGGACCGGGCTCCGACCGTCACGGATTTCAGCGTTCGCCTACACACCCCATCGGCCGTTTCCCGGGTTCACCCGGCCGCGGCCCTGCGAACATGATGCGCCGGCGAGCCGAAGGAAGGCACGAATCACGGCATCATCAGGTGTATGATTTCGTGCCTCTCCCCATCGGCTCGCCCCATGAGAACGACATTGAACATCGACGACGATCTGCTGGAAAAAGCGCGGAGCATGACGGGCATCGACGAGAAGGCTGCCCTGGTGCGGGAAAGCCTGCGCGCGCTCATCGAGCGGGAGAGTGCGCGGCGGCTGGCAAAGCTCGGCGCCACGGAACCGCAGCTGCGCCCCGTGCCGAGACGGCGCAGCGACCCGGCGTGATCCTTGTCGATACCTCCGTCTGGATCGACCATCTCAGGCGGGGCGATGAGCATCTTTCCGAACTGCTCGTGGAAACCCGGGTGGTGACGCACCCGCTGGTCACCGGGGAGCTCGCCTGCGGCCATCTCAAGCAACGCACCGAGGTGCTCGGCCTGCTCGAGTCGTTGCCGTCCGCGCCGGTGGCCGCCGATGAGGAGGTGCTGTTTTTCGTGGACCGGCACGGCATCGCGGGTGAAGGCATCGGTTATGTCGATGCCTGTCTGCTCGCCGCCACGGCGCTCGGGGATGGCTTGCGATTGTGGACGCGGGACAAGCGGCTGCGGGCGGTTGCGGAGCGGCTGGGGTTGGCCGGGTGATCTGACGGGGATCGCGCTCTGGAGAGCGCTCCTACGGGAGGAGAGATCGCGCCCGGGAGGGCGCTCCTACGGTGGGGTCGGAAGGGGTTGGTGGGTGCATGGGGTATAGTCGCCGGTTCGCCCACCACGGTTGATGCTTCTTGCGCTGGCTGCTGCTCTTCGGACTCTGGTTCGCCTACTTCTCCTTCGGCGCCATCATCGCGTCCATCGCGCCACTGGTGGAGCCCATCCAGGCGGATCTGGCGCTGTCGTACTCCGCGATGGGCAGCATCATGGGCGCCTGGCAGCTCGTCTACATCGGCGCGGCGATTCCGGCGGGCATGCTGCTGGACCGGCTCGGCGGGCGGTTCGCGCTGTTCATCGGCATCTCGCTGATCGCCGCTTCCGCGGTGGGGCGCGCGTTCGCCACGGACTACTGGACCCTGCTGGCCTCGGTGATGCTGTTCGGCATGGGCGGGCCGATCATTTCCTCCGGCGCGCCGAAGACCGTGGCCGACATCTTCGAGGGCAGCGACCGCGGGCTCGCCATGGGCATCTACATGACCGGGCCGACGCTGGGCGGCGTTGCGGCGCTGACGCTGACCCACTCGGTGCTGATGCCGGCCTTCGACGACGACTGGCGCTCGGTGCTGCTGCTGTGGGGCGCGATGGCGGCGCTGGCCATGGCCACCTGGGTGACCCTGGCGACCCTGGCCGGTCCGCGCACGCCCGGGTTCCTGCGCAGCGACGACGGCAGCGCGTCGCCGGGCGGGCTGTCGGAAGTCGGCCGCATCATCCGGCTGCCGGCGGTGAAGGTGATTCTCGCCATGGGCGTCGGCGCGTTCCTGATCAATCACGGCTTGAGCAACTGGCTGCCCGAGCTGCTGCGCAGCGGCGGCATGTCGTCGACGGCGGCGGGCAACTGGGCGGCCCTGCCGATGCTGGTGGGCGCCATCGGCTCGCTGATCATTCCGCGGCTGGCGACACCGGATCGGCGCTACCGGATTCTGCTCGGGCTGTGCCTGTCGGCCGGGGCGGCGAGCCTCGCCCTGCTGGTGGTGGACCCGCTGGTGCTGCCGGTGGCGCTGGTGCTGCAGGGGCTGGTGCGGGCGTCGCTGATGACGGTGCTGATCCTCACGCTGGTGGAGCTGCCGGGTCTGGACGCGCGCTATGCCGGGACGGCGAGCGGGCTGTTCTTCACCGCGGCCGAGGTCGGCGGCGTGCTCGGGCCGCTGGGACTCGGGTTTTTGTACGACGTGACGGGCGGGTTCAGTGCGGGGCTGTATGCGCTGACGGCGGTGGCGGCGGCGATGGCGCTGGGGACGGCGCGGTTGTCCAGGCTGGTGAAGCGGGCGGACTGAGGTTGGGGGCGGGGGGATCGCGGTCTGGAGACCGCTCCTACAGCACCAGAACCCCTGTAGGAGCGCCCTCCCGGGCGCGATCCGGCCGGGCTGGGGGATCGCGGCCGGGAGGCCGCTCCTACGGGGTCATGGGGCGGGGTCGCGGGGGAGGCGGGCGAGGACGGTGTCGATCGCCGACATGGGCGGGGCGCCGTCGACGTCGGGGTGACCTTCGTGCATCCGGCTGAGGCGCGTGATGACCTCGGCGTGCGCCGGCTCGAGGTCGAGGCCGCACAGGCGCGCGAGCCGCAGCAGGTGGCCGAGGTCGTGGCTGTCCGGCGTACCGCGACGGCTCAGGCAGATGAAGGCGCGCAGGCGGTATTCGACGGCGAGGCCCGCCAGGCGCAGCCTGGGGAGCTGGAATCGGCCTTCCTGGTCCGGCAGGTGGCGCGCGGCGGCCCAGCAGGCGTCCGCACAGGCGAGCCATTCACGGGCCTGCCGGGCGGTGTCCATGGAGCGGCGCTTACTCCGGCAGGTCTTCTTCGGTGGCCTGCCAGGCGTCGCGGAGCTCGTCGTAGGCGGCGCTGAAGCCCTCGCTCATGCGGGCCCAGGCGTCGCCGGACGCGTCGCGGAGGGCCTCGAAGCGCTCGGCGAGCCGGGCCTGCTCGTCTTCCAGCCTGTCCAGGTTTTCCCGGGCATCCTGCCGGGCGGACTCGTCCATGTCGTTCCAGCGTTCGGAGACCCGTTCCCGGAGGCGGTCCACCCGTTCGTTCAGGTCGGTCAGCGCCTGCTGGGCTTCCTCGACGGCCTGGTCCTTCTGGTCGGCGGAGAAGGACTTCAGCGTCTCCGCGAACTCGCGGGCTTCGCGCTTCACGTCCTCGGCGTCGGCGGGCTCGGGTTCCTGGGAGCAGGCCGACAGCAGAGCGACGGCCAGAACCATGGCAGCACCCGGGATCTGCGGGAAATGGGGCATGACTCGAACTTCCGTGAGTGCAGTGTGCGGATGGTATCCCAGGACCAGTCTCCCGTAGGAGCGCCCTCCCGGGCGCGATTCTGGTCGCCTTCGGGATCGCGGCCGGGAGGCCGCTCCTACGAGGGGGTGGCCTTTCGGGCTCGCGCCAGGAGGCGCGGGTTGCCGAGCGCGGCGGCGCAGTCGGCGAACGCCTCGGGCGGGCCGCGCCAGGCCAGCGCGTCCACGTCGTCGAACAGCGCGGCGTCGGTGCGCAGGGTCGCGAGCCGCTTGAACAGCAGCGCGTGCTCCAGGCGCTCGCCGCTCAGGACGTCTGCCGGAAAGCCTTCGATCGGGCCGTGCTCGTTCAGCAGCCGGGCGGCGGTCTTGGCGCCGATGCCCTTGATGCCGGGGAAGCCGTCGGCGGCGTCGCCCACCAGGGCCAGGTAGTCGGGGATCAGCCGCGGCTCGACGCCGAACTTCTCCTTCACCCCGTCGGCGCCGCGGACGGCATCGGCCCGGCGGTCGATCTGCACCACCCGGTCGTCGCGCACGCACTGAGCGAGGTCCTTGTCGACGGTCCAGATGCGCACCTGCTCGACGCGCGGGTCCCGTTCAGCGATGTGGGCGGCGGATGCCAGAGCGTCGTCGGCCTCGAGGTCGGTCATCGGCCAGACGGTGACGCCCATGGCGGCGAGGGCGTCCTCGAGGGGATGGAACTGGTCCCACAGCGCCGGCTCGATGCCCTCGCCGGTCTTGTAGCCGGGCCAGAGGTCGTTGCGGAAGGATTCCACCACGTGGTCGGTGGCCACGCCGACGTGGGTGGCGCCCTGCTCGATGGTCTGGAGGACCGTGTTCAGGACGCCGACGACGGCGGCGTTGGGCTTGTCCTCGCCCTTGTTGAAGCGGCGCTGGCCGTAGAAGTGGCGGAACAGTTCGTAGGTGCCGTCGATGAGGTCGATGTTCATGGGTCGTGCTCCAGGAGATCGCGGCCGGGAGGCCGCTCCCACGCCCGGGATGGCCCCCTGTGGGAGCGCCCTCCCGGGCGCGATGCCGGGCACCGGCAGATCGCGGTCTGGAGACCGCTCCTAAGGGAGGTCATGGCGTCACCCGACGTCGAAGCGGAAGGCGTCGCCGTCGCGGCGGACGTGGCCGGCGGTGGGGGCGGCGAAGTGGGTGCCGATGACCAGCACCGGGGCGTCGGCGACCTCCTCCATCACGGCCTTTCGCATGTGGGCGCCGGCGACCGGATCGGAGTCGAAGCTCGGCGACCAGTGAGGCCGGGCGAACTGGCAGGGGTGATGGAGCATGTCGCCGGTGATCATGGCGCGCTCGCCCTTCGACTCGATCAGCACGCTGACGTGGCCGGGGGTGTGGCCCGGCGTCGGCGTGAGGCGGACCTCGTCGGAGATGCGGTGATTCATCTCCACCAGCTCGGCGAGGCCGGCGTCGAAGATCGGCTGCACCGAGTCGCCGAGGATGGCCTGCTGGTCGTCGTCGCCCTCGCGCCGCCAGTGGTCGTACTCGCGGCGGCCGATGAGATAGCGGGCGTTGGGGAAAGTGGGCACCCACTTTCCGTCCTTCAGCATGGTGTTCCAGCCGACATGATCGACGTGCAGGTGGGTGCAGACCACGGTGTCCACGGCATCGGCGGCGCAGCCGGCGGCCTCCAGGCTCTTCAGGAACTCGGTCTGCAGCGCCTGGCCGCCGAGCAGCGCCCGGGGCTTGTCGTTGCCCACACAGGTGTCCACCACCAGGTTCAGGCCCGGCGCCTGGACCACCAGGGCGTGGATCGACAGGGTCAGCGCGCCGTCCTCGGTGACGAAGTGCGGGGCCAGCCAGGGAATCTCGGCCAGGGCCTCGGGGGTCGCCTCCTTGAGGAACGCCGATTGCGGGTTGTACGGGAGCGGGATCTCCAGCTCCACGATGCGCGTGATGGTGACGTCGCCGACCTGCCAGCTCAGCATGCCTCTCCTCCCTCGATGGCGTGGACCGCCGAGTATGCGGCATCCGCGCCGGTTTGGCGCGCGGACGGGGTTCCGGGCCGCAGAACGCCGCTACTGTTGCGGCGCGGATTCGCGTATAGTGCGCGACCCTCATCGTCCGCCGGCCCAGAGCCCCCCGTCCTATGACCATTGAAAACTCCGCCGACATCCGGTTCGGCGCGCTCGGCCTCGCGCCGGCGGTTCTCGAAGCCCTCGACGCCGTGGGCTACGAAACGCCCACCCCGATCCAGGCCCGGACCATTCCGCCGCTGCTCGAAGGCCGCGACGTGCTCGGCCAGGCCCAGACCGGCACCGGCAAGACCGCCGCCTTCGCGCTGCCGATCCTGTCGCGGATCGACGCCAACGTGCGCGCGCCCCAGGTGATCGTGCTGGCGCCCACCCGGGAGCTGGCCATTCAGGTGGCGGAAGCCTTCCAGCGCTACGCGAGCCACATGAACGGCCTGCACGTGCTGCCCATCTACGGCGGTCAGAGCTACTCGGTGCAGCTGAAGCACCTGAAGCGCGGCGCCCAGGTCATCGTCGGCACGCCGGGCCGGGTCATGGACCACCTGCGCCGTGGCACGCTCAAGCTCGACTCGATCTCGAGCCTGGTGCTCGACGAGGCCGACGAGATGCTGCGCATGGGCTTCATCGACGACGTGGAGCACATCCTCGGCCAGACGCCGCCGGACCGGCAGCTCGCGCTGTTCTCTGCCACCCTGCCCGGGCCGGTGCAGAGCATCGCCCGCCGGCATCTGAACCAGCCCGTCGAAATCCGCCTGGAGAGCCGCAGCACCGCGGCGTCCCAGGTGCGTCAGCGGGTGTGGATGGTGGCCGGCACCCACAAGCTCGACGCGCTCACCCGCATCCTCGAGGTCGAGACCTTCGACGGAATGATCATCTTCGTGCGCACGAAGATGGCCACCGTGGATCTCGCCGAGCGTCTGAGCGCCCGGGGCTTCGACGCTGCCGCCATCAACGGCGACCTGGCGCAGCCCCAGCGCGAGAAGCTCATCGCGGACCTCAAGAGCGGCGCCATCGACATCCTGGTGGCCACCGACGTGGCCGCCCGCGGCCTGGACGTGGAGCGCATCAGCCATGTGGTGAATTTCGACATCCCCTACGACGCCGAGGCCTACGTGCACCGCATCGGCCGCACGGGCCGCGCCGGCCGCGCCGGCGAGGCGATCCTTTTCGTGGCGCCGCGGGAGCGGCACATGCTGAAAACCATCGAGCGCGCCACGGGCAAGCGCATCGAAACCATGGACCTGCCCACCCACGAGCAGGTGCGCGACGTGCGGGTGCAGCGGCTGTTCGACGGCATCACCCGGACCCTGGAGGTCGAGGACCTCGCCGAGCTGGCCGAGATGATGATGCGCTACCAGCGCGAGCACGGCACCGACCCGCTGATGCTGGCCGCCGCGATGGCCCGCCAGACCGCCGCCGGCAAGGCCGTGGCGGTGAAGCCGCGCCAGCCGGAGCCCCGGCCCGAGCCGGCCAGAGCACGCCGCGACTCGGCGCCGCAGGCTGATCGGCGCGCCCGGCCGGACAAGAAGCGCCGGCCGCGGACCGAGGATGCCGAGACCGAGATCTTCCGCGTGGAGGTGGGCAAGGACCACGGCGCGGGCCCCGGCAACATCGTCGGCGCCATCATCAACGAAGCCGGCGTCGCCCGGCGCTACGTGGGCAAGGTCGACATGTCGCCCGAGCACAGCACCGTCGAGCTGCCCGTTGGCATGCCGAAGGAAATCTTCATGCACCTGAAGAAGGTGCGGGTGGCAGGACGGCCGCTGAACATCTCCCGGGTCGCCGCCGCCGGCTGATCGACGCCTCGGCAGCAGGATAGATAAACTTCCGGAAGGGCCAACTTTCCGGTCCAGGTGAGCGGTGGCGGGCACGAAGCATACACGCCATACCGTAGCCGGACGCGGGCACGCGGAGTCGCAGAGATGTCAGGCAGTCTGAAAGATCAACTCCTCCAGGCCGGACTGGTCACCCCCGACCGGGCCCGGAAGCTCGAGCGCGAGAAGAAGGCCGAGCAGCAGCAGAAGCGCCAGGGCAAAGGCAAGGGCAAGGCCAAGGGCAAGCACCAGGCGCCGGAACCGAAGCCCCTCAGCGAGGCGGAGCAGCGGGCCCGGGAGGCCCAGCGCGAGAAGGCCGAGAAGGACCGGGCGCAGATGCGCGCCATCGCGGACAAGGCCAAGGAGAAGGCGCTGCGGGCCGAGATCAAGCAGATCATCACCCAGAACGATCAGCGCACGAAGAAGCAGAGCGACGACGACGTGGCCTACAACTTCGTCCACGGCAAGCGGGTGAAGCGGTTGTACCTGCCGCCGGCCCAGCGGGATCAGGTGAGCCGCGGAACGCTGGTGATCGTCAACAACGACGGCCAGTACAGCCTGCTGCCGCGCAAGGCGGCGGAGAAGGTGAAGAAGCGGGATCCGAAGCGGATCATCGTCGATCACCAGGAGAAGACACCGGAGCCCGGGTCGGACGACGAGTACTACGCGCAGTTCCAGGTGCCGGACGATCTGGACTGGTAGGGAACCCGGAACGCCGCAAACCCATCGCCTGTAGGAGCGGTCTCCAGACCGCGATAAGCCTCCCCAATCCGATGGCCTCATGCAGCTGGTGCGGTTTGCCCGCGGCAAATGGCCAAGCCGCCGCGTCGCGGCGGCGAATCGCGGTCTGGAGACCGCTCCTACAGGGAAATACCGAGCAACTAACCGACGAACATCCCGCCGTTGGGGTAGAGGGTGTGGCCGGTGGTGTAGGAGGACTCGTCGCAGGCGAGATAGAGGGCCGTGTTGGCGATCTCGCGGGGCGTGCCGAGGCGGGCCATGGGGGTCATGCCGATCATCATGTCGCGGCCGTCGGTGTCGTCCTGCATGGCCTGGGTCATGGGGGTTTCCACGAAGCCGGGGCCGATGGCGTTGACGCGGATGCCGTGCTCGAGCAGCTCCATGGCGAGCACCTGGGTGAGCATCACCACGCCGGCCTTGGAGACGCAGTAGTCGGCGGCGCCGGGCAGGGCGATGCGCGCGGCGGTGGAGGCGATGTTGACGATGGTGCCGCGGATGCCCTCGGCAATCATGCGCCGGGCGACCAGGCGGTCGGTGAGCATCACGCCGGTGAGGTTGACGTCCAGCACCCGCTGCCAGTCGGCGACGTCGAGATTCACCAACTGGCGGGACGCGAAGTCGGCATCCCGGGCCTGGGTGGTGCCGCTCTCGTAGCGCGCGTTGGACACGCCTGCCGCGGCCAGCACCGTGTCGATGCGGCCGAACTCGGCGACGGCGTGGTCCACCATGTCCGCCACGCTCGCTTCCTCGGCGACGTTCACCTCGACGAACATCGAGCGCTGATTGGTCGACGCGCGGATCTCCTCGACGGTTTGCGCGCCGCGGCGGGCGTCGCGGTCGGCGATCACCACGTCGGCGCCCTCCTCCGCGTAACGCATGGCCGTGGCCCGGCCGATGCCGCTGGCGCCGCCGGTGATCAGCGCGACCCTGCCGCTGAGACGTCCTTCCATCATCCCTCTCCCCGGTTTCGGAACGGCGAGCATAGCCGACCCGGCCGCGGGATACCCCGCCGTTGCGTCAGCGGCTAATATCGACGGTCGATTTCATTCATCGACAACCAGAGGAGAGAGACCATGACCACGGTCACTGTGAAGGAGCAGATCAAAGGCGCCGCCAAGGACGTGTGGAACGTGCTGAGCGATTTCGGCGGCATCAAGGTGGGCGGACCGATCACGTCGTTCCAGACCGAGGGCGAAGGGGTCGGCATGGTGCGCCACATCGGCATGGGCCACGCCACCATCGTCGAGCAGCTCGACCGCCACGACGCCGACGCCATGGAGTTCGCCTACTCCATCGTCAACGACGACGGCCCGCTGCCGGTGTCGAACTACTCCGCCAGCGTCAGCGTCGCCGACCAGGGCGACGGCACCTGCGAGGTGGTCTGGACCGGCACCTTCGAGCCGAAGGGCGCTTCCGAAGAAGACGCGTCGAAGGTCGTCGAAGGCATCTACCGCAACGGCATCGCCGGCGCGCGCAAAGCCGTCGAGGGCTGAGTCAGACGACTTCCAGCACCTTCAGGGTGTTCGTGCCGCCGGCGTGATGCCGGCGGTCGGCCTTGGAGACGATCACCCGGTCTCCCGCCTTCACCACGCCGGCCTGCTTCAGCCAGTCCACGGCCGCCTGATCCACCTGGGCGTCTTCGACGTCGTAGGTCTCGAAGAACACCGGATGCACGCCCCGGAACAGTGCCACCCGGGCCAGCGTGCGGTGGTTCTTCGACAGCGCGTAGATCGGCATGCGCGAACGCCGGCGCGACATCAGCTTGGGCGTATTGCCGCTGGAGGTGAGACAGGCCACGGCACGCACCCCGCGCAGGGTGTTGGCCACGGTCATGGCGGCCATGGCCACGGACTCGTCGATGGCGTCGCTCTTCGTGCCGTCCGGCGAGGCGTTGGCGTACTGGGCCGTGGCTTCGGCGCCCTGGATCACCCGCACCATGGTCTCGACGGTCTCCACCGGATAGCGGCCGACGGCGGTCTCGGCGGACAGCATCACCGCGTCGGTGCCGTCCACCACCGCGTTGGCCACGTCCATCACCTCCGCGCGGGTGGGGCGCGGGTTCTCGATCATGGATTCCATCATCTGGGTGGCGGTAATGACCGCGCGGTTCAGCTCCCGGGCACGGCTGATGATCAGCTTCTGCAGACCCATCAGCGGCGCGTCGCCCACCTCCACGCCGAGGTCGCCCCGGGCCACCATCACCGCGTCCGAGGCGAGGATGATCGCGTCCAGGGTCTCCCGGTCGGTGACCGCCTCGGCGCGCTCGAGCTTGGCCACCAGGCCGCAGTTGGCGCCGTGACCGTGAATGAGGTCCCGCGCCTGGTGCATGTCGGCGGCGGACGCGGGGAACGACACGGCGATCCAGTCCACCTGCTGCGCGCAGGCGAAGGCCAGGTCCTTCAGATCCTTGTCGGTGAGCGCATCGGCGGACAGGCCGCCGCCGCGCTTGTTGAGCCCCTTGCCCGAGCCCAGGCTGCCGCCCGCCAGCACGCGGGTGTGGACCTGGCTGCCGGCGATGCTCTCCACCTCCAGCTCGATCAGGCCGTCGCCCAGCACCAGCACGTCGCCGGGCGCGACCTCCTCGGCGAGCGTTCGATAGCTGGTGCCCACCTGGCCGGAGGTGCCTTCGCGCTCCCCGAGCGCGCTGTCGATGACGAAGGGAGCGCCGGCCTCGAGATCCACCGCGTCGGTGCCGTCGAAGCCGCGGATGCGGATCTTGGGACCCTGCAGGTCGGCCAGGATGGCGACGAAGCGGCCGAGCTTCGTGGCCGCCTCGCGGATGCGCCGGACCCGCTCGCCGTGCTCGTCGTGGCTGCCGTGGGAGAAGTTCAGGCGGAACACGTCGACGCCGGCAGCCACCAGGCGTTCGATCCTGGAATCGCTGCCGGGGCCGAGGGTAGCGACGATCTTGGTGTTGCGGATCAAGGCGGCGGGCTCCTGCCGAAGGCGTTGCTGCACTCACAACCCTAGCGCCTCCCGGGGCGAACGTCACCGCCGGCGCAGCCCGCCGTGCCGCCTCGAAGCGCGCCGACGGGTTCGATAAGCTGTTCCGGCAACACGGGAAGGGAGCGACGGAACATGGGGCGAATGGTATTCGGCGTGCTGGCGGCGGTGGCGTGGCTCGGGCTGAACGGCTGCGGGGGCGGGCCGTCGTCGGAACCGGCGGCGGATGCGCCGGAGTCCGCCGCGGCGCAGACCGCGGGCGCCGCGCCCGCCGGGGAACCGGCGGAACCCGACAAGCCCTGGCTGCTGGGCCTGCGCTGGCGGGGCACCCCCGAGGAGCGGGTGGAGCTCGAGGTGGAATACCACCTCGGCGAGCAGCTCGGCACCCAGGACCAGCGCAACCGGCCCCAGGTGAAGGCCGAATGGAGCTACATGATCGGCTCGCCCTGGGTGAAGGGCATGATCGTCCAGGGCGAGATGGACGAGGGCGCCGGTCCCGTCACCGTGGAGCTGATCCGCGCCCGCCTGAAGTCCGACAGCCCCATCATCAACAGCGACGACGACGTCGAGCTGGGCGAGGTGCTGGCCACCATGACGGTGGAGCAGGGCGCGCCCGGCACCATGCAGGGCGGCGAGCTGCTGGAGGACGGCTGACCAGGCGGACTGTCAGCGGCCGCTGCCCCGTCAGCGGCCGCCTTCGGCCATGATGGTCTCCTTCACCGCCGGCCGCTGCAGCATGCGATTCAGGTGGTCGCGGATCTTCGGATAGCGGGCGATGTTGATGCGGTGGCCGGGCAGCCACTGGGCGATGGTGAACAGGTAGCCGTCGGCGACCGTGTAGTCCTCGCCCATCACCCACGGCCCGGCGAACATCCCGTTCTCGATCAGCTCGAAGCAGTCGGCCACCACCTCCGGCGCCTTGCGCTTCATCTCGGCAATGGCGGCCGCGTCGTCGGCCCAGCGCTCGCCCCGCCGGGAATGGGCATGGGCCACGTGCACCGTCGCGCACAGATAGCTGTTGAAGCTCTGCAGGCGGGCGAACTCGAAGGGATCGTCCAGCGGGGCGAGGCCGGCCTCCGGGTACTGCTGGGCCACCCAGGCGAGGATGGCCGGATTCTCGGTGAGGGTGCCGCGGTCGGTGACCAGGGTCGGCACCCGGCCCTTGGGATTGATCCGGCGGTAGTCGTCGCCGCGCTGCTCGGCGCTGGCGAAGTCGACTTCGCGCAGCTCGAACTCGGCGCCGGCCTCGCGCAGGGCGATGTGGGCGGCGCGGGAACAGGCACCGGGTGCGTAGTAGAGCGTGAGCATGGGTCCCCCGTCGTTGCTGCCGCCCCCTGGCAGCAGCGTTTCGCCCCGACGATACACGGCCCGGGAACGCTGCGGTATGGTCCGGGGCACCCGCCGCGCAATCGGAGAGCCGCCGATGATCGACCGACATCCCATTCGCTGCGCCTGCGGCGCGGTGGAGGGCGAGATCGCGAACCCGCCCTGGACGAATCACGTGGTCTGCTACTGCGCGTCGTGCCAGGCGTTTCCGGCGCGGCTGGGCAGAGCCGGGGAGGTGCTCGACGAGCACGGCGGCACGGACATCGTGCAGACCTCGCCGGCGGCAGTGACGTTCAGCCGCGGACAGGAACATCTGGCCTGCCTGCGGGTGACGCCGAAGGGGCCGCTGCGGTGGTACGCGGCCTGCTGCAACACGCCGATCGGCAACACGCCGGCGAATCCGAAGTTCGCCTTCGTGGGGTTGCTGCATAGCTGCCTGGGGTCGCACGAGGCCGTGGAGAGGGCATTCGGGCCGGTGCGGATGCGGTTCTTCACCGGCGACGCGACGGGGGCGCCGAAGCCGGAGGGTAAGGTGCCGGTGTGGGGGATGTTGGGGTTCGCGGGGCGGATGCTCGGGGCGTGGGTCGGCGGGGGTTATCGGCGGACGCCGTTTTTCGATGAGCACGGCGCACCCCTGGCGACACCCGAACTCGAGTAGCACCACCCGGCTGTCGGACCGGATACGCGCGTCCGGCTAGACTGGACGACCCATCTCACCCGCCACCCAGGAGCGCCCGCCATGCCGGAGACCTTCGCCGACCGGGACATCACCTTCGCCAACGGCTCGCGGGGGCAGCCGCTGGAGATCCCGACGGCCAGCCCGCTGAACTATCACGAGGCGCTGTCGAATCCCGCCGGCATGGCCCGTACGGCCATCGCGGGCAAGCTGTTCGTGCCGCCCCGGGGCGACGGTCCGTGGCCGGTGATCGTCGTGGTGCCCGGCAGCCTCGGGGTGGCGCCGTCCCACCTCGCCCACGCCGAGCGTCTCACCGGGGCCGGCATCGCCGCCTGCGTGATCGACCCGTTCGGCGCCCGCAGTGTGACCTCCACGGTGGCCAACCAGGCCCAGTATTCGTTCGCCGCCAGCGGCTGGGACGTCTGCGCCACGGCGGCAGCGCTCGCCGGCCGGCCGGAGATCGACGCGGCGCGCATCGGCGCCCAGGGCCACAGCCGCGGCGGCAGCGCCGTGCTGACGGCAGCCACCGGACGCTTCGCCGCGGCCGCGCGAGCCGCCATGGACGCCCCGGCCCTGCGCGGGGTCTACGCGGCCTACCCGTGGTGCGGCCATCAGTTTCTCGATGCGGCCGTGGGTGCGACGGCGGTGCGGGCCATCATCGGCGACCGGGACGAATGGTGCCTGCCCCAGCAGGTGCAGGCCCACGTCAACGCCATGCGTCTCGCCGGCGGCGACGCGGCCTGGCGCATCGTCGACGGCGCCCAGCACAGTTTCGACCGGGACACCGACATCGAGATGATCGACGATGCCGCCGTGTCGCCGGGCGCGCCCACCGCCTACGTCGCCGACGACGGCGCCTTCGTGCATCCGCTCACCGGCGCGCCGGACCCCGCACTCACGGACCGGGACCTGATGGTGTACGCGCTGAAGGCCGGCTACGGCCGCAGGGGCGCGCGCATCGGCAGCCGGCCCGGGGACGCCGAAACGTTCGCCACCGACATGATGGCGTTCTGGGGGCGGGTGCTGACGCCGTAGCGCCGGCGGTCAGGCCGCGCCGGTCTTCACCGGCGGCTCGCTCTCCACCGCGCTCCACATGGCCTCGTCCGGGGCGCCCATGATGGCTTCGTAGACGCCGGGCGGGTAGTTGGTCATGTGCGGGCCGGGGCCGTCGAGGGGCGGCTGCGCCACCTTACCGCCCTGGCTGGCGAAGGGCTCGGGATGCTTGTAGCGCTCGAGCTCCCGGGCGCTGATACCCGCCAGCTCGACCACCTCCGGGTCGATCCAGGCGTTCTGATCGATGGGGGCCTCGGAGCAGGCGATCTCCAGGGACAGGTTCTCCGGGCCGGCGAAGTACATGGACGCACACATGCCGTGATTCATCGGACCCATCACCGGCACGCCCTTCGAACGCAGCCGGTCGCGAATGGCGAGCATCTCGTCGAGGGCGGCGACCTTGAGCGCCAGGTGCTGCATGGTGCCGCGAGCACAGTTGGCGCCGGAGTTGCCGGCGTGGGTCTCACCCAGGCGCACCTCGATGCCCTCGATGTCCGGGTTGCAGACGAAGGCGATGGCGCTCTCGTCGTTCAGGCGCAGAAAGCCGTGCCAGGTGTTGGCTACGCCGTGCATCCAGTACAGGGCGACCAGCTCCATGCCGAGCTTGTCGGTGAAGAACTCGATCTGCGCCTTCATGTCGGCGGTGCAGATGGCGAGGTGATGGAGACCGGCGATCGGATTCATGGCGTCACTCCCGTGCTGAGCGGTTCATCCTACCAGGCTGCCGTCGCCGACCAGCCAGCGCACCACGTCCACCGCGTCGATCACCAGCGACAGGCCGGCGATCACCAGGTAGACCAGCAGATACTTTGCGTAGACCGTGCCGGCCTCGCGGTTGCGGGTGCGCCAGACCCACACGTAGACGGGGGTCCAGAACACCAGGTGGGCCAGCCCGAGCAGCCGCACGTAGCCGACCTGCTCGTACAGCCAGCCCATGAACGCGCCGGCCAGGAAGAAGCTCGCCAGTATCGCGAAGGGTTGATAGCGCACGCGCCAGACGCCGTGAACGCGGGTGACGATGAAGGCCAGCGCCGCGAGATGGACGACCACCAGGGCGGTCACCCAGCCCTGCAGCCACATCGGTTCCGTGGCGATCGCCTCTCCCAGCGTCGCCGGCATGCTCTGATCCATGGCGGTCCTCCCTCCCCCAGGTAAAGGTATCGACCCCGCCCGCCTGCTCGGGTTCAATGGCCGGGACAAGCCGACGTGGCGGCCGGAACGACGAGACCGCGGGAGGGGACACGGATGATGATGCCATCACGCCCGGCGAGGTGGGCACTGCTCGGCGCGCTGGCGGCGCTGGCCGGCTGCGGCGCCAGCGACGACGGCCAGCCCAATGCGGACGTGGTGTACACCAACGCCAACGTCATCACCATGAATGACGCCGCGCCGCGGGCCACTACGGTGGCGGTGAAGAACGGCCGCATCCTCGCCGTCGGCAGCGCCGCCGAGGTCAGCGCCTACTGGGGCGCGGATACCGCGGTGGAGAACCTGGACGGCCGGACCCTGCTGCCCGGCTTCGTCGACGCCCACGGCCATCTGTCCTTCGTCGGACTGATGGCCCAGGCGGCGGACCTGATGCCGCCGCCGGACGGCGGCGTGACCACCATCGCCGAACTGCAGCAGCGGCTGCGGCACTGGCTCGCCACATCGGACATCCCCGCCCGCAAGGGCTACGTGTTCGGCACCGGCTACGACGACTCCCAGCTCGCCGAGCTGCGTCACCCGACCCGGGACGATCTGGACGCGGTCTCCACCGAGGTGCCGATCTACGTGCTGCACCAGTCCGCCCACCTCGGCGCGGCCAACAGCAGAGCGCTCGAGATGCTCGGCATCGATGCCGAGACGCCGGACCCGGAAGGCGGCATCATCCGCCGCCGGCCCGGCAGCCGCGAGCCCAACGGCGTGCTCGAGGAGAACGCCAACATGATGGCGCTGTCCGGGCTGGTGCTGCAGAGCATGACGCCCCGGGACGCCATGGAGAGCATCGTCGCCGCCCAGCAGCGCTACGCCGAGTTCGGTTACACCACCGCCCAGGACGGCGGCACCACCCCCGAAACGGCTGCGGGCTACATCGCCGCCGCCGAGCAGGGACGGCTGACCCTGGACGTGGTGTCCTACGTGTTCGCGCCGGCGATCCGCGAGGACGATCCGTTCCTGTACAGCCCGTACTCGGGCCGCACCTATCAGAACCACTACCGGATCGGCGGCATGAAGCTGATCCTCGACGGCTCGCCCCAGGGCAAGACGGCCTGGCTGACCGAGCCCTACCACGTGCCGCCGGACGGCCAGGGGTCCGACTACCGGGGCTACCCCAACATGCCGGACGAGCGAGTAGCCGAGTACCTCGGCCGCGCCTTCGACAACGGCTGGCAGGTGCTGGCCCACGTCAACGGCGATGCGGCCGCGGACCAGTTCCTCGATGCCCTGGAACGCATCAGCGCCCGGGTGCCGGCGGACGACCGCCGGCCCGTGGCGATTCACGCCCAGACCGTGCGTGCGGATCAGCTCGACCGCATGAAGGCATTCGGGGTGATTCCCTCGTTCTTCGCCGCCCATACCTTCTACTGGGGCGACTGGCACCGGGACTCGGTGCTGGGCCCGGAGCGGGCGCAGAACATCTCACCCACCGCCTGGGCGGTGGAGCGCGGCATGCGCTTCACCACCCACCACGATGCGCCGATCATCCCGCCAAACGCCATGCGGGTGCTGTGGGCCACGGTGAACCGGGTGACCCGCAGCGGGCAGGTACTGGGACCCGATCAGCGCGTCGACGTCGAGACCGCGCTCAAGGCCATGACGATCTGGGCCGCCTGGCAGCACTTCGAGGAGGATCGCAAGGGCTCCATCGAGCCGGGCAAGGCGGCCGATCTGGTGGTGCTGTCCGACGACCCGCTGGCGGTGGCGCCGGAATCCCTGGCGGACATCGAGGTGCTGCGCACGATCAAGGGCGGCAGGGAGATCTACCGCCGGCCCGCCACCGACGGAGCCACCGAACCGTCAGGCGGAACGGGCCAGCGTCCGCAGACAGCCGGTGTCCGGCGTGCGGAATCGGAGTAGAGTGGTGGCGACGATCGAAGACGGAGCCATGCCATGCGAACCGTTCGAACGTATGTCGCGCTGCTGCTGCTGATTGCCACGGGGTGGGCCGCCGCCGACCAGACCAGCGCCGACGCCCTGCGCCAGGCCCTGGACACCTCTTCGCGAAGCGAAGCCGACAAGGCCCGCGACCCGGGCCGCAAGCCGGCGGACGTCGTGGCATTTCTCGGCTTCGGGGACGGCATGCGGGTGATGGACATGATCGCCGCCGGCGGCTGGTACACGGAGGTGCTGTCCATCGCCGTCGGCGAAGACGGCACCGTCTATGCCCAGAATCCCCCCGCGGTGCTGAAGTTCCGGGACGGCGCCAACGACAAGGCGCTGACCGAGCGCCTGGCCGGTGACAGACTGGCCAACGTGATCCGGGTGGACGCCGATTTCGCGGACCTCGATCTCGAGCCGGGCAGCCTGGACGGCGCGCTCACCGCGCTGAACTTTCACGACGTCTACCACCGCTCGCCGGAGGCGGCCGTCGCCATGCTGGAGAAGATGCGCTCGCTGCTGGCGCCGGGCGGCGTGCTCGGCATCATCGACCACGCCGGCAGCCCGGGCCGCGACAACGCCGCGCTGCACCGCATCGAGAAGGACAGGGCGATCGAGGCCGCCCGCGCCGCGGGCTTCGAGGTGGTGGACGACAGCGGACTGCTCGCCAATCCGGCCGACACCCACCAGAGCATGGTGTTCGCGCCGGAGATCCGCGGAGAGACCGACCGGTTCCTGCTGAAGCTCCGCAAACCCGGCTGAGACGTCATGGAGCACGTACCGGAAGCCGCCTGGCCGCTGACCCGCGCGCGCTACGTCAGCCTGGCCACCTTCCGCCGGTCGGGCGCCGAGGTAGCGACCCCGGTCTGGGCGGCCTACGAGCAGGGACACTGGTACGTGTTCTCGGCCGCCAGCGCCGGCAAGGTGAAGCGGCTGCGCAACGACGGGCGGGCGCGCATCGCGGTGTGCGACGTGCGCGGCCGCCTGCTCGGCCAGCCGTTCGACGCCACCGCCGAGCTGCTCCACGATCCGGCCGACATTCACCGCGCCCTGCTGCTGCTGCGCCGCAAGTACGGCCTGCAGATGCGCCTGGCGGACCTGGGCGCCCGACTCACCGGGCGGTTCGACCGGCGCGCCTACATCCGGGTAAAGCTCGCCGACAACGTCTACGCCGCCCACCGGAGCGGGTAGCATGGCCGTCTCCACCGGGAGGCGGCCCGACATGCAGATCATCAGTGTCAACCTCGGCCGGCCCGAGCGACTCGAGCACGGCAGCCATGCGGGCAGAACCGGCATCTTCAAACGCCCCGTGCCCATCCCGGTCGCCGTGGGCGAGCTGGGGCTCGAAGGCGATGCCGTGCTCAACACGAAACATCACGGCGGGCCGGACCAGGCGGTGTACCTCTACCGCGACGAGGACTACGCGTGGTGGGCCGACCAGCTCGGCCACGCGCTGGCGCCGGGAACCTTCGGCGAGAACCTCACCATCCGCGGCTACGCCGAGGCAGGCCCCGCCATCGGCACGCGGCTGGCCTTCGACTCGGTGACGCTCGAGGTGACCGCGCCGCGAATTCCCTGCGCCACGCTGGGGGCACGCATGGGGGACGCGCGGTTCGTGAAGCGTTTTCTCGAGGCCGAACGCCCCGGGTTCTATTGCCGCGTCGTCACCACCGGTCGGCTCGCGCCGGGCGAGCGCTTCACGGCGGCGCCGCCGCCGGGGGAGCCGGTGACCACGCTGGAGCTGTTCCGGGCGCGCCAGCGCCGGCCCGGCGCCGCCGGGATCCGGCGCCTGCTGTCTGCACCGCTGGACGAGCGCAGCCGGCGTAAGCTCACCCGCGCGCTCGACGAGCTGGCGCGGCGGGCCTGATCAGTCGCCGCCGGTTTCCGGCGCGGTCAGCATCGCCGTGATCATGTCCAGCAGATCACCCGCCAGCCGGTCGGCGGCGCGCCCGGCGAAGCCGTCATGCTGGCGCGCCCAGCGGGACAGGGACATGAGGATGAAGCGCCGGCCGAGGTCGAGGCGGCGCGCCAGGGTCGCCGGTTTCAGGTGCGGCACCGACGCCTGCACGCGGCGGCGCACGGCCGCCGTGCCGGTGACCTCGAACCGCTCGATGGCCCGCTCCAGCTCGGCGTTGGGCACGAACACCAGCTCGCCGAGCAGCTTGAGATAGTCGACGAAACCCGGATCCTCGCGCGCCAGCTCGAGGATGGTGTCGAGCTGGACCCGCGCGAGGTCGCGCACGGCGATGGGCGCCTGTCCGGCGGTCACGGCGTCCAGCCGGGCGCGCCGACGGGCGTCGAGCTGGCGCATGCGCCGGTCGTGCAGCGCCAGCAGCAGGCCGTCCCGACTGCCGAAGTGGTACTGGAGCGCGGACTCGTTGCGCTGGCCGGCCTCGCGGATCAGCGCGCGGTTGGACACCGCGGCGATGCCGGCGCGGGCGAACAGGCGCTCGGCGGCGTCCAGAATCGCGTCCCGGGTCGCGGCCGGGGCACGGGCCGGGCGCGCACCCGCGCTCACGGGGAGATGCCCGCCTCGGACAGCCGGCAGATGCGGGTCATGGTCATCGGTTCCTGGCCGGGGTACGTCCACACCAGCCTATCGCCCTCGAGCCGACGGGTCACGACGGTCCAGGGCAGGCCGAAGGGCCGGAACGCCAGCACCCCGTCGTCCCGCCAGGACACCGCCGCGCGGATGCGCAGGCAGCGCGGCGGCTCCACGTCGTCGGCACCCCGCGCCAGGGTGCCGTCGGTGCGGAAGTCGTGAATGATGCCCGCCGTCGTGACCACCATCCGGTCGCCGCACTGCTCGATCCGCTCGACGTGGGGACGGGACGGATCGGTGCTGCGCCACAGACCGCGGAGATCGCGGGCACCCGCCGAGAGCGGTTCGCGGCACGAAGCGAGCACCGGCCCGGGCCAGCGCGCCCAGCCGCACCCGGGGGTGTAAGCCTTCGGGATGTCGTCGGCGGCCGGTCCGGCGCCGTCGAGCGCCGCCGGCCGGCAGTAGT
>MDTG01134274.1_pt1 | contig 21991 bp, 17 predicted proteins | sample 811421 | NCBI WGS metagenome assembly MDTG01 (sample SAMN05326645, study PRJNA326480) | marine metagenome | isolation source: seawater | place: Pacific Ocean: South East | collected 2011 | reverse complement strand
TTCCATTCGCCGGCCGTCTCGTCGAACCGCCACGCCTGCACCGAAGCGGTCTGGCCCGGGGGAATCGAGGAGATCGACGACTGGAGCTGGCGGACCGACTGCACCTCGGCTCCGTTGACCCGATGCACGACATCTCCGGGCTCCATTCCCGCGCTCCGGGCCGGCATGCCGGCCTGCGTCGAAGCGATCACCACGCCGCGACGGGTGTATCCGCGGGCACGGTGCAGATCACCGATCCGATCACTGATCGCAATCACATCGAATCCGGTGCGTCCGGCGGCGCTCGTGCGGGTGACGACGAGATCCTCCCAGTCGGATCCGCTGTCGGCGTAGCGCCAGACGCGAAGTTCCATGAGCAGGTCGTCGTCCCCCTCGATCGCGCGATCCAGTGCGTCGACCGATGCGATCGGTTCCTCGTCGTAGGAGATGATCACGTCCCCGACACGCAGTCCGACCTTCGCGGCGGGGTGGGACCGGTCCAGAGACATCACCAGCACGCCATCGCTGCGGAACTGCTGGGGTGCCCCCACGATGCGGGCGATCGGGTCGTTCTGGTCGAGCACGCTCACACCGAGGAATCCCTTTCGGACGACTCCGCTTTCGATCAGCTGATTGGCCGCCGATTCGATCATGTCGAGCGGAATGGCCAGTCCGATGCCTCCGAACTGTCCGTCATCGTCGTTCGTCGCGATTGCGGTGTTCATTCCGATCACCTGACCGCGGTGATCGGTCAGGGGGCCGCCCGAGTTGCCGGGATTGATGGCCGCATCGACCTGGATGAAGTTCTCGAACCCGATTCGACGTCCCGTCCGCCAGTACATGCCGACGAACCTCCCCAGACCGGAGACGATTCCGCTCGACATGGAAAACCGGAAATCGAACGGTGAACCGAAGGCGAAACAGAGTTCCCCCTGTTGGACACGCTGGTCCAGCGGACGTCGGGTTGCGGGAATGGTGTTCTCGGGATCGAAGCGAAGTACGGCGATGTCGGTGAAGGGATCTCCACCGACCATGGTGGCCTTTCGAATCTCCCCGTCGTACATCTGGACTTCGTAGGCATCGCCGCCCTCCACCACGTGGAGGTTGGTGATCAGGTGACCCTGATCATCGTAGATCCAACCACTGCCGGTGGAGATGGGAAGTCGGCGTCCATCCATCATGCGAATGCCCGTGACATGGACGACGGACGGACGAACGAAGTCGGCGACGTCGGTCGTCGCGCGGCTGAGTTCGGAGAGGACACCGGAACCCGTGCTGTCCGTCCCGTCGGTGCCGGGCAGGGCATTCAACCGCAGGCCGGCCTGCCGGACGTTGGCGACGGTCTGCTGGTACCGATGTTCCTTTTCGAGACTCCCGAGAACCGAGATGACGGCGACCGAGATGATCATCGCCATTCCGGTCGTGATCAGTGCGCAGACGAGGAATCGTTGGAATCGGTTCATGAGGGATCTCCAACATTGAGCATACGCGCGATCCCGGACCACGGAGCGAAAATCCCCTCCGCTTCCGGTCCCGGTTCCCCGAAGGGTCAGGAAGGCGAGGATTTCCGGAGATCGGAGCTCGGTTCGGACGGAGTCGGGGGAGTGGCCGCATCCGCGCTCTTCATGCGATACGGATGTTCACCGAGTTCGTCCTCGGTCACCTTCCGCATCCACTCCCGGGCGGCATCCATGAGGGTGTCTCCGAGTTCGCAGATCGGTCGTGCGAAGGCGGGCTGCCAGTCGGTGAGCCCCAGGATGTCCTGCGTCACCACGATCTGGCCGTGGCAGGCGGTTCCGGCTCCGCAGCCGATCACGGGAATCGAGGTCGCATCCACGACCGCGTGGGCCACCTCGTTGGGCACCGCCTCCAGAAGCAGCATCACGGCTCCCGCCTGTTCCATCGCGATCGCGTCGTGGACGATCTGCTGCAGTGATTCCTGCGTTCGTCCGGCGGCCCGGTAGCCGCCTTCCTGCTTTGCGGCCTGGGGGCGTGAGCCGAGATGGGCGACGACGGGAACGCCGGCGCGGGCGAGTTTCGACACGAGTTCCGTGAATCGACCGTCGACCTCCAGCTTCACCGCATCCGCCCGACCCTCGGTCAGGAAGCGTCCTGCGTTGCGTATCGCCTCCGCATCGTCGCACTGGTACGACCCGAAGGGCATGTCGCCCATCACGAAGGTGTTGGGTGCGCCGCGCTTCACCGCTGCGGTGATGATGAGCATGAAGTCCAGGGGGGCGTGGATGGTTCCCGGTTCACCGAGGATCATCTCCGCCGCCGTGTCACCGACCAGCAGCACGGGGATGCCCGCACGCTGGAGCCACCGTGCCGTCGTGGCGTCGTAGCAGGTGAGGCATGCGAAACGGTCACCGTTGCGGGCGGCACGGCGAATGGTCTGGAGAGTGGTGCCGTGGCCCGAAGGAGGGATCGGCTTGGATTCGTAGGGGACTTCGTTCATTGCAACGCCCTAGTGTACACCACCCGCGACGATCAGAATTGAGGCCACTCCAGGTTGTTCGAGGAGACCGGTTTCAGGCCTCCGATGATGGTCACCTGTTCGGGCGTGAGCAGATTTCGCAGGCGATCCCTGATCTTGTCCGAGTAGTCGTCCCGCTCGAACCGGATGCGGTCCGCCTCGCTCCGGTCCTGCTCCCGCTGCTTGATCTCGTCCATGGCGAATCCGGCGGTCCGAAGGGGCGGCATCCGCTCGAACACCTCGACGAGTCGTCCGCAGTAGGTGTGGTATCGGGCGTCGTACTCCTTGCGGAGTTCGTAGAGCTCCGCCCGGACACCATCGTCGAGTCCGTCGAGTCGGGACGCCGCCAGCAGCAGATCGGTCATCGAATGCGGATCGCGGTAGACCGCGGGGAAGGATGCCATTCTGAACCTGCTGCGCAGTCGCACGCCGTTCTCGTTCGGCAGCACACCGACCATCGCCTCGATGCCCGCCCGATTTCGCTCCAGCAATTCCTGCCGGAGCTCCTCCTGCTCCGTCTGCACGGCGGTCATGTCATCCACCACCGTGCGGATCTCCTCGAGTTCCTGCTCGTCGAAACCATCCGACTGCAGGGTGATCATCCGGTTCATGAATCCCGCGATCCGATCGTCGATCGCGGCGTTTCGCCGAACGAGCTCGGTGACCGGTCCATGCCAGTCCGCCAGGGCATCGAGAACACGCCGGCGTTCGGCCGGTGTCAGCTCGATCGAGGCGACGAGCCTGAAGACATTGATGGTCCAGCCCTGATTCATGCCGCCGCCCATCCGATCCACGACGTTGGACATCATGCTGCTGCCGTCCATCCGTTCCCGCTCCCGGCTCATGCGGTACCACTCGAGTATCACCTGATCCTCGGCCCGCTCGACGGCCAGCACGAGATCGTCGAACAGCTGGTCGTCCAGCTCGTGCATGTCGCTGCGGGCCTGGTCCAGCAGCATCTTCATCTTCCGATCGAAGTCGATGATCAACTCCGGATCCGCGCCCATTTCGCGGCCACCGCCCGCTTCGGCGGCCATTCGAATCATGGTCTGCTGCTGACTGGTTCGGAAGGCGCGTCCGATGTTCGCGGCCCGTCCCCGGTAGGTCTCGAACAGGACGTCGACCACTTCACGGCCCTCCGGTTCGATCTGGAGATCCGCAACGAGCAGTTCGAGTTCGTCGTTGGACAGCGGATCCGGTGCCGAGCCGAACATGTCCATCGTGTCCTGCATCCGACCGAAAGCGGAACCCGTGACCACGGTGTCCTCATCGGTGGGGAACGCCCCGTCTCCTTCGACCGCGAACGCAATGGACACTTCCGATTCAATCGGCGGATCGTCGAACGCCTCGTTCGCCTGGCCGTCGAGCATGGAGAGCCAGCGACGGATGCCCTCGGGGGTTTCAGCACCCAGAATGTTCTGGAACGTGCGGGCGGTCTCGATGTTGCGGTTCCGCATCGCAAGGCGGGCTCGTCCCATGGGGGCGTCCGCGTCGTCCTCGGTCGTGAAGAAGAACGCGGCACCTCGGACGTCGTCGTCCGCCTCCACCAGACGCACGATGTCCTCCATGAGCGGTCGCATGGCGGCATCGTGTTCGGCGAGCAGCGATTCCAGCTGGACGACGTCCACGTCCTCGGACGGGGGGGTGTCGATGGCCTTCACCAGGAACCCCCGGAAATCCATGCTGCCGCGCCGACCGTAGGCCCTCTTCCAGTGGGACCACTTCAGATTCCCGGCCATCCGCTCGGGAAGGAGGGACGCAATCGCCTGCACGCCCCTTTTGGTGTGGTCCCGGAGTCGGACGGTGGTGGACAGAGCCCGCTCGTACGCCATGCGATGTCGTCGGGACCATTCCGCCTCGTAGGGTTCCATCGCCGACGCCGGACCATCGCCGGGATCTCCCACGCGAATCGGGCCCAGTTCAGCCTCCAGTTCACGCTCGCGCAGCCAGCCGGCGAGTCGCTGCTCAAAGAGCTGTTCAGCCAGTCTGGTGCGTTGCTGCTCCCAGCCCAGCAGTTCCGATTCGATCGCTCGGGTCGACTCGGGGTCGAGTTGGTCCCAGGGAACCATCGTCCGCAGTTCGATCTTGATCCGGTTCAGCGAGGGGGCGTACTGGATCCAGGGCCAGTTGGCCTCCAGATGCCGCTGCCGCTGCCTCCCGTCCCGGGCGATCTGCAGGCGCTCCTGCTGGCTGGGTCCCAGTCCCGGTGCGATGGCTTCGAAGAATCGGCGTTCGATCGCCGCCATGCGTCGATGGGCCGTACGGAAGTCGTCGATCCGGTCTTCGGCCCGTTCGGCATCGAGGTTCCGGTTCGGTAACTCGAGGGTCCGTTCCTCCTCCATGAAATTCGCAATCGGACCGTCCCGGAGCGTCATCATCTCCATCAGATACTGCTCGTGGACCGGCTGCACGGCCTGCAGTTGTTCGCTGGAGAGTGCAAGCGGTTCGACCAGAACCTGAAAGGCCTGCCAGTCCATGGGCTCCGGGAAGACTCCCCCGGTTCCCTGGGCCGGGCAGCGGCTTGCGACACCGGCCAGAGCGAGGATCACCATTGCGAGTGCGAGAATCAGGTGACGTACGTGGTGCATGATGAACCTCCGAACTTCGACCCCGGATGATATCAGGGCCCTCCCGATCCCCCGGGGAAATCGACTTTCTGCCGGCCCGGCGACATGACTTGAACGCCCTGTGGACAGGTCGAAACGACCTCTTGGGAGTATCATGGGCCCCCATGACCACCACTCGATCCCACCAGACTATCGAAATGGACCTGGATAACTTTGGAAGGTACCGGGCGATGAATGGAAGCAACGCTTCGTACGCACCTCGCGACGTGAATCGTGAATTCGGTGAGGACTACGGTTCTCGAATCTTTGCCGGCAACGTGATCCAGCGGCGTCTGGCACCGAACGTGCTCGACAAGCTCGAACGCACGATCCACTTCGGGACCAAGCTCGATCCCGAGATCGCCGATGAAGTCGCCGCGGCCATGAAGGACTGGGCGATCGAGAACGGCTGCACGCACTACTGCCACTGGTTCCAGCCGCTGACGGGTGCGACCGCCGAGAAGCACGATTCGTTCCTGAGTTTCGACGGACGCGGCGGCGTGATCGCCGAGTTCACCGGCGAGAGTCTTGTCCGGGGCGAGCCCGATGCGAGCTCGTTCCCGACCGGCAACATCCGCGACACCTTCGAGGCCCGCGGCTACACCGCATGGGATCCGACCAGCCCGGCCTTCATCACCATAAACGGAGGCGAGGCGACGCTCTGCATCCCGACCGTCTTCGTCTCCTGGACCGGCGAATCGCTCGATCAGAAGACACCGCTGCTTCGATCCATCGAGGCCCTGAACACCCACGCGATGCGCATTCTCAAGTCCTTCGGTTCCGCCGAAGGCGTCCACCGGGTGAGCTCCACCCTCGGATGCGAACAGGAGTACTTCCTCGTGGACGAGGACGCCTGGTCGGAACGTCCCGACCTCATGCTCTGCGGACGCACGCTGCTCGGTGCCGATTCACCCAAGGGGCACCAGCTGGACGACCACTACTTCGGCTCGATTCCGCACCGCGTGCTGTCCTTCATGGGCGATGTCGAGGAGCGTCTGTACCTCCTGGGCATTCCCGCCAAGACCCGTCACAACGAGGTTGCTCCGGCCCAGTTCGAACTGGCTCCGCTCTTCGAATCCACCAACCTCGCGTGCGACCACCAGATGCTCACGATGAGCGTTCTGAAGAACGTCGCCCGCGAACACGGCATGGTGTGCCTGATCCACGAGAAGCCGTTCGCCGGCGTCAACGGATCCGGCAAGCACAACAACTGGTCGCTTTCGACCGACTCGGGCAAGAACCTGCTCTCGCCCAAGTCCAACCTGCAGTTCCTGTCCTTCGTGACGGCCGTGGTCCGTGCGATCGACCTGCACGCCGACATGCTTCGTGCGACCGTGGCCAATGCCGCCAACGATCTCCGACTCGGTGCCAACGAGGCGCCGCCCGCGATCATCTCGATCTTCGCCGGTCACCTGCTCCAGTTCATGATCGACGAGCTGATCGCCGGCAAGACGATCCAGAAGGCCGAAGGGTCGTTCATGGAGCTCGGTTCCGAATCGCTTCCGAAGGTCGAGCGCCACGCCGGCGACCGCAACCGGACCAGTCCGTTCGCATTCACGGGAAACAAGTTCGAGTTCCGTGCCGTCGGTTCACAGGCTTCGGTCGCCTGGCCGAACACCGTCCTCAACACGATCATCGCGGAGTCGCTCGACCACATCGCGACGCGGATCGAGGAGGCCGTGGAGGAGGGGATGGACACCGCCGCCCGCGATGCCGCGGTCATGACGATCCTGCAGGACGTGATGAAGCAGCACAGCCGGGTCGTCTTCAACGGCGACAACTACTCGGACGAGTGGAAGCAGGAGGCCGAACGCCGTGGACTGCCCAATCTGCGCAGCACGCCGGACGCCCTGCCGGCCATGGAGACCGACAAGGCCAAGGCCCTGTTCGATGCCTACAACGTCCTCTCCGACAGCGAACTCGAGGCCCGGGTCGAGGTGCTCTACGAGAGCTACGTCACCGTCTGCGAGATCGAGGCCCGGACGCAGATGATGATGCTCAACACCATGGTGCTGCCGGCGGTCGCCCGCTACCAGTCCGAGATCGGTGAGTCGGTCGCTGCCGCCAGTGCGGCCGGAGTGGAGTCCACCGCGATGAAGTCGCGTCTCGAGGAACTCGTACGGCTCACCGCGTCGCTCTACAGCGCGATCCAGGAGATCGAGTCGTTCCTGTCGGCCGATTTCGACTGCGTGAAGCAGCGCGCCGTCGACATCCGGGACACCCTGCTTCCCGCCATGGAGCGGGCCAGGACGTCCTGCGATGCACTCGAGGGCCTCGTACCGGCCGATCTCTGGCCGCTCCCGTCCTACACCGAACTGCTGTTCGGCGGACTGGCCTGATCATCCCTTGGTCTGATTCCTGACCGCTTCCATCTCCGCGGCGATGGCATCCTGATCACCGAGAAATCGACGATTCGCGGGTCGGCCATCCGCATCGACGTCGTACACGATGGGTACGCCGGTCGGCAGGTTCAGGCCGACGATCTCCTCGTCGGAGAGTCCGTCGAAATGCTTGATCAGTGCCCGGAGCGAGTTGCCGTGGGCCACGATCAGCACCCGCCGGCCGCCGGCGACCTGGGGTCGAACGACCTCGTTCCAGTACGGCATCACCCGATCCACGGTGTCGGAGAGCGACTCGCAGAGGGGCAGTGCCTCGCGGGGCACGTCGGCGTATCGCCGATCGTTGCCCGGCCAATCCGGATCGGACGGGTCCATGGCCGGTGGAGGCGTGTCGTAGCCCCGCCTCCAGAGCATGACCTGCTCTTCACCGTGTTCGGCGACGGTCTCCGCCTTGTTCAGTCCCTGCAGCGCTCCGTAGTGGCGTTCGTTCAGCCGCCAGCTTCGATGGACGGGAAGCCACATCCGGTCGAGCTGATCGAGGGTGATCCACATGGTCCTGATCGCACGCTTCAGCAGCGAGGTGTGCACGACGTCGAAGTCGTACCCCTGGTCTGCGAGCAGCTGTCCCGCCCGGCCGGCCTCCTCGACCCCCTGCTCGGTCAGATCGACATCGACCCACCCGGTGAACCGATTGGCCTTGTTCCAGAGACTCTGTCCGTGTCGGATGAGAACGAGTTGCTGCATTCCACTACTCCAGGTCGACGACGACGGGGCCGTGATCGGACACCTCCAGTGCGGCCTCGCGATCGACGTGGACACCCCGGAACCTCTTCCGGGCCGCACCGTTGAGCAGAACGTAGTCGATGCGCCAACCACGATCAAGAATTCTGGCCTGCCCGCGATTGGACCACCAGGTGTAGGGTCCGTCGGCATCACCCGCAACCTCCCGGACCGTGTCGTACCAGCCGGAATCCACCAGTCCGTTCATCCACTCCCGTTCGTGGGGGAGGAACCCGGACGTCTTCTGGTTCGAACGCCAGTGGTAGAGGTCGTGTTCGCACCGGGCGATGTTGAAGTCGCCGGCGATCAGGACCGGCTTCCTCCGTCGTCGCAGCCAGTCGGCCCAGACTTCGAATTGCTTCATCCATCGTTCCTTCTTGCGCTGAGCCTCGGGACTCGAGGCTCCGGCGGGAAGGTAGATGTTCACCAGCGTCACATCCTCCACCCGGGTGACCAGCACCCGACCCTCGGGATCGTCGGCGCCGTCGATGCCGGTTCCCAGATGCTCCAGAGGGCGGCGGGCAAGGGTGGCCGTTCCGGAATAGCCCTTCCGCTGGGCGGGATGCCAGTGCACGTTCCAGCCCGCGGGCGGGTTCCATTCCTGCGGCAGCTGCTCGGGCAGCACTCTGATCTCCTGCAGCATGCATGCATCGGGAGCGAGTCGATCGATGTGCGATTCGTAGCCTTTTCGCAGTGCAGCCCGCAGTCCGTTGACGTTCCAGGTGAGAATACGCATTGCCTGTCACTGTAGCAGGGGTTGCCACGGTGCTCTGCGGCCGTGAGAATGGACGGCTCGCCCCGATTGGAGATCCCGATGTCATACCGCGTTCGACTGTTCTGCCTCTCGATGTTCCTGACCGGATGCCACACCATGCACGATCCGACCCCACCCGACGCGGCCGAGCGGCCGGTGAGCACCACGACCCATGGCGACGTCCGCGTCGACGAATACGCCTGGCTTCGCGAAAAGGAGAACCCCGAGGTCATCGAGTATCTCGAACGGGAGAACGCGTATTCCGAAGCCAGAATGAGCCACACCGAAGCGCTCCAGGAGACGCTGTACGGAGAGATGCTCGGACGGATCAAGGAGGACGACACCGACGTTCCGTGGCGAAAGAACGGCTATCTGTACTACGACCGGACCGAGGAGGGACGTCCGTATCCCATCATCTGTCGTCGCCGCGGATCGATGGATGCGCCGGAGGAGATCCTGCTCGATGTCAACGAACGGACCCGGGACGGCGGCTACATCAACGTGACGGCCCCGTCGGTGAGCCCCGACGGACGTCGATTCGCGTGGCTCGAGGACACGTCGGGATACGAACGATGCGACCTGTACGTCAAGGATCTCGAGACGGGGGAGATCGTCGAATCGTCACTGCATGAACTCAGTCCCTGGTCGTTGGCCTGGGGAAACGACAACGAGACCCTCTTCTACACGAGGCAGGACGAGACCAATCGTCCGGATCGCGTCTATCGACACCGCATCGGCACGGATCCATCGGGTGACGAACTCGTCCTGCACGAGCCGGACGGCCGCTACTTCGTCGGCATCGATCGCAGCCGGAGCGGAGCGTGGCTGGTGCTGGGCATCGGTTCCCAGATCACCAGCGAGTACCACGTGCTTGCCGCCGACGATCCGTGGGGTCGGTTCGAGGTGGTGGCGCCGCGTCGGCAGGGGGTCGAGTACTCCATCGAGCACAGTGGAGACTCCTTCTACATCCTGACCAACGACGACGCCATGAACTTCAAGGTCGCGGTCGCTCCGACGGCGACTCCCGGCCTCGAGCACTGGTCCGAACTGGTGCCGCACGACAAGGAGGTCTACATCCTCGGGGTGGACGCCTTCCGGAACCATCTGGTCCTTTCGCAGCGGCGCGACGGGTACCGGGAACTGAAGGTGATGGATCTGCGCGACGGATCCTCCCGGGTCCTGGAGCTTCCGGAACGGGTCTCGACCGTGCGTCCCAACGTGAACGCGGAGTTCGACACCGATGTCTACCGGTTCGGGTACACGTCGATGACGACTCCCTCTTCCATCTACGAGGAGCATCTCGACTCCGGCGAGCGATCCCTGCTGAAGCGGGACGAGGTGCTGGGGGACTTCGACGCCGCCGACTACGTGGCCCGGCGGATCACCGCGACCTCGGACGACGGGACGGAGATTCCGATCTCGATCGTTCATCACCGCGACGTCGAACCGGACGGCACGAATCCCGTGCTGCTCTACGGATACGGTTCCTACGGGTCCTCGATGGATCCCCGCTTCTCGTCCGCCCGCATCTCGCTCCTCGATCGGGGCGTGGTGTTCGCCATGGGCCACATCCGGGGTGGCAGCGAGATGGGACGCCACTGGTACGAGGACGGCAAGTTCCTCAACAAGCGAAACACCTTCGACGACTTCATCGTCTGCGCCGAGACGCTCCGCGACAGCGGATGGGCCCATCCGGACCGCATCGCGATCGAAGGAGCGTCCGCCGGGGGGCTGCTCATCGGAGCCACGATCAACATGCGGCCCGAACTGTTCTGCGCGGCCCATGCGGGCGTCCCGTTCGTCGACGTCATGAACACCATGCTCGATCCCTCGATCCCCCTCACGGTGATCGAATACGAGGAGTGGGGGAATCCGAACGACCCCGTGTACTACGAGTACATGAAGTCGTATTCCCCGTACGACAACGTCACGGCCCAGGACTATCCGAATCTGCTCGTCACGGCCGGACTGAACGATCCCCGGGTGCACTACTGGGAGCCGGCGAAATGGACGGCGCGGTTGCGTGATCGTGCCACCGGCGATTCGATGCTCCTTCTGAAGACCAACATGGGCGCCGGCCACGGTGGATCCAGTGGCCGCTACGACTACCTCCGCGAGATCGCCTTCGAATACGCATTCATGCTCGATCATCTGAATGCGACGGAGGTCCTCGGCGGTGATCGGTGAACTCGCGGCGATCGGTGCGGCCTCCTGCTGGGTCATTACCGCGATGGCCTTCACCGAAGCGGGGCGTCGAGTCGGTGCGACCGTGGTCAACGTGACCCGGCTCTGGGCGGCCCTGGCGATCCTCGTGATCGTGCACGGGGTCCTGTTCGGATCGTGGTGGCCCGACGTTCCCACGTCGTCGTGGTGGTACCTCGGTCTCTCCGGAGTCATCGGACTGGCGCTGGGAGACCAGTTCCTCTTTCGTGCGCTCGTTGATGCCGGTCCCCGCATCAGTACGCTCATGATGACGGTCGCACCGGCGCTGACCGCGATCATCGCGTGGCCGGTGCTCGACCAGCCACTGGGCTGGCTCGCGATGCTCGGCATCGTGATCACGCTCGGCGGCATCGCATGGGTCGTGGGTGAACGTCGCGGCGATGACGACGGCCGGACCTATCCCAATCCCGCCCGCGGTGTGTTCCTTGGATTCCTCGGCGGGATCGGACAGGCGGTGGGACTGATCCTCGCCAAGCTCGGCATGGAGGGAATCGGGGGGGAGACGATCGATCCGTGGACGGCGACGTTCGTCCGCATGATCCTCGGCACCGTGTCGGCGACGCTGCTCATGGCGGCGCTGCTGGGGACCCGACGCATCGATCGGGGGACCGGTGAATCGTCGCCATCGCGTGGAGTCGGACTCGTCTCGACGCTGATCATCGTCGGTGCCGTCTTCGGTCCCGTACTCGGGGTCTGGTTGAGTCTCGTCTCGATCGACCGCATCGACGCGGGCATCGCGGCGACGCTGATGAGTCTGTCACCCATCTTCATCCTGCCGGTCGCCAAGGTGGTCGAAGGGGAGACGATCTCGCCCCGGGCCGTTCTCGGCGCCGTGATCGCGGTCGTCGGAGTCGGGCTGCTCTTCATCGCCGCCGGTGACGCATCGGATGAGCCGGATCCTCAGCTCAGCAGGTGGGAGAGATCGGCGCCGTCCTCGACATCCAGCGGCTGATCGCCGCGTCGGAAGAGTCTGGCGGCGGAACCGACGAGGGAGATCGAAGCGTCGTCGATCTCCAGCAGGCCGCCTTCCCAGAGGCCCAGGACCGGTGTCTCGTTCATCTCGTGGAACTCGCGGATGCGATCGTCCCGCGTCTCACCGAAGTGTTCGACGAATCCACCGCCCGACTTCACGTGGATCTGTCCGTCGTAGTAGTGGGCGTTCACCTGGAAGGGGACGAGTCCGAGCGTTTCGAACGAGGCCGGCATGGTGATCGGCATGTCGTTGGTGGTCTGCATCGTCGGGCAGGCGACGTTGGTTCCCGCGCTGACGCCCATGTACGGGAGTCCCCCGCGAACCCGGGTTCGAATCGTCTCGAGCACGCCGTGGCGGTGGAGGTCGGCCGTCAGACGGAAGGTGTTTCCGCCTCCGATGTAGATGCCCTCGCACGACTCCACGGCGGTGATCGGATCCTCGAAGGTGTGAATGCCTTCCAGCACGTAGCCGGCATCCAGGCCCTTCTCGTGCATGAGTGCCACGTAGCGGTCGTGATCGTGCAACGCCCACGGTACGAACAGGATCCGTTCGATGTCGCCGAAATGGGAACGCATGCGCTCACGGTAGATCGCCCGTCGTTCCTCGGTCCTGAAACCGCCGCTGCCCAGTAGGAGTCGCATTGCTCTTCCTTTCATCGAGGTTCTCCAGCCTACCACGGCCCGGTCGGTGGTAGTCTCGTGGTCATGCTGTTTCTGGTTCTCGCATCGTCGATTGGGGCAACACCCCTCCCGACATTCCAGCAGTACTGCTTCGACTGCCACGGCGATGGTGTCGCGATGGGCGGTCTCGATCTGCAGCAGGTGCTGGCCGCCAGCGATCCGGCGGATTCGGAGGCCTGGCTGGCGATCCGGACCAGACTGCGCTCCCGTGACATGCCGCCGACGCATTTCGACCGGCCCACCGACGACGTCTATCACCAGATGCAGCAGTGGGTCGAAGGTCGCATCGAACTCGTGGAGACCATGGAGCAGGATCCGGCCCAGCTGACGACCTTCGAGCGACCCGAGGGCATCCCGGGAGACTACCGCGAACACCTTGACGTCATGTCGGAACTGATGATTCTCGCCTTCAAGCTCGATCAGACCCGGGTGGCGAGCTTCATGTGGGCCAACGAGGGATCGAACCGTTCATTCCCCTTCCTCGACGTGGCCGAAGGGCATCACCAGCTTTCGCATCACAAGGGCGACGAATCGATGATCGAGAAGATCCGTCGCATCGACCGGTTCAACGTGGGTCGATTCGCTCGATTCGTGGATCGGCTCGCCAGCGAGCCCGAAGGGGACGGCACGCTGCTCGACAACTGCATGGTGGTGTACGGAAGTGCGATCGGGGACGGCAACCGCCACAACCACGACGATCTTCCCATCCTGCTCGCAGGGGGAGGCGGGGGCACCCTCGATCCCGGGCGACACGTGTCGTTCGAGTCCGGTACGCCGTTGTGCAATCTCTACACGTCGCTACTGGACCGGATGGATGTACCGGTGGACCGCTTCGGTGATTCGACCGGGCGGCTCTCGGGCCTCTGATCCGCTTCAGTGCTCCACGGACTCGCTTTCGGTTCCCAGCGCCCGGTGCGTCGATTGCAGGACCAGCAGACCGTACGCGGTGCCGTACGGATGACCGTAGCCGTACAGCGGATAGTCGAACCAGCTGCCCGCCGGATCCTGGACGTCGATCATGACGTCCTGCAGCCAGGTGGCGAGTTCACTGCGTGCCGGTTCCTCGAGTTCCTCGACCACCATGCCGGCGTAGTAGTGACCGAAGAAGTAGTAGTAGCCCGACGTCGAGTAGTAGGCCTCGTGTGGGATCTTGCGTCCACGTCCGATCTCGATGTAGTGATGATCGCGGCGCAGCGCCTCCACGCCCGCCTGCATCTGCTCGAGCGTGATCTCGCGATCGAGTTCATGCAGGGAGAGGTTGCACGGTTGGGATCGCCCCAGCGAACCCTTCATCATGTTGTAGGGTGCCTGCGGGCGATACTGGGCGTAGGTTCCGTAGACGTACGCGCCACTGGGCAGACGCATCCGTTCGACCGCCTTGATCCCGTCGTCGACCATCCGTTGATCGACGTCGAATCCCCTGGCCCGCGCCTCCTCGAGGGCGAGCAGCACGGCGGCGGTGTTGAAGCTGGTGCTCTGGTCTCCGCTGGGATTCTCGAGGATGTACTCGAAGTCGTAGTAGCCCCAACCTCCATCGAGACCCTGCCGGTCACGAAGGATCTCGATCTCCCGTTCGATGACCGCAACGATCCGTTTCCGGTAGTCGGAGAATCGGTGATCGTCGACGACCCGGCACAGGGCGGAGACGAGATAGGTGTGCGTCCAGATGTCGTAGAAGGTGTTTCCGCTCGCCTTGCCGACTTCGGGCATCGTCAGCAGATGCTGCACACCGCGATGCAGGCTCTGTTCCGCCGCGGCATTGGTCCGGCTGGGCTCCACGAGGCTCATCACTCCCAGCGCGGAGGTCGCTCCTCCGAAGGCCTGATGGCTCGACTGGGTGTCCAGGTAGATCTGGTAGGGACGCGATGCGTCGATCGTGCCCCAGGATCCGTCGGGGTTCTGGTGTTCGACCATCCATTCGACGGCCGCATCCCGCGCCTCGACGGCGGTCCGCCGGGGGCCCTGGCAGCCCGCGAGGACGGCGAGGAGGGTGATTCCGATCAGGAGTGGTCCGCCACGCACGGTGCTATTCGTCCTCCGCGCGATCGATCACGATCACGTCGCCGTTCCTCAGTCCGGACAGGACGATCACGTCCGCATCGTTTCCGAGGCCGATGACGATGTCCTGCTCGATGGTGTTCTCGCCGCGGCGGACCAGGACGTAGGTGCGATCATCATCGCGCTGCACCGCATCCGTCGGCACGGTCAGGACGTTGGGGAAGGTCCGGGTCGCCTTGACGTTGCAGGCGATTCCCAGTCGAAGCCGATCGTCGTCGGACTTCATCTCGACTTCGATCGGGAACGAGGTCGAGGATCCGGAGGGGGAGCCGATCAGGCCGATGGACCGGATGGTTCCGTCGAAACCGAATCCCGGAAAGACGGGTACCTCGACGTCGACGGCCATGCCTTCCCGGAGGACGTTGAGATCGATGGCGTCGATCGTCCCCTTGAGTGCCATCCGGTTCAGATCATGGACCTGGGCGATGCCCTGCTGCATGCCCATGGTGTCTCCCGCCTCGAGATTGATCCGCGTCAGGACCCCGTCGATGGGAGCGGTCACGGTGAACCGCTTCCGATCCTCCTGCAGATCGTCGAGCCGATCCTGCAGCTTCTCGAGGGAACGGCGTTCACCGGCCAGATCGAGTTCACGACGCATCATGGCCAGCTTCTCGCGCATTCTGGCGTGTTCGAGGTCGGTCGCCTTCCATCGTGCACCGTCCTTCATGTCGCTTACGCGGTCCGGGAATTCGTGGTTCTCGAACAGCGTGTGTTCGGTCTTCGCCATGGCGAAGCTCCGCTGCGACTGGTTCAGGCTCCGCTTGGCCCGGTTGAGCACGATGTCCTTCGTCTGGTCGGCCAGGGTGGTGTCGCCGTACATCTCCTGGAGCTGACGGAGCTCCTCGTCGGCATCATCGACCCGGAACTGGCTGTATTCCAGACTCATCTGCTGGCGCTGCTTCATCATGTCGGCGCGGAAGCGTTCGAAGAGCTCGAGATCCCGCTGGGCCCGCTCCTCGGACTTGACCGTCCGCTCCATCGAGATGGCCATCGATTCGTCCTCCATGGCCCGGGTTCGGTTGGCGATCTCGATCTGGACCTGCTTCTCCTCCAATGCGGTCTTCGCATCCCGGATCGCCTCGTCGATCTCGGTGGTGTCGAGCCGGAGGATGACGTCGCCCTTGCGGACGGTGCCGGAGCGGACCAGCACCTCGGCGATCTCGGCGGATCGACTGTACTGCTCGGCCCCGATCTTGACCGGCCGGGAGCGGTTGGTCTCGAGTCGCAGCAACCCGTCCCACGTCTTCTCGAGCGTGCCGAGCTTCACGGTGTGGAGTTCGTTCGCCGGTGCCGGTTCGGTCGATTCGTCGGCGAGGATCGGGGTGGCGAGGCAGGAGAGCAGCGTGCTGAAGGTCACCGCCAGGGTCGCGGTGTTTCGGGTGCGTGGCATGGACAGACCTTTCTGATTCGTACGTGTCCGCTTTCCGTTCGAAGCGGGCAGCATCCACGATAGCACCTCTGTCAACGGTCCGGTGCCCTGTTATCGTGGTCGCGATGAGTACGTACGCTCCGCCCGACGCCGGTGACTGGGCCATCGCCATCCACGGCGGGGCCGGTGCGATCCCCCGTGATCTTCCCGAGGAGCGCAAGGAGGCCTGCATCGCAGGGCTCCGCAGAGTTCTGGATCGTGGCGTGCGTCTGCTCGCCGAGGGAGTGCCCGCGCTGGACGTGGTCGAGGCGGTGGCCAGGCTGCTCGAGGACGAGCCGATGTTCAACGCGGGACGGGGCGCGGTCTTCACCCGCGACGGTCGGCACGAGCTCGAGGCGTCGATCATGGACGGATGCACGGGCCGCTGCGGATCGGTGACCAATCTCGTGACCGTCCGGAATCCGGTGTCGCTGGCCCGACTGGTCATGGAGCGGACTCCGCACGTGATGGTGGCCGGCGAGGGGGCGGAGCGCTTCGCGGACGACATGCAGGTCGAGCGTGTCCACAACGAATGGTTCGACACCCCGCACCGCCGGGAGGAGTTCGATCGCGTGGGCGGCTTCGATCCCGTCCTGCAGGAGGGATCCACCATCGGCGTCGTTGCGAGGGACGGTGCGGGAGGTCTGGCCGCCGCGACCTCCACCGGGGGAATGAACGGAAAGATGTCCGGTCGGGTCGGCGACACGCCGATCCACGGGGCGGGTAACTGGGCCGATGATCGTTGCGCCGTCTCGTGCACCGGGCACGGGGAGGAGTTCGTCCGGCACGCTGCGGCCCTTCGCATCTCGACGGGAATCGGCACCACGGGGACGCTCCACGCCTCGATCGACGACGTTCTTGCCGAGATGCCGGCGGAGGTCGGTGGTGTCATCGCGGTGGGATCCCAGGGACCACCGGTCCTGACCTACACGTCGCAGGGGATGTATCGGGGATCGGCCGATGCGTCGGGACGATCCATGGTCGCGATCTGGGAGGAGCAGTCGTGAAGAATCCCGATTCCGAACGAATCATCTACCGCAACACCCAACCCGGAACGTTCGTCCGGATCACCATCGGGATCATCGGGATCGTGCTGTTGGTGCTGTCGGTCGTCTCCAATCCGTACATCTACATCTGCCTCGGGGTTCTGGTGATCTGCATGATGCTCTTCCACTCCCTCTCGACCGAGGTCACGGAGTCTTCGATTCGGATCCGCATGGGCATCGGCGTGATCCATCGCACGATTCCCATCGGACGTGTCCGACGCTGCGTCACCGCCCGGACCCCCTGGTACATCGGATGGGGGGTTCGACTGATACCCGGTCGGTGCTGGCTGTGGAACGTGTCCGGCTTCGATTCGGTCGAACTCGAATACCACGAGGGTGGATACTTCCGCATCGGAACGGATGCGCCGAACGAACTTGCGGAGGCGATCGACGAGGCAATCTCGCTCCAACACCACGACGACCCGGCTGGAGCCGGGCCGTCGTGCTCGATTGATGGATGCGGTTCTGGACCGGTGCCGCTTACTTCCAGTATTCGAGAACCATGAGCAGGTCATGCACGTTGACGGATCCGTCTTCATCAAGATCCGCTTCGCACGGTCCCTGACAGGTACCCCAGCTCTGGATCACGTTCAGAAGGTCCATCACATCGATCTTCCGGTCGTCGTTCGTGTCGCCCGGCTGCGGGTTCTGGCCGCCGTTGGGATCGGGAGTTCCGTCGAGGCAGTCGATCCAGAGTTCATGGCCGCCCAGGGCGAGACTGTGGACCGTTCCGTCGAGCGTCATCTTGCCGCAGTCGTTGCCGAGTCCACCGTAGGGGATGGTGACCAGCACGCCGCCCACGACCATTCCGTCGAGATCCATGAAGTTGTCGACGTTGCGGAAATCTCCGTTGATGGACACGTTGATGTTTCCGCCGTATTCGCCGAACTGGATGCTGACATCGGTCATGGAGCCGATCGATGCGGCGAAGTCGTGTCGCACCATCTCACGGTTGCACCAGAGTTCGTTTCCGGTGGCGCAGGCCAGTCCGGTGTTCACGACCCGCACGGCGCCATTGGTCCATGCACCGGTCGAATACTGGAAGGGACGGGCCTGGCACAGGATGCCGCTGGTCATGAACATGTCGCCGGTGAGGTAGACGTCACCGAGGGTGAGATCCTCGTATCCGTAGCGGCACGGATCGTTTTCGGTGGTGTAGTTGTCGATCCAGAGTTCCTGGCCGCCCAGTTCCATCTTCTGCACGAGTCCGTGGATCTCGACGACTCCGCAGTCGTGGCCCGAGCCGCCGGAAAGAACGTAGAAGTCCGCGCCGCCGATGTTCAAGCCGTGCAGATCGAGAAAGTTGGGGACGTTGTGGAAGTCCCCGTTGATCGAGACGTTGATGTTCCCACCGTGCTCACCGAAGTTGAAGCGCACGTAGGTGGGGACGGTTCCCGATGCTCCGTAGTTGAACGCGGCGGTGATGTTGTTGAGTCCGAGTTCCTGATTGGGGGTGCACGCCCAGCCGTCGCGGACGATCTCGGCCTGGCCGGCTACGGTCCAGGTGCCGCTCCACCACTGGAAGGGGGTGAACTCGATGGGCAGACCCTCCGACGAGGTCGAGTCCCCGACGGCGTAGATCGTTCCGAGGGGAAGGTCCTCGTACCCGGGGGTGGCGAGGGCGGTCGACGCTCCGGAGAGGAGGAGGCCGGTGACGATGCAACTCGTGAGTTGGTTTCGATTGGTCATGGTGTGGTTCTCTTGATGTGTGGTCCAGATGGGAAGGCGATACGAATCCTTCCTGAAAGGGACTGCGTCCCCCGGAGGGTGGATCTCTCACTTGATTTGAAAAACGCGATGGAAGACCTGTCAGGGCCGTTTTCGCCCCGGTTCTCGGGGTACCATGGCCACGTTCCCGGGCCGTGTCGGACCGGGGCAGTCCGAGCATGCAGGAGCCGATCAGCGATGAGCAGTGGATTTCAGGAACGGGAAGAGGGCAACGAAGCCAAGTTCAAGCACGATTCGGATGTTCGATTCCGGATCGAGGCTCGTCGGAACAAGCTCCTCGGTGAATGGGCTGCGGGGAAGATGGGTCTCGAAGGCGACGCGTTCGAGCGATATCCGATCGATCTCGTCAAGGCCGACATCCAGGAGCCCGGCGACGAAGACGTGCTCGACAAGCTCAAGGCCGACTTCGCCGCGCACGGTGTGGACATCTCCGAGGAGATGATCTGTCAGAGGATGGCGGAACTCGAATCCGTCGCCACCGACCAGGTGCACGGCGAGGGCTACGGCACCGACGACTGAATCGCGGGAGCCCCGCCATCGGATTCAACCTCTCCGAGCGACCCCTGGTCCGACTGTTCACGCTGTGCGTCCTGTACGTCGCGCAGGGGATCCCGTACGGCTTCGTGACCGTGACCCTTGCGGCCTATCTGGCCGAACGTGGATTCGATGCCGGTGCGATCGGATCGCTGGCCGCCGCGGGCACGCTTCCGTGGACCTTCAAGTGGGTCTGGGGTCCGGTGATCGACCGGTTCGGTATTCCCTCCATGGGTCGCCGACGTCCCTGGATCCTGCTCGCGCAGACGGGCATGATCCTGTCCATCCTGGCGATGGCTGTGATTCCGTCCATCACGGATCATCTCGCCCTGCTGGGCTGGATGATCTTCGTGCACAACATCTTCAACTCGTTGCAGGACGTCTCCGTCGATGCCCTGGCGGTGGATCTGCTCCGCGAGGAGGAACGGGGACGGGTCAGCGGACTCATGTACGGTTCCAAGTTCCTCGGGACCCTGATCGGCGGGGCCGTACTCAGCAGAGTGCTCACCGCCAGCGGTCTGAACGGAGTCTTCGTCTGGCAGATCGTGATGCTGGCGTGCATCATGCTGCTTCCGCTGCTGCTGCGCGAGCGTCCGGGTGAACGACTGCTGCCGTGGACCGCCGGAAGCACCCAGTTGAAGCCGTCCGAGTCGCTCTCCGATTCGGTGGGGGTGCTCTTCCGAAGGCTGGCCCGGGCCTTCAGTCTCTCCTCGGCGGTCATCGCGGGGCTGATCGGGCTGGGCATGTTCATCGCCAACGGCTCGCTGGGCCCCGTGCTGCAGGTCTTCTACCAGGAGGATCTGGGTTGGGCCCGCACCGACTACACCGACATCAGCGGGGGGTGGGGGGTCTTCATGGGACTGGCCGGTGCCATGGGCGGCGGCTTCCTGGCGGACCGGTTCGGTGCCAAGCGAATCGTCGCCGCGGGGACGATCGGTCTCGGGATCTGCTACCTGACCTTCAGTGCGATGTCGCCGGAGGTGCTCGGCACCGGATGGTTCGCGTGGAGTTCCAAGGGAGCGATGACGATGTTCATCCTGGCCGAAGGGCTGCTGCTCTCCCTGGCGACCGTCGGTCTCTTCTCCATGTACATGACCGTGTCGTGGCCGATCGTGGCGGGTACCCAGTTCACGGCGTACATGGCACTCCTGAATCTCAGCACCACCATCGGTCAGTCTCTGGCGGGTCATGTGGGCGATTTCGACCTTGTGCAGGTGGGTTTCGCATTCGGGGCCTTCCAGATCCTCCTGCTGCTGCTGCTGCCGCTCATCGATGTCCATCAGACCCGTCGCGTACTCGGCGACGGCCGCACTTGAAGCGTGTCGGGATCGCCACGACAATCAAGCCATGAAGAACCACAAACTCCCCACCATCCTGACCATCATCGTCCTCGGCCTGGGCATCCTCCTCGTCATCGGACTCCGTCTGGCCGACGTCATCGCCAAGAGTGTGATCGATGGACAGGTCACGGACATCCTCGGAGTTGAATCCCGCGTCGGAGGCGTCAGTCTCGGGGTCCTCACGTCGAACTCGTCCTTCTCCGACATCACGATCAAGAACCCTCCGGGGTTCGACTACGAATACATCCTGACGGTGGATCGGGCCGACATCGACTGCGGAGTCGGCACCCTGCTGTCGAACGACATCGACATCCCCAATGTGCTGCTGACCGGGCTGACATTCGATCTCGAGCAGATCGACGACCAGGTCAATCTCGAGATCCTCATCAAGCATGTGAACGAATACGTCAAGAGTCTTCCGTCGTCCACGGACGAGACCAACCTGATGATTCGTGAATTGAAGGTGAAGAACGTTCGTCTGCGTGCGAAGGGGAAGATCGTCACCCTGGCCGGCGGCAAGATCGACGAGAAGATTCCGGACTTCTCGGTGAAGAACGTCGGCACCAAGGGCGACTCGAGTCAGTTGACCAGCCGATTCGTCTCCATCATCACGCACGTGGTGATCCACCAGGTGTTCAACCATCCCATCGACGGCTTGTCGAATGTCACCATCGGGGGCATCAACACCTTGCTCAACAAGATCCCCCTGCTCAAGGAACTCCCCGATCTTCCGAACCTCAACGATCTGAAGGGGCTCGGGAATCTCATCCTCGGAGACAAGGACAAGGACAAGGACAAGGGCAAGGACGGGAAGTGACGGGGTGAGCCCGCGGGACCCCAGCGGTATAATCCATGCCGTCTATGGGCATCGAGCGAGTCTTTCTTGGCAGCGGGCAGCATTGCCTCCATGCGGTCGTCGATCATCTGCTGGATCGGTTCCCGCCGGACGGCCGCCGTTGGAATCTGGCCGAACTGCTCCTGCTGCTGCCGGGTTCGAGAGCGGGACGTCGCCTTCGAACCCTGCTGCGTGAACGTGCCACCGTCCTCCATCTGCAGCTGGTCCCCCC
>MDTG01001180.1_pt1 | contig 21991 bp, 24 predicted proteins | sample 811421 | NCBI WGS metagenome assembly MDTG01 (sample SAMN05326645, study PRJNA326480) | marine metagenome | isolation source: seawater | place: Pacific Ocean: South East | collected 2011 | reverse complement strand
GCTGTATATATTTTGTTGTCACACGTCAAAAGAAAGTCTATTAAGCATATAGCTTAATGGATAATCAAATATTTAATTCTTATAATAAAATATCTAACTTAAATGTTTCACGTGAAACTTGTAATGAGTTGGAAAGCTTAATTGAGATGATTCAAGAAAAAAATAAAGAAATTAACATAATTAGTAGAGAAATTTCAAAAAGAGAGCAAATAAGAGAGAGACATATTATAGATTCAGCGCAAATTATTGATTTTGTTAATTTAAATTACAATACAACCTCAGATTTAGGAACAGGTGGAGGTATGCCAGGTCTTATAGTAGCAATTGTTATGAAAAAAATAAAAAACGATATGAAAATTAATTTATATGAAAAAAGTTATCATAAATGCGTTTTTTTAAGAGAGGTATCAAAAAAATTAAATTTAAATACTGACATAATACAAAAAGATATTTTTGCAGTTAAAAATATTGAAACAGGAACAATTATGTCAAGGGCTTTTAAACCAATGCCGGTAATTCTTGATTTAGTGGAGCAAAATTTCAAAAAATATAAAAACATAATTTTGTTCATGGGACGTTCAGGAAGAAAAATTTTAAACGATACACTCAAAGAGTGGGATTTAGATTATGAAGAAAAAAAAAGTTTAACTAATAATGACTCATTTATATTAAACATAAAAAAAATAAAACAAAAAATTTCATGAAGATAATATCAATAATAAATCAAAAGGGTGGAGTTGGAAAAACTACAACTGTTATAAATCTTGCTTCAGCATTATCTCAACAAGACAAAAAAATTTTAGTAATAGATTTAGACCCGCAGGGAAATGCTACAACAGGATTGGGATTATCTAATACTGAACAGTCAGACCAAACGATATATGGAATTCTAAATGGAACAATGGCAATATCAGATGTAATCAAGAAAACAAAATTTGATAATTTAGATTTAATTTCTTCTAACGTAGATTTGTCAGGATTAGAGGTTGAAACAGCAGGAGATAATGATAGAGCCTTTATTTTGAAGAGAAAATTAGCCGCTTATTTAAATGATTCTAGAGTATCATACGATTATATACTTATAGACTGCCCTCCATCTTTGAGCTTGTTAACTGTAATGGCCTTAGTATCTTCAAATTCACTTTTGGTACCTCTTCAGACGGAATTTTTCGCTTTAGAGGGGTTAACTCAACTTATGAAAACTATTGAAAGAATAAAAATGAATCTTAATCCAAATCTAACAATACAAGGAATACTTCTGACGATGTATGATAGAAGAAATAAATTATCTTCTCAAGTTGAAGCAGAGGCAAGGAATTATTTTAAGGATAAAGTTTACCAAACAGTAATACCAAGAAATGTTAGATTATCTGAGGCTCCTTCACATGGTGTACCAGTTTTGATTTATGATAAAAATTGTCCAGGAAGTAAATCGTATTATAGTTTCACCAATGAATTTGTTAATCAAGAAAGAAAAATTGGGAGCGCTGCATAATGAATTCTAAAATTAAAAAAGGATTAGGGAGAGGCTTATCTTCGTTAATTGGTGAAACTAAAGTTGAAAATAGAACAAATAAATTAAGTTTAAGTGAAATTATTCCCAACAGATACCAACCTAGAAAGGATTTTGATGAGGATAATTTAACAGATTTAAGCAACTCAATTAAAGAAAGAGGTGTTATACAACCAATAATAGTTAGAAAATCAAATAATGATGAATCTAAGTATGAGATTATTGCTGGTGAAAGACGATGGTTAGCAGCTAGAAAAGCTGGGCTTCATGATATTCCTGTAGTTGTTACAGAAGCTGACGATTTGAAATCTTTAGAATTTGCTATTGTCGAGAATGTTCAAAGACATGATCTAAACCCTCTTGAAGAAGCGCAAGGATATAAAAGATTGATAGACGATTTCTCATATGATCAGGAAAAAGTTTCTAAATTTATTGGCAAAAGTAGAAGTTATATAACTAATTCGCTTAGGCTATTAACCCTTCCTAAACCTGTATTACAATATATTGAAGAAAAAAAAATTAGTTCAGGACACGCTAAAATATTAGTTGGCTTAGATAATGCTGAATTCATTGCTAATAAAATAATAGAAAAAAAACTTTCTGTTAGACAGTCAGAAAACTTTGTTAAAATTTTTAGAAAAAAAAAGGGTTCAATTACCAAATTCTTAGATCCTAATATTCAAAGTCTTGAAAGGTCTGTTTCCGATAAAATAGGATTATCCGTTTCTATTAAGAACAATAAAAGGAATAAGGGAACCATCACTTTCTCTTATCATGATTTTGATCAATTAAATAAAATTATTGATATTATTAAATCTAATTATTAGGTTGATTCAATTTTTCAATAATAAAATCGTTTATAATGAAATTTGAAATTTGAGAATTTCTCTTAACTAAATATTCTATTTGATTCACTTGTTTTATTGAAGATTGAATTTGGTGTATGGTCCAAATTTTTAATTGTTGTTTTATTAAATCTTTATCTTTCCAAAAAATTGGTGGTTTAAAAGATGATATCACCTCGTCTATATTCTTTTTAATTTCTAGCTCACTTTTAAGTTTTCTAAGTCTTTTTAATTTAAACAGAAAACTTTTAAGTATAAGAATATTTTCATCTGGTGAAGAGTTGTTTTCATTTAAAATATTTAACGTTTTTTTCTTATTTTTAACAAGACATTGATCGATCAACTCAGAGACACTGTAATCTTCAGCAAGATTTGTTAGTTTAAGAATTTCATCTAATTCAATATTATTTTTTTCATAGCAAAAATTGCTTATTTTATCTAATTCATTTCTTAAATTAGTTCTGTTACCTTTGGCTCTCTCAATAATATAATTAAGATTTTGCATTGATACTCTGATTTTTTTTTCATCAAAAAATTTTTTTGCTATTGTTAGCAATGATTGGTTTGTATCTTCATAAAAAGGAACAATTATTGTAAATTTATTTTTTTCAAAATAATTCCTTAATTTGGATTTTTTTTCCAAAATATTTGATTTTATGATTACCTTAAGGTCTTTAAGGTCTTTATCGATAATATCTTCTATTAGTTTTAAAATTTTATCAGATGCTCTATTTATTATTATTAGTTTGTCATTATCAAAAAAAGATTTATTAAAAATTTCTTCTTTAAACTCATCTAATTTAGATAGCAGCTCTAATTCATCGTAATAAAAGATATTTTTTGAGAAATTAGGTTTTAGCTCAGTATTTATAGTTTCTTCAATTAGTCCACTATTTTGACCGTATAATAAATAAAAATTTATATCAGTTTTTATTTTTTTTTTTAAATCAAAATGTTTTACTATCATTGTACATTAAGAAATAAAGCAATATCCTCTATAACTTTATTGACAAGATCGTCTTTTACACTTGTTTGATATTCAACTAACTCAAATTTATTTTCTTTTGTATTATAAGTAAATTCTTCTGAAAAATTCTTACTTTTAATTATTTTAACGTCATTCTTGATAGTTAAACTGACAAAAATACTTGATCTATAAGATTTTACACGTCCTTTCTTATCTTTGGAAGTTTCATTTATTTTAAAAGAAGTTTTTAAAAAAAGCTCATTTAACATTTTATTAGAATTATCTTCTTTTAATGAAATTGAATTAGTTATTTTTCTGTTAATATCATCCTGACCTTCTATTGTAATTTTAAAAAATTCAAAATTTTGTGGATTATTATTTAAATAAATTGATTGATATCCACAACCTGACACAAAAATAAATAATACTAAAAAAAGTTTTTTCATTTAATTATAAAATTAATTAATTTGCCTTTAACATATATTGTTTTAATTAACTCACCACCCTTTAAATATTTATCTATTAGTTTTTCATCTTTAATTTTTTTAGTAAGCTCATTTTCATTTATATCTTTGTTAGTTGTAAATATGTTTCTTTTCTTTCCATTCACTTGAATTACAATTTCATTACTTTCATCAATTAAGAATTTTTTGTTAATTTCTGGCCATTCAAAATTTTTTTTATGATTAAACTTCTCAAGGCATTCGTATGCAAAGTGAGGAATCACCGGGATCATTAATAATACCATTTTTTCAAAACTTTCTTTTAAATTATTATAATTTTTATTTTCTTCAGCAATTTTTTTGTAAAATGAATAAACTTCATGAAAAGTTGCAATAATAACATTATATCGAAATTTATTAAGTGAATTATTAATCTTGTTAATTGTCTGGTTTGTAAAAATTGCTAATTTTTCATTTTCATTTTTCAGCTCATGTTTTGTTATTTCATAAATTTGATCACTTAAAACACTTAGTTTTTGGATAAATTTGTAGGAAGATATCATTCCTTCTTCAGACCACTGCACATCTCTTTCAGGTGGGCTATCAGCTAATATAAAAAATCTGACGGCGTCAGCTCCATATTGATCGACCATATTTTGAGGATCTATTGTGTTTTTTTTTGATTTCGACATAGACTCGGATGGCCCAACTTTTATTTTTATTGATTTATCCTTCTTTAAAAAAAAATCATTTCCATTATCAGTGAAAACTTCCTCTGGACTAAACCAATTATTTTTTTCATCTTTATAGGTTTCATGGCAAACCATTCCTTGAGTGAATAAACCTTTAAAAGGTTCAATTAATTCTACGTCTTTATTTTTTAAACTAATTGCTCGCATAAAAAACCTAGAGTAGAGTAAATGTAAAATTGCATGTTCCACACCACCGATATATTGGTCTACTGGCATCCAATAATCTAAGTCAGTTTTATTAAAAGGGTTGGAATTATCATATGCTGAACAGAATCTAAGAAAATACCAAGATGAGTCTACAAAAGTATCCAAAGTATCAGTTTCTCGTTTATATTTTTTTCCATCAATTGTAATGTTAATCCATTCTTTTTGATTATCTAAAGGATTACCTTTAACATTAATGTCAATATTTTCAGGTAGTTTAACTGGTAGATTTTTTATTGGTATTTTTACAATATTATTATTTTCATCATACGCTATTGGAATTGGACAACCCCAATACCTTTGTCTTGAAATTCCCCAATCTTTAAGACGATAATTTATTTTTCTTTTACCTAATTTTTTATCTTCTAAAAGATTTATTGTTTTATTAATCGACTCATCAGGAACTTGAAATCCGTTTAAAAACTCAGAATTAATAATTACACCCGGACCTAGATACGGTTCATTAAAAACTTGAAAATTATCATTTTCTTCTTTTGGTTTTACAACAGTTTTAATATTTAAATTATATTTTTTTGCAAAATCAAAATCTCTCTGATCATGAGCTGGACAACCAAATACAGCACCTAGGCCATAATCCATTAATACGAAATTAGCAAAAAAGACAGGGACCTTATTGTTTGGTTTTAAAGGATTTACAGCGAATAAATTTGTCTTGAAACCTATCTTAGGTGCCTGAGCTATCGATTCTTCAGTAGTACCGGTTGCTGAACAATCTTTTTTAAATTGAATGAAATTTTCATCTTTGGAATAAAATTTTGAGAGCGGATGATCAACAGACACAGCAAGAAAAGAAAAACCAAAAAGAGTATCTGGTCTGGTAGTGTAACATTTAATTTTTTTAATGTCATTTGATCCTTCAATATTAAAATCAATTTCACAACCATAAGATTTACCAATCCAATTTTTTTGCATTGTTTTAACTTTATCTGGCCATTCATCGAGTTTTTCTAAGTCTGATAATAATTCTTCAGAAAATTCAGAAATTTTGAAAAACCATTGATTTAATTTCTTTCTTTCAACTGTTGCGCCAGATCTCCAGCCCTTTCCATCAATGACTTGTTCGTTTGCCAAAACGGTATTATCTACAGGGTCCCAATTGACATAGCTCTCCTTTCTATAAACAAGACCTTTATCGTAAAGTTCCAGAAAAATTTTTTGTTGATGTTTGTAATATTCCTCAGAACAAGTAGAAATTTCTCTATCCCAATCAATCGATAAACCAAGACCTTTAAGCTGAGATTTCATCGTTAAAATGTTGCTTTCAGTCCATTTTTTTGGATTAAGATTATTCTGCTTAGCAGCATTTTCCGCTGGCATACCAAAAGAATCCCAACCCATTGGATGTAAAACATTGAATCCCATTAAACTTTTATATCTAGAAAGGACGTCACCAATTGTATAATTTCTAACATGCCCCATATGTATTTTACCAGATGGATAAGGAAACATTTCAAGGCAATAAAATTTTTTTTTGTCTTTATCTAGATGAGATTTGAATATTTTATTTTTTTCCCAATATTTTTGCCATTTATCTTCTGTAACTTTAAAATTATACCTTTTTTCATTCATGAGTGGTTATAATAAATGTTTTAATTATAATGTGAGGTAATTATTTTTTTTTAAATAAATATGATTAAAAATGTTTATCATTTTTTCTTTGATTCAAGTTCTTTAGAAATTACTGCTGCCCTTTTTAAAATAGAAGCTTTAATTTCAATATTAGTGTTGTTTTCAACTTTAGAAGTTTTACATTTATTTACTTCTAAACATTTTCTCTTATAAATAACGATGTCCAATGCATCAGATCTGATTTCATTTGTTAAAAATCTTACAGAAACTTTTATTTCTTCATCACTCTGAGTATCCCCATACCAATCTGTTATAATTACCCCACCAGCATAATCTACATTAGCAAGTGGAATAAAATCTAATTTCTCAAGAGTAGCTCTCCATAAAGCATTAGTTGAAGCAAACTGCATATTTCCACCACTGCCCTGGCCCATGGTCATTGAAGTACCAATTCGCAGTCCTCTTCCTTCCTCTATATTTTTTTTAACTCTATCCTTTGCATTCACTGGTTGATTTTTTGCTGACTCTGACCGATCAAAACCACCACATGAAGTTAAAAAAATCGGGATTATTATAAAAATTATAGATTTTAAAATATAATTAAGCATGTGATTTTATGACATGAAGTTTTATAATTACTAGATGAATATTCAAAATATTGGTATGTTTTTGCATAAATATTGTGACATTTATATCACAAAATTTATAAATATTCATCATGTGGAAACAACTTGTTAATAAAATAGTCTAAATAAGATAATTAAAGGCAATTCATATATGAAACATAAAGGAGAAATCTATGAATAATTTTAAAAAGATAGGTCTTTCTGCATTAGCTGGATCACTAGCTGCAATTACATCAGCAAACGCTGTTGATTTGTCAGTGTCAGGTGCTGCTGCAATGACTTATAATAATGGAGATAGCTCAGAAGTAACTAATAACCCATTCGGTATGAATACTTCTATAGCGTTCTCAGGTTCAGGAGATGTGAACGGTTATGAAACTACTTTGTTCATGGCTATGTCAGATCAAATGGCTGGGATGTCTTCAGCATCTTTATCAGTTGATTTAGGTGATATGGGTAAATTAACGTTTGACCAAGGTGTTGGTGTTGGTGGTATTTCAACTATCGATGACAAAACACCAAGTGCTTACGAAGAAGTATGGGACAACACTGACTCAGCAACTAGCGATGAAAATGGTCTAGTTGGTGGAGGAAATGGTGGTGTATTCGTTTACAGTAATACTGTAATGGATTCTAACTTCTCTCTACAGCTAATGAAAGGTCAATCAGCAAATACAGCAAATGGCGGTGTTTCGGGAGCAACTAGTGGAAGTGGTACATCTTTCGATTTCGCATTAACAAATAGCTCTTTAGCCGAAGGTCTAAATGTAGGTGTTGGTTATGGTGAAATTGCTAATGCTAACCAAGACTCTGCTGCAGGTGGTGACGATACAGATGCTCACTATACTGCGTTTGCAACTTACGCAATGAGCGGTGTAACTGTTGGTTACCAACAATCAGTTGTTGAAGACAACACTGACGGTGGTACTCAAGAGGAAGCTACTGGTTATTCAATTGCTGTAAACTTAATGGACGGTTTATCTGTTTCTTACGGTGAAAGAGAAATTGATCATGCTAAAGCAGGATCAGCTCACGTTACTGAGGATCAAGAAGGATTTGCTATAGCCTACACAATGGGTTCTGCAACTATTTCGTTCCAAAATAACGAAGTATCTAACAACGGTGGAACAGCTGGAACTACTGACGAGAATACAGAGGTTAACTTATCTCTTGCGTTCTAATCATAGTTTAAATTAAATTATATTAAAGCCCCAGTTTTAACTGGGGCTTTTTTTTTGAAGTAGTCTAAATAATTCCTTTAAAAAAAATTCATATTTTGAAAAACTTTTCAAAGAAGTTGAATAAATTGAACTTCGCGCTTGGCCCACACTTGCAGTTTTAATTGGAGTTTTATTATTAGAAAAATTTAAACAATTTTCTTGCCATTCTATACCACAATACTCTAATAATTTTTCTATTTCTTCTTTAGGATTAGAAACTATTTTTTCATATTCGATATTCAAAAACATACCTGGTAGAGATTTTTGCCAAAATTCCATTAATTCAGAGTATAAGTTATAGTATTCTGCAAGTTCAGTTTCTGTATAACAAAAGTTAATTCCTCCCTCAAAAATGTTTTTATACAAGGAGACACAATTGTCCTTAGGATCGCGTATACAATGAATTATCTTAGCATCAGGAAAAAGTATTTTAATAAAGCCAATCCACATAAAGTTTAAAGGTGCTTTGTCTGTTATAAACTTTTCTGAAATTTGATAATTTTTTAGATATGAATAATATTCATTAGATAATTGGGATATAATTTCTCTATTTTTAAATGTTTCATCAATTTTTGAAGTTAAAAGTGTATTACCATTCATAAAATTTTTTTTGATAATAGTACCTAGATAAGGAAGTTCACCAGAACCATAAACTTTAGAATGCGCACTTATAATTTGTTCAACTAATGTAGTTCCTGATCTCGGCATTCCAAGAATAAAAATAATTTTTTTTTCACTAATATTTTTATCGTCATATTGATCCAAATTTAGATCAGAAAAAACATTTTTAATATCTTTAAATGTTTTTTTTTCAGACTTTAAATCAAATTTTACTGTTAATCTTTTTAATTTGTTTCCCTCCTCTAAATATTTAAAAGTATTGTTCATTTCTCCTAAATCCTCATATGCCTTTGCTATCGCAAAATATAGGTCAATTTTTTCAGACTCATTTAGATCTTCATTTTTACTTTTATTAAGCATATCATTTAAATGCTGGTCTTTGTTGGAATACCTTCTTGAGCGGCTTATAAGCAAATCAGCTTTTGTATATTTTTTATCTAATTCAATTGTTTTATCTGCATAATGTTCAGCTTCTTTGAATTTCCCTAAAGATTGGTATGCCATTGAAAGAGAATAATATACTGCAGATACATTTTGATTATATTTTAAAGCCTCTTTATATAACTCGATAGCTTCATCAAATTTATTTAGGTCTCTTTTAAGATTTCCGTAATTAACATAAGCATTAAAGTAGTCTTTTTTTTTTGATATCGATAATTTATAAAGTTCTTCTGAATCTTTATATTTAAAAAAACTTTTATAAACATTTGCAAGATTATTAATTATTGCTAAATCATTTGGATTTACTTTATACCCTTCCTCTAAGCAAACTTGAGCTTCACTGAATTTACCGATTTTAGAGAGGGCAAGTCCTAACATATTATAAAATACTGAAACTGCAGGATACTTTTTGATAGCCTTTTGGGTTTCTTGGATTATTAAAATAAATTTTTTTCTAAAAAAAAGATTTTGAATTTCTTTAACCAGAACTTTAATTTTTTCAATATCTTTCATTTGCTAAAATATGAAATCGCAGCATAACCGTTAATATTTAACAAACTTAACATATTTCTGTTATTTTCGTTAATACCACCTAATGCTATAATCTTATTTTTTCTGTTATTATTTATTAAATTAAATCTTACTATTCCCAGATTATTTTTATTTTTTTTACTTTTGAATAGTGGAGAAATGAAAATAGTATCAATTTTTTGTTTTTGTTTTATGATCAAGTCTTTTGTATTATGTGCTGATCCCAATGTAGCAAATCTTTTTTTTATGCCTATTTTATAATTCTTGATTAATCTATTAAACGAAGGAATATAAACACCATCAAAACCTAAATCTTTTGCTTTTTTAAAGTTATTACTTAAATAGATTTTTCTATTATTTTTTTTACAAAAATTTACAAATTTCTTTAATTCTTGATTTTCAAAATTTTTTTTATAATTCCTAAAAATTATTTGTACTTTTTTATCTAATTTGATTATATTTTCTTTACTAAGATTATCTACGTAAGTAAAAAATTCGAATTTATTATGCATGATACTGTCAAAAACCTATTAGATATTCAAGAAAAGATCAAATTAAAGACAACTTCACCTCCAATTATTATAGCTGTAAGTAAAAATTTTCAACAGGAACAAATTCTACCACTCTTAGATTATGGACATTTACATTTTGGTGAGAATAAGGTTCAGGAGTGCAAAAATAAATGGCATGAATTAAAAGAAAAATATCAGAACGTTAAATTACATATGATAGGTAAATTACAAACAAATAAAGTTAGAGATTGCGTAAGATATTTTGATTATATCCACTCTTTAGATAGTAAAAAATTAGCAAAAAAAATATTTGATGAACAAATAAAACAAAATAAAAAAATCAAAATTTTTATACAAATAAATATAGGAAATGAAAATCAAAAATCTGGAGTTAAGCTTTCAGATATCAAGGAACTAATTTCATATTGTAGTAATTTAAAACTAGAAATTATGGGCTTAATGTGTATTCCTCCTAACAACGTAAGTGTGAAAGAATATTTTTTGGAAATGAAAAAATTGAAAAAAAATTTTGATTTAAAAAATTTAAGTATGGGTATGTCAGCTGATTATATTGAAGCTATTGAAAATTCATCTGATTTTATTAGAATTGGCACTTTAATTTTCGGTAAAAGAAATTAAAATATTTATTTTATAAGGATTCTTGTTTTAGAATTTATCAATTTTATAAGTATTAAAAAATCTTTTTTCTTAAGAGCTATACAGCCAGCTGTTGGTCTATAATTATTTGTAAGATGAATAAAAATACAACTTCCTTTTCCACAAATTTTTTTGTTATTATATTTTATTAGTAATACAAAATTATATTTATTATCTGTTCTCCATAGTGTTTCATGCTTAATTTTTTGAACTTTTTTTAAAATTCTATTGTAGTTTTTTTTACTTCTTATATCGTTACAACAAATTGTATTTTTAGTTATTTTTATGGATTTTATTTTTGTCTTGGGCTTTTGTACCCTATCTGGTCTATAATATAAATTTCCAAAACTGAAAATTCCTTTTGGTGTTTTTAAATCACCTTCTTTTTTATTTGATATTTTACCTCTTTTTCCAATACAACATTTAAAACTAAATTCTCCTACATTAAGGGTTTGATTATTCTTTAAAATAATTATCATATGTATTTTTTATGACTGAAAAAACATTATTTATTTATAAAAACTTGATTCTATATAATATTTTATATGAAATAAAAGAGAGCACGAAGTATAAAATATCCCTGATAAATGATTTAAATTTAGAATCAGATTTTATAGATACAAGTAATAATTTATTACTTACAACAAATAAGGTTAATAAAATTAACAATCAATTTGTACTAGATATGCTTCCTATTAGTTTAGTAAAATTATTAGAAAATATAAATATTCATTTTTTAAAACAAATTTTTAAAAATCAGTCAGAAATTAAAATAGGAAAATTTATAATTGACATAAATTCAAGACAATTAATATTGAATAATGATCGTATTAACTTAACAGAAAAAGAAATAAACTTGATCCTTTTCTTGTATAAAAATAAAACGCCTTGCAGTATTGAAAAACTCCAAAGTACCGTTTGGGGATTTAAAAAAGATCTTGAAACTCATACTGTAGAGACTCACGTTCATCGTTTAAGAAAAAAAATCTTAAATAAATTTGGTAAGGATGATTTTATAATTTTTGATAAAAAAGGCTATTTTGTTAAAAGTTGAATTATGATTGGATATTTAAATTAAAACTGACAACAATCCTATCTTCATCTGTTTCATTTTTACCAACTGCATGTGGCAAATATGCAGGGAAAATAAGAAGTTCACCCTCTTTAACTTCTAGTGAAGCTGATAAAATATTTAATTCTGTAGGTTTCGATTGTAATGGAAATCTATTTCTTGAAATATTATTTGGGTTAAAAATTTTGAAATTTCCAGAATTTTTTGGAACTTTAACATAATAAGCAGCACTTAAATGACAATTTGCATGAATATGTTCAACATTAAAATTTCCTTTTTTATTTATAACTGCCCACATAGCCTCACACTTAATTTTTTCTGGATTGAACACCCAACCGTATTTTTCAAACACATCATAGATATAACTTTTAATTCCCATAAAAAAATTATTTGGAGGGGAATTCTTTTCTTTCAGATTAAATGGTTTAGAATGCCATCCGTTTATATTGGACAACTGTAATCCATTTTTATCATTATTATAAATTTCATAAATATAATTTGAAAGGTCTTCATTATGTTTTTTATAATCTTCAACTTTATACCTAAAAACTGGATCAGGAAAAAATTTAAAAATATTATCTTTAGTCATAAAAATAAAAATACATTTTACACAAAAAATCTCAAAGTCTAGCACCAATTTTTTGAATAATTTTTGATGATAATTCAGTCCCTTTTTGTAAGCTTTCTAGCACTGAAAAGTTATTTATTTTACCATGTAAATATCCAGCTGCAAATAAATCACCAGCACCAGTTAAATCTAAAATTTTTAAATTTTTTTTTGAATCACATTCAAAAACTTCATTTTGGTGAATTGCTATTGCACCTTTTTCGCCTCTTGTAACAACAATATCCTTATTTAATTGTTTTGAAAAATTAATTACATCATTTATAGATTTTACATCTATTAATGATAGTATTTCCTGCTCATTTGCAAAGACTATGTCTACTTTATTTTTCACAAGTTCTAAAAAACTTTTTTTATGTCTATCCACACAAAATTGATCGGATAGGGACATAGCTGTTATATTAGATAAACTAATTGCTTTACCAAAAGCTTTTTTTGGATCTCCTTCATCCCACAGATACCCCTCTAAAAATGTAATTTGAGAATTTTTAACTATATTTTCTTGAATATCTGTCTCATTTATTTTTCCTGCAGTTCCAAGATAAGTACACATTGTTCTCTCAGAATCTGGAGTAATTAGAATTAAGCAAGATCCTGTATCGCTCGTCTCTTTTTTTTTTGAATAATAATATTTTACTTTTTCTTTGATAAGTCCTTCTTCGTATTTCTGACCAAAAGTATCATCATTTACTTTACCTATAAATCCAACTTCATTTCCTAATTGAGACAAACCTACAATTGAGTTTGCAACAGATCCACCTGATATTGTTTCTTCAATATTAAGTGATAAAATTAAGTTTTTGAATTCATTTTGATCTATTAATTTCATCGTCCCTTTTGTTAAAGAATTTTCTAACAAAAAATTATCAGAAACCTTACAAAGTATATCTACAATTGCATTTCCTATTCCTAATATTTTCATCTAAGGTTTTTTTGCTATAAAAGGTTTTTTTCTATTAGGATAACAAGCAGTACAAATTTTACAAGACAATCCATAACAACTCCGAGCTTTACAATATTCTCTGCCATAATAGATTATTTGCAAATGTAATTTGTTCCAATGTTTTTTTGAAAATAGTCTTTTTAAATCATATTCTGTTTGAGACACATTTTTACCATTTGTTAATCCCCATCTTTGGGATAATCGATGAATATGAGTATCAACTGGAAAAGCGGGATATCCAAATCCTTGAGACATGACCACACTTGCTGTCTTATGACCAACTCCAGGTAGTTCCTCTAATTTCTCAAATGTTCTAGGAACTTTACTTTTATATTTTTTAACTAAAATTTTAGAAAGAATATAAATACTTTTTGCTTTTATTCTGAAGATCCCAATTTTTTTTATCAATTTTTCAATCTTTTTTCTGCCTAGTTTCACAAAATGTTCAGGTCTATAATATTTATTGTAAATATTTTTGGTTACATTATTTACATTTACATCAGTGCATTGCGCTGAAAGAAGAACTGAAATTAATAAAGTAAATACATTTCTACTAGAAAGAGGAACTTTTATTTTTGGGTAAGTTTTATTTAATATTCTTAAAACTATTTTAGCTCTTTGAATTTCATTCATTATTTGAAATTCATTAAATCTCTCATTGAATAAAGGCCTGGTTTTTTATTCGTAAGCCATTTAGCAGCTGATAATGCCCCCTCTGAGTATAAAGCTCTGTCAAAAGCTTCATGATTTAATGTAATTATTTCTTTGCCACTTGAAAATTTTACCTCATGTTCACCAATAATTTCTCCTTTTCTTATAGAATTAAAATTAATTTTATTTCCATAAGGAAAATTTTTTTTATTTAAATATTTTTTTCCTATTATTTTATAAAAATTTTTATTTCTTCCAGTAGCTATCCCCTTGCCCAACATTAATGCAGTACCAGAGGGATAATCTTTTTTATATTTATGATGAGTCTCAAAAACCTTACTTAAAAATTTGTTTCCTAATGAACTTGATGCAATTTCGGTTAAATACATTAAAAGATTTATTCCCAAACTCATGTTTCCAGCTTTTAGAATTGGTATTTTTTTTGAAAATTTCTTGATTAAATTCTCCTCTTTTTTAGAAAACCCAGTAGTACCTATGACTACTTTTTTTTTTAATTTTAAAGCAATTTTTAAAACCTGAAAAGTGCATTTTGGAACTGTAAAATCTATTATCAAATTAGCGTCTTTAAATGCTTGTTCGGTATTTAAATTAACTTTTAATCCATAAATTTTTTTTTTTATTTTTTTATTTTCAGTCACAGCAACTAATTTAAATTTTTTATCTTTTTTGACTGATTTAAGTATCTGCTGGCCCATCCGACCCATGCATCCAGTAACTGCTAAATTTGTTTTTTTCATTAAAAGATTAGATATGAAATTATCACAACAAAAGCAACAATTATTGACCAAATAAATAAATTTTTAACAAATTGAATTGATTTTGAATTTAATGATAAAAATCTAGGAAGTATAAGAATAAGGATTGATATTAGAAAAAAAGCTGGAACTATTTGCTCTAGTTCCATTATTTAATTTTTCCAAAAATTTCTTGCTTTTTGAAAAAATTTTTTAATGCTTGGATTTGATTTTTCATTTTCAATTTTTCTAAATTCTTCCAATAATTCTTTTTGTTTTTTATTTAGATATACTGGTACTTCTGTTTTGACTTGAACATATAAATCTCCATAATCACCTCTACGCATAAATGGCATACCTTTTCCTTTTAATCTGAATTGTTTTCCATTTTGCGTTCCATCAGGTATTTTTATCTTTGCTTTACCACCATCTATCGTTGGTATTTCAATAGTTGTTCCTAGTGCTGCATCAGCTATTGAAATAGGAAATTCAAAAAATAAGTTTTCATCTGATCTTTTGAATAAATCATGAGATTGAACATTAATGAATAAATATAAATCACCTGTTGTTCCACCTCTACTTCCTGCTTCTCCTTTACCAGCTAATCTTATTCTTGTACCATCGTCAACACCTCTGGGGATTGTTACAGAAACCCTTTTTGAAGTTTGTTTTTTACCTTGACCACTACAGTCATTACACGGGTTATTAATTTCTTCTCCACTCCCACTGCATTGAGGACAAGTTTGTTGCACAGTAAAAAAACCCTGATTTGATCTAACTTTTCCATTTCCACCACAATATGTACATCTGTCTGCATTATATCCTGGCTTAGAGCCACTTCCTTTACAAGTATTACATTTTTCTGTCGTAGCAAATTTTATGTCTTGTTTTTTACCCTCATATGCTTCTTCAAGGGTAATTGATAGATCATACCTTAGATCAGAACCTCTATTATTTGAATTTCTACCTCTTGAACTTCTTCTTCCACCAAAGTCACCAAAAAAATCCTCAAAAATATCAGAAAAATCTGCACCACTAAAACCACCAAATCCTCCACCTTGTCCGCCTCTTCCATTTTCAAATGCAGCATGACCAAAATTATCGTAATTTTCTTTTTTATCTTTATCAGAAAGTATACCGTAAGCCTCGCTAGCTTCCTTAAATTTGTCCTCAGCTGATTTATCACCAGGGTTTTTATCTGGATGATATCTTACAGCTAGTTTTCTATAAGCAGATTTTATTTCTTGTGAATTTGCGCTCTTATTAATACCAAGAACATCATAATAATCTCTTTTTGCCATTAATATAACCTAGACAATTAGATGTTAGCTTAGGCGCTTTTTTCTTGGTTTTCGTCTTTCTTGTCTTCTTTTACTTCCTCAAAATCAGCATCTACAACATTATCGTCTTTTTTATCCTTGTTGTCATTACTTTCATCTTTACCAGAATCTGGTTTAGTGCTCTGTTGTGATTTGTAAATTGCTTCACCAAGTTTCATCGAAGCTTGAACTAAATTTTCTGTTTTCTTTTTAATATTGTCTATGTCCTCTGATTTTAGAGCATCCTTAAGTGCTGTTGAAGCATCTTCAATAGCCTTCCTCTCAGAATCTGAGACTTTTGAACCATGTTCTTTAAGATTTTTATCAGTTGAGTGAATTAATGTATCTGCTTGATTTCTAGCATCGACTGACTCTCTTTTCTTCTTATCAGCTTCTTTGTTAGCATCAGCATCTTTTACCATCTTTTCAATTTCTTCATCACTTAATCCACCTGAGGCTTGAATTTGAATTTTCTGCTCTTTACCAGTTCCTTTATCTTTTGCTGATACATTGACTATACCGTTCGCATCTATATCAAATGTTACCTCAATTTGAGGAACACCTCTTGCTGCAGGAGCTATACCAACTAATTCAAAATTACCTAAAATTTTATTATCTGCAGCCATCTCTCTTTCCCCTTGAAGCACTCTTATTGAAACAGCAGGTTGATTATCTTCTGCAGTTGAAAAAACTTGGCTTTTCTTTGTTGGAATAGTTGTATTTTTTTCAATTAATTTCGTTGAAACTCCACCTAACGTCTCAATTCCTAGCGACAAAGGTGTTACGTCGAGAAGAAGAACGTCTTTTACATCACCTTGTAAAACACCTGCTTGTATAGCAGCACCCATTGCAACAACTTCATCTGGATTTACACTTTTATTTGGTTCTTTTCCAAAAAAGTTTTTAACTTCTTCAATTACTTTAGGCATTCTTGTCATACCTCCTACCATAACTATCTCATCTATTTCATTAGCAGTTACACCGGCATCTTTTAATGCTGTTTTGCAAGGTGGCATTGTTTTAGCAATCAATTCTTCAACTAAAGCCTCTAATTTAGCTCTAGTCATTTTAATATTGATATGTTTTGGACCAGTTTTATCTGCAGTAATAAATGGTAAATTAATGTCGGTTTGTTCCGCTGAGGATAATTCAATTTTTGCTTTTTCAGCTGACTCCTTTAATCTTTGAAGAGCCAATTTATCTGTTTTAAGATCAATACCATTATCTTTTTTAAATTCAGATATTAAATATTCAACAATTGCATTGTCAAAATCTTCGCCACCCAAAAATGTATCACCATTTGTAGATTTAACTTCAAATACGCCATCACCTAACTCAAGAATAGAGACATCAAAAGTCCCTCCACCTAAATCGTAAACTGCTATTTTTTTGTTTTGTTTTTTATCTAAGCCATAAGCTAAAGAGGCTGCTGTAGGCTCATTAATAATTCTTAAAACTTCTAATCCAGCAATTTTGCCAGCATCTTTTGTTGCTTGTCTTTGTGCATCATTAAAATACGCAGGCACAGTTATCACAGCTTTAGTTACAGCTTGGCCCAAGTATTTTTCAGCTGTTTCTTTCATTTTTTGAAGAATGAAAGCAGAAATCTGTGAAGGTGAATATTTTTCTTTTTTTGCTTCAATCCAGGCATCACCTTTTTCAGAATTTACTATTTTAAAAGGTGCAGCTTCAATATCTTTCTTGACAGTTGGGTCATCAAAGTTTCTTCCAATCAATCTTTTTACAGCGAAAATTGTGTTTTCAGGATTTGTTACAGCCTGTCTTTTTGCTGGTTGACCAATTAATTTTTCACTTTCATCAGTAAATGCTACTACAGAAGGGGTTGTTCTTGCTCCTTCAGCATTTTCCAACACTTTTGGTTGACTTCCTTCCATGATCGCAACACACGAATTAGTCGTACCAAGATCAATTCCGATAATTTTGCTCATAATTTAATAATTTCAATACTCATATAGGTGTTAAATCTTATTCTACAAGTTAATATAAACATTATTTGTCACTTAAATTTCCTTATTTTCCTGATTTTTTTCTTCTTCATTTTCAGTTTTCTTCGACACACCTACTAATGAAGGTCTTAATAATCTGTCTTTAATCGTAAATCCTTTCTGAATTTCTTGAACAATGGTTCCAGGATCTTTTTGATTATCTTCAATTTCCATCATCGCTTGATGTAAATTAGGGTCAAGTTTTTTATTAAGACAGTCTATTGGTTTGATATTATTTTTAGCAAAGATAGATATTAAATCTTTATTTAAAATTTCAAGATGTTCTAAAATTTTATTGAGAGCTTTAGTATCTTTTAAACTTTCATCATTTTTTAAAACTTGATTAGATCTTTCGAGGTTATCAATCAAATTTAAAGCTTCTTTTGCAAATGAGTATCCTCCATATTCAAAAGCATCCTCTTTTTCTTTTTCAAACCTTCGTCTTTGATTTTCCATTTCCGCCAGTGTTCGTGCTAACCTATCTTCTAATTCTTTTATTTTTTCCTCTGGCGTTGATATATTATTTTCATTATCTTTTTTTTCATTTTCTGAATTTATATCTTTTGTTTTTTGACTCTCTGCTTCTAAGTTTTGGTCTTTATTTAATTGATTATCCAAATTGTTTTCGGTCATTTGTTCTTGTTCTTTATCCATATGTGTTTATATGGTAGGTAATTTTTAAATTTCTAGATCTTAATGAAAAAAATAAAAAAACTCTTAATAGGCACTAATAATAAAGGAAAACTTAGAGAAATTAAGAGATTGTTACCAAAATACGTAAAATCTATGTCTGTTTCAGATTTAAAATTAAAAAGTCCAAGGGAAAATGGGAGATCTTTTGAGGAAAATTCGTTAATAAAATCAAAATTTTTTTCTAAAAAAACTAATTTAGTATGTTTAGCAGATGATTCAGGATTAGAAATAGATCTTTTGAATAACGCACCAGGAATTTACTCGGCAAGATGGGCGGGAAAAAAAGGTAATTTTAAAGAAGCAATAAAAAAAGTTTATAAAGAGCTAAATAAAAAAGACAAACAATGGAAATTTAGAAAGATCAAAGCAAGATTTATTTGCGCAATTTCAATCAGTTATCTAGATAAAAAAATTGTATGTGTAAAAGGAAAAGTTGAGGGAATAATTTCATCAAAACCAAAGGGTAAAAATGGATTTGGGTATGACCCAATTTTTATACCAAATAATAAAAGAAGAACATTTGGTCAAATGAGACCAATAACAAAATACAGAATGGATCATCGTTTTCAAGCTTTTAAAAAAATTAGAAAATTTCTATAAGAGATCCTTTTTCAATTTTATAAAAATTTAGTTGGTGATTAATTCTGTTATTTTCTATATCAAATATCCCAATCTTACCTTTAAATGAATTTTTTGCGTTGAAAGCTTTATTAATTTCTGAAAGCTCGTTTTTTAATGAAAGATAATAGATTAAGCCAACTAGATCATAACTTAGTAAAGATATATGGTTTGGATTTTGATTAAATTTACTAAAAAATTTTTTTTCAAAATCTTCCAAATTTTTTTTATTGATTGAAGGATAATAAATTGGATGAGAACTGGTCTCATTTAGCAGACTTTTATCAAACCACTGATTTAAAGTTATAAAATATTTATTTTTTGGAGATACATCGGTATAAAGTAAAGAAGTAATAACACTTTTTAAACTTTTATCAAAGTCAGCAATTATAACTGAGTCAAAATTTACATCACCGATACTATATCTTTTTTCAAGATTTTTTATTTTGATTTTTTTATTAGGATCATCTGAATTTTCTAGTCTAGTAATTTCATCGATAAGATTTTGTTTTCTAATTTCATAATTTGTTATTTTTTCAATTTTTTTTGTAAGTTTGGTTGGCTCAATATCATAATAATATTGTTTGAAGGTTTTTATTTTTGATTTTTTGATTCCCTGTTTTATCTCTAAATCATAATCTGAATTTGGTATAAGAAAAATACTTTTTTTAATTTCATTTCGCTCAATAAATTTTTTAATAGTATTCAGTTGAGAAACAGAATTTATTCCTGTTGATATAATATTTTTTGGAAGATCTAAGGTTTTATTTGTAAATGACAAAAAAGTAACACCTTCAACTTCTTCAAGATATATTAAATTTTTATAAAATACTGGACCAATGACAAGATTAACTCCTAGTTTTTTTAGTTCTAATGCTGAACGTAATGTTACCTTCGGATCTGATTCAGTATCTCTTGGGAATATTTCTATTTTGTTTGAATTAATGTCTTTTACAGCTAAACGTGTTGCTTTAACGATTTGTTTACCTAAACTAGAATTGTCCCCTGTTAATGGAACCAATAAACCAATACTGATTTTTGACTCTTCAGCAATACTTTGATTGTTAAAAAGAGCAAAGTTTAAAAAAATTAATAAAAGAATTCTAAAAATTTTATTCATTTAATGTTAGTATGACAATAATACTGTTTAAATTATGGTAAACCCTAAATCACATAATGACAAAATAAAAAAAGGGTTATATTTAGTACCTACACCTATTGGAAATTTAGGTGATATTACTTTTAGAGCTGTAGAGATATTAAAAAAATCAGATTATATACTTTGTGAAGATACAAGAGTTTCAAAAAATTTATTAAGTAAATTTGAGATTAATTCAAAGTTAATTTCTAATCATAAATTTAATGAAACTAAAAATCTTACTAAGATAATTGATTTATTAAAAAGAGATAAAATAATTTCTTTAATATCTGATGCAGGTACTCCAAGTATATCTGATCCAGGATCAATATTAATTAATGAATGTGTAAAAAAAGGTATTGATATAATTCCTCTACCAGGTCCTTCAGCAGTCACAACTGCAATTTCGGTCAGTGGTTTTTCAGAAAAATATTTATTTTACGGGTTTTTTCCAGAAAAAGAAAAAATAATAAGAGACAATTTAAGTATTTTAACTGATCTGAATTACAGTTTAGTTTTTTTTATCTCACCAAAAAAAATAAATAGAATTATTCCATTTTTAAAAAAATATTTTAAGGATAGAAAAATTTTAATTTGTAGGGAAATTTCAAAATATTATGAAGAATATACTAGATCTACAGTTGAAAATTTACATATTTTTAAAAAAGAGCCTAAAGGAGAATTAACTATAGTTTTATCTGAAAAAATAATAAATAAAAAGAATTCACATATATTGAGTGAATCAGATAAAAGGAATATAGAAAAAATGATTTATAAATTAAGCACAAAAGAAATAACTGATTTAATTAGTCAAAATAATAAAATTCCTAAAAAAATTATTTATAACTATTGCCTAAAATTAAAAAATGAAAAATAAGCTTTTAACTATTTTATTTTTTGGCTTAATATTATCAGGTTGTGTAGGAGTTTCCTCCAAGGGAATTTTTGGAACTGGTGTAAGTGTTGCTTTTGATCCAAGAACAGTAGGTACTCAAATTGATGACTCAATTATGCAAAAAAACTTATCAGCAAGAATTATTTTATCAGATAAAAAATATTTAATTTCAGTTAAATCAAAAGTTCTTGATGGTAGAATATTTTTGACAGGCAAAGTTGAAAATCCTGAGGAAAAACTTCAACTCACCAAGTTATCATGGGAAACCAAGGGTGTCAGATCTGTAAGAAATGACATAAAAATAAAAGAAGAATTTAATTTTAAACAATCTGCAAAAGATATTTTAATTACATC
>MDTG01379092.1_pt1 | contig 21993 bp, 13 predicted proteins | sample 811421 | NCBI WGS metagenome assembly MDTG01 (sample SAMN05326645, study PRJNA326480) | marine metagenome | isolation source: seawater | place: Pacific Ocean: South East | collected 2011 | reverse complement strand
TTTTGCGATCGGAGTTCTGCTCCACGAATTACTGACCGCCCAGATCCCCTCCGACCCCTGGCAACCCCCTTCCACCCTTTCGCAGTGCAGCCCCGAGTTCGACGCCATCGTCCGGAGAGCTACTCATCCCTCCCCGGAACTACGCTACATCGATGCCGAGGAACTCGCCAAGGCGCTTGATGAGCTCAGCGAAAGGTTCCAGAAGCCCGTCCTGCGCCGGACCAAGACCGGGGCCCCGGCTCCCAAAGCTGCTCCGGCAGCCAGAAGCCCCATTGGAGTCAGACCAGGTGCCCCCGCCCTGGGGGCGTCCCAGTCAAAAACCACCCCTATCCTCATTACCGCCCTCGCGATCGCAGTCTTCGTCGTGGTCGTGATCCTGATTACCGGACCGGGTAAGAAAGAAGATCCGAAGCAAGCTGACACCCCCGCTCCTCTCGAGGACCCCACTCCCCAGCCTGGTTCGGACCGCGGTATCAGTTCCGCAAAGCCCCTCGTTGAAAGGCGTCCGAGCGAGATGCCAGCCCAGCCCGAGCCGGTGGCCCCTGAGAATCCCACCCCGGACCCGCCAACCCCGGACCCGGAGGAAAGCACGACCCAGGCTCTCACCCGCCTGAAGACAAAACTGAAGGCCGGAGATCTTTCCGAGCTCCCCAAGGGAGCTGAGAGGAGGGGAGATTCCTATTTTCTTCTCGTCGACAATCCCCTTGCCTGGCCCTCAGCCTCCCGCTTCGCCGAGGACCATGGAGCGCAAATGGCTGCCCTTGAGAGCAAGGAAGACCTGGCCTGGGCCGTCTCGGAGCTGAAGTTAAGCCTGCCGACCTGGGTTGGCCTTTCCGACTCCGGAACCGAGGGCAGCTGGTACTGGGTCAATGGCCGTCCTCCCGAGAAGGATCTCTGGGCCGCGGGCCAACCCGACAATACAAATTCTCGGGACGACGGCGAAAACTATGCCGCCCTCCTCCCCGATCAATCCCTCGACGATCTCGCGGCCTCGAGGCCCCTTCCCTTTGTCCTCCAGTGGAGCGAGGAAGGAAATGAAGGCTCAATTACCAATCAGTTGCAGCGGGTTGCGGCGTCCCTGAAAGCCAAGCGGCCCATCTTCCCAGCAGGGACCCGCAATATCAGCGGTTCGCGCTTCCTTGTTATTCCCGGGTCCGTCTCGTGGTCTGACGCCCAGAACATGGCTGTCGCAGCCGGGGGTCATCTCGCGGTGCCCTCTACCGACGAGGAGGCCTCCTGGATCCTGAAGACGATGGAGTCGGTGCTTGGAGGGGGCGATGGTTGCTGGATCGGAGGGCGCCAGCAGGGAGTGGCCTCACCGAGGTGGACATTCGTCACCGGGGAGCGCTTCGACTTCGTTTCCTGGGCCCCGGGCCAGCCCGATGAGGGTGATGTTCCCCAGCCATCACTCCAGGTCTGGCGCGGAGTTGAAAGTGTATTTGGATATAACAACGCCACCGGCGATTCCGGGGAAGCCAGTTACTTCCTTGTAGAGTGGTCCGCACCCTCGCGGCGCAATATGCCCCGGGCCGGGGAAGCGAACACCCCGGCAGATCCCGAGGATTGGCTGGTAAAGTTTCGCCGGGGGTTCCGGGACCGGGAAAAGGTAGCTTACGAGAGGTGGGAACGGCGCCACGAGAAGAACCTCGAAGACTTCGCCAACGATATCGAAAGCGAGGCTGACACCGCTCGGCGGGCCAGCCGAGCCCTGAAGGACCTTGTCGACAGCTACATTGAAAGCCTGCAGGATGGAGGCGAAGTGCCTGCCAGCCTCGGTAATCCCCTCGCCGAGCGTCTCCTTGGCAAGGTGCATGACAGGGCCCTCGCAAAGCAGAAGAAAATCTGGGATGACTACGAATCCGACTTCGAAGATTCCCAGCAACGTTACATCGCCCTGCTGGAGGCCGAAATCAAGCGGCGGGCAGCCCAGGGAGACCGAGCAGGCGTGTCCTTCCTCAGGCCTGAGGCCGAAGCCGCCACCGACGAGGAATACTTTCTTGCCATCCTGAACGGCGACTCGCCCCAGCCTCCCGTGGACGGAGACAAGGAACAGGATGAGGATGAATAACGGCTCCCTCGCGGAGCCAACCCCGGCAGAGGATTCTTCCCCGAGCGAGAATTTCGCGCCGCCTGTGATCTAGCCTAGTCCTGCGCACTTCCCAAGTTCTGCCCGTGCCCTCCGCCAAGAAACGCCCCGCCGCCGCACTCCGGCAGAAGGCACTGCAGTCCATCGTCGTGCGGGGTGTCCGGCAGAACAACCTCAAGGACCTGGACCTCGAGATTCCGTTGGGAAAACTCACGGTAGTGACGGGGCCCTCCGGATCCGGTAAGTCGTCCCTCGCGTTCCAGACACTCTACGCGGAAGGGCAGCGCCGTTACGTGGAAACCTTTTCTCCCTATGTTCGCCAGTTCTTCGACCGGATGGACAAGCCAGCGGTAGACCGTATCGACGGCATCCCGCCTGCCATTGCGATCGAACAGAAAAATAATGTCCGGACTACCCGCTCGACAGTCGGAACCATTACCGAGATCAACGATTACCTGAAGCTCCTTTACGCCCGCTGCGCGCACGCTGTTGATCCCTCCACGGGTGATCTGATCCGCCCTGATACGAGCGATTCAATCGCAGCCTGGTGTTTTGAAAACCTGCTGGCCCGTCAAGCCCTGATTCTCTTTCCCGTACCGGTGCCGCCTGAGATGGAACTCGAAGAGTTTTTCGCCTCCCTCCAGCAGCAAGGCTACCTTCGCATTCATCTCAACGGACACGTTATCCGCACGGATTCTCCCGATACCACCGAATTCACCCTCCTCCCCGCGCAGGTTCAAGTCATCCAGGATCGGGTTAAGGTCACGAACGCCAATCGTCAACGCCTCCTTGAGGCACTCGAGCGTGCTCTCGACCTGGGCAAGGGAGCGTGTAGTGTCCTGAATGCGGAAGAGGGAAGCGTTCCCCAGCCCTTCTCTACTAACTGGACGAATCCCGCCACCGGCTTCACGACTCGTGCCCCTACCCCGGCGCTCTTCACTTTTAACAACCCGGTAGGGGCCTGCCCGGCGTGCCGGGGCTTCGGCCGCGTGATCGGGATCGACTTCGCCAAGGCCGTTCCGGACCGCCACCGCTCCATCCGGGAAGGATGCATCAAGCCCTTCCAGGGTGACCGCGGGGAAGAGTGCCAGCGTGATCTGGAACTTCACGCGCTCCGCCGTGACCTCGACCTGGACTGTGCCTTCGCCGACCTCACCGAGGAAGAACAGGACTGGGTTCTCCATGGAGAGCGTGACGAGCCCGAGGACGCCTGGGACAACGAAGAATGGTATGGGGTCAAGGGATTCTTCGAATGGATGGAGGGCCGCGCCTACAAGATGCACGTTCGCGTTTTTCTCAGCCGCTACCGTTCCTACACCACCTGCTCGCGCTGTCGGGGCGCCCGGCTGCAACCGGAAGCCCTTTGTTTTCAAATCAACGGCTACACGCTTCCTGAGCTCTGGCGCCTGCCAGTCAGCGAGCTTCACCCCTGGTTCATCGAGCTTCTTCCCAAGCTCCGGGAGCAGGGGGCCGTCATCGATAAAACTACCGGGCTTGTTCACTCCGAAATCACCAGCCGCCTGCATTTTCTGCGCGAGGTCGGCCTCGGGTATCTCACCCTCGACCGGGCCACCCGGACTCTCTCCGGAGGCGAAATCGAACGGGTCAACCTGACCAGCTGTCTTGGCGCCTCCCTCACCAATACCCTGTTCGTTCTTGACGAGCCTACCGTCGGCCTGCACCCCCGGGACGTCGGGGCCCTCGTTTCCGTGATGCACGGCCTGCGCGACAAGGGCAACACCCTCGTGGTTGTCGAACACGAGGAGGCCGTCATGCGGGCAGCAGACCACCTCCTTGACCTTGGGCCTGGAGCCGGGGAACAGGGGGGAGAGATTGTTGCTTCCCTTTCGAGCCAGCGCGTCCGGCAAGCATCCTCCCTCAAGGTCGCTCCACGCTCTACCACCCTTCCCTACCTGCTTGGCAAGGCTTCAATCAGTGCCCCCCCGGCCCGCCGGGCGCCTTCCGGCTTCCTGCAAATCCGGGGTGCTACCCGGAACAACCTTCTCGATCTTGATGTCGACATCCCGCTCGGAATCTTCGCCTGCGTAACCGGTGTTTCTGGATCAGGCAAGTCCACCCTCGTCCACGATGTCCTCTACCAGAACCTGGCCAGCTCGCTTCGCATCGAGAGCCAGGAGGACCCGGCACCTCTTCGTTCTCTCACGGGCACGGAACAACTCGCAGATGCAAGGATCGTGGACCAGAGCCCCCTCTCCCGCACTCCCCGCTCCACGCCCATTGTCTACCTGGGAGCCTTCGATCTCGTGCGACAGCTCTTTGCCGGTTCCCCTGACGGGCAGTTGCGAGGAATCCAGCCCGGTTATTTCTCCTTTAATTCCGGCGCTGGCCGCTGTGAGCGGTGCTCCGGCAATGGATTTGAGAAGGTAGAGATGCAGTTCCTCTCGGACCTCTACCTTACCTGCCCGGAATGCAACGGCTCCCGTTACAACCAAACCGCTCTCGAAATCTGCTACGAGGGTAAAACGATCGCAGACATTCTCGCGCTCACGGTTACGGAAGCGCTCTCCTTCTTTGCCCGGGGCGCGGCCCAGACCACCCGTCGAGCGGCCAGCAGGGAAGCCGCCTCCAAGACCAGGATCGTCGACGCCCTTCGCCCGCTCGAGGACCTGGGCCTCGGATACCTCCGGCTCGGACAACCACTGAACACCCTTTCTGGAGGGGAGGCCCAACGCCTCAAATTATGTACGATCCTGAAGGAGACCCTGGGCACGAGGGGTCCTCGTTCCAGTGCGGCTTCTCCAGACGCTTCTTCCCTTCTCATTCTCGACGAGCCCACCACAGGCCTGCACTTCGGAGACATCGTAAAGCTCCTTGCGGTCTTCCAGCGCCTCGTTAGCGCCGGGCACTCCCTGGTGGTTATCGAGCACAACCTGGACGTCATAAAGAGCGCGGACTACCTGATCGACGTCGGACCAGGAGCAGGCGCAGAAGGAGGTTGTATCTCGGCGACGGGAACTCCCGAGGAAGTCGCTACTGCCAATACCGAGACGGCACGCTACCTGGCCCCCCTCCTTGCTCCCGGCAGGGTTTCCAGAACTGCTCGAAAAGTGGAGAAGGAGAAGAGTTCGGCTTCCCCGGCTCCGGGAGCCTCCAAGGGAGCAATCCAAATTTCGGGTGCCCGGGAACACAATCTCAAGAATGTCGAAATCAACATTCCCCGCGACAAATTCGTGGTCATCTCAGGATTGAGTGGAAGCGGGAAGTCAACCATCGCTTTCGACATTGTTTTCGCGGAGGGACAACGCCGCTTCCTCGATTCCATGTCACCCTACGCCCGGCAGTTCGCCGAGCAGCTGGAAAAGCCGGACGTCGACCGGATCTCAGGACTTCCTCCGACCGTTGCGATTGAACAGCGCGTCTCACAGGGCGGCGGAAAGTCGACGGTCGCCACCGTGACTGAGGTTTATCATTTTCTGCGCCTTCTCTACGCCAAGCTTGGCACGCAATACTGTCCGGAATCGGGGCAACCGGTTATCCCCCAGACCGAAGACGCCATCGTGAACAACATCAGGGCTCTGCTGAAAGAAGGTCCAGTCCAGATTCTGGCCCCGATCGTCCGCGGAAGGAAGGGGTTCCATACCGAAGTGGCCGCTTGGGCCGGACGCCAGGGCTACACCCGTCTACTCGTCGACAACCAGTGGAAGGAGGTTGAAGAATTCCAACGGCTGGAGCGGTTCAAGGAGCATGATATTGACGTGCTCGTTCTTCAACTGGCAACCCGGAATGCCCGGCTTCCCGATCTGCGGGAGGCGGTCTCCACCGCTTTGCGCCTCGGGAAGGGCACCCTCCGCCTGCTTGACCACCAGAATCGCCTCCAGCCATTTTCGCAGGCACGGGTGAGCCCGGCTACGGGTCGATCATTTGAGGCGCCTGACCCGGCGCATTTCTCGTTCAATTCGCCAAGAGGCTGGTGTCCGACCTGCCGGGGATACGGCCAGATTACTACAACCCGGCGCCGTCGTTTCGACAGCCGCAAAAGCACGCCATACAATTCGATCACGGAGGCCGAGATCGACTTCGATCGCAAACTCGACCGCGCAGATGACACTGAGCTCGTTGCCTGTCCAGACTGCGGGGAGGCCCGCCTCAATGAGGTGTCCCGATCCATCCGGATCCGGGACCGGGCCATCCACGACATAACCCTCCTGCCCGTCATCGAGGCCAGGAAGGTGGTTCAGAAATTCAAATTCACCGGTCGCGAGGCCACGATCGCCCGTGACATTCTCCCAGAAATCGATCAACGCCTTCACTTCCTGGAAGAGGTAGGTCTTGGCTACCTGCAGCTTGGGCGTTCGGCGAAAACCCTCTCGGGAGGCGAGGCTCAGCGTATCCGCCTCGCCGCCCAGCTCGGTTCAAACCTTCGAGGCGTTCTTTATGTTCTCGATGAACCAACAATCGGACTGCACCCCCGAGACAACAAAAAGCTGCTCGACACCCTGGAGACGCTGCGCAGCAAGGGCAATTCGCTCCTGGTCGTCGAACACGACGACGAAACCATGGCCCGTGCTGATCATATCATCGATCTCGGACCCGGAGCCGGAAGGCATGGGGGAGAAATCGTCGCTTCCGGGGGTCCCGGCAGGATTCGAAAACTTAAGAAGTCGATTACAGGCCGCGCTCTCAACAATCCCATTCTGCATCCCGTCCGCGGGAAACGCCGTCCCCTTCCCAAGGCCAACTCCCGGAACGGCTGGCTTCGCGTGAAGGGGTGTTCGCTCAACAACCTTAAGGACCTTGAGGTGCGCATCCCCCAGCAGCGGCTTACCGTGATCACTGGGATCTCCGGGTGTGGCAAGTCCTCCCTCATGCGCGGGACTATCGCGGAACTCTTCAAACGCAGCCCGGAAAAGAGCTGGAGTTCGGCCTCAGGAATCAAGTCCATCCGGCACTGTTACGAAGTCGACCAGTCTCCGATCGGCAAGACCTCCCGGTCCTGTCCTGCTACCTACGTCAAGATCTTCGACGATATCCGAAAACTCTTCGCCCAGCTTCCGGAAGCCCGTTTGCGAGGGTTTGAAGCCTCGCGCTTTTCGTTCAACAACACAGGGGGGCAATGCCCCGAGTGCAAGGGCAATGGCCGAATAAAGCTGGAGATGGATTTTCTCCCCTCTACCTGGACCCACTGCGATGCCTGCAACGGCAGGCGTTATAATCCGGCTACCTTGGAAATCCGCTACAATGGAAACTCGATTGGGGACGTTCTGGCCATGACCATCGACGAGGCGGCCGACTTCTTCTCCGCCCACGGCAAGTTGCATCGTACTCTCTCCCTGCTGAGGGACACCGGTCTCGGCTATCTTCAGATCGGCCAGCCTAGCCCGACCCTGTCAGGGGGCGAAGCCCAGCGCATCAAGCTCGTCACCGAACTGACTCGGGGCCGGATCAGCAAGACCGCGGTAAAGAGCGTCAGGCCGCAGACTAACCTCTACCTCATCGAGGAACCTTCGATCGGCCTTCACCTCGAGGATGTTCGGAGGCTCATAGACGTCCTGCACCGCCTCGTCGATGAGGGCCATACCGTCGTGGTGGTAGAGCATCACACCGGTCTCATGGCCGAGGCTGACAACATCATCGACATGGGCCCGGAAGCCGGGACAGCGGGCGGCCGCATCGTAGTCCAGGGGCCTCCCGAGCACATCGTGAAATCGAAAACGTCCCGAACTGCTCCGTTCCTGAAAAAAGCACTTTGCCGGGCTTAAGGCATCCTCGAGGAGGACTGTTCCTTGGGCAACACGTTGACCTGCCGAGGGTTGCTGCCTTGCTGGTCCCGCAAACCTGATGCCTCCTTCGGACGGCTGCACTCGCGGTATTCTCAGGATTTTCAATCCTAAATCGGCAACAGGCTGAAAGTTTTCCCTTGTCCCCTCAGTATCCAAGCTCATCTTCCCCCGCATATGAAAAAGGTCATTCTATTTTCAGCCGCCCTTCTAACTGTTGCACCTCTTTCCGCCGAAGAGCTCGACCCCGCCAAGGCGGACGTAAAGCTCACGGTCAACGGGAACGATCAGATGAAGTTCGACAAGACAGCCCTCGAGGCAGCATCGGGTCAGGTCGTTGCGATCACGTTTAAAAATGTTGGAGCCCTGCCCGTGCAGGCGATGGGGCATAATATCGTAGTCCTGAAGCCCGACACCGATATTACCGCTTTTGCTCTCGACGGGATTGCAAACAAGGACGGCGGCTACCTGCCCAAGAAACCAGAACTGGTCGAGGCCATCGTGGCTTCCAGCAAGATTCTGGGTCCAAGCGAAACAGATACCATTGTGTTCAAGGCCGGCCCGGCAGGAGACTATCCCTACATCTGCACCTTTCCCGGCCACTTCGGGGTCATGAAAGGGATCCTGACCGTTAAGTAGGCACCAGCCACAGCCTTCTCTGAATAAAAAGGCCGCGCTTCGGGCGCGGCCTTTTTTTTGGGGTTTTTTATCAAGTTAGCCTTGTTGAAAAGGTAACCCGGTGGCGGATTCCCACCCGCGGCAGGGCCCGGGGCCCATGATCCGCGCCGGCCTCCAGAACCTTACTTAAGATGCCTCCAGATCCTACTATCGGCGGGAACGGGTTTCAGGGATTGGCTTGCTCATCCGGGGTGGTCTCCACCTCGACCTGCCCGCTATTCTCGTCCTTCCCGACCGGGGAGCATGACCCGCTCAGTCAGGTCGGAATTCCGGCAGCAGGCAAAATCCACAATTGCATCGCCAGATAAACTCCAACCACCCCAAGTCCGACAGCGAACCCTCCGAGGACGCCTCCCGGCCTGCCTTTTCTTATTTGGAACGCTTTCACAGTGATGGAAGATTTTTGCCGGAAGCCTCAGTATTGGGCCCACGGGGATTCTATCCCACCTTCCCGAGGTTTTCAAATACACTTCCACCGCCGCCGGACTACCCTTCTTCGAACGGGTGGGTTACTGGCCTACCGGCGAAGTCTCACCCTTGCGTCAATTCTGACAATCTAATGAGCTCAATAAAAATGGTTCCCCTCTCTCATTGCCATCCAACGGAGCTCTCCCTACCTTCATGAATTATGAAGCACCGTCCGGCCTGGCTCATTTTCTGTGCTGCCCTCATGTCCCCTGCTGCTCTCGGGCAGCACCTGCATTTCGAAAATATCGAATGGAGGGAACGGCTCACAGACCACTTTGCACTCCGCTCCAAGTCAACAAACCACGAACCCGCGCGGAGGTATGCCGAGAAAGTATGGGACGAATGCGTCCGGATCATGCCGGGGCTCACTGCCGACTTCGAAAAGAACGAATTTCGAACCCCTCGCGGATCCAAGGGTGCAGACGAAGCCCCCTACCGCTTTACCGTCTACCTGGTGGGAACTGGTGACCTCTACACCCAGCTCCTCGTAAAACAAAAGGAACGGAGCGGATGGGACGATACTAGATTGCGCATGTGCCGAATAACACGCAATTACGCCGACCCCCAGAACCGTTACTATGTTCTCTGCAAGGCGGATCCGGAAAATAGCGGTGGGGGAGGCGAACGGGATCTCACGCCCGTCTTCGTGCACGGCACGGCGTCCACCATCCTCGAGGGCTACGGACTGAGCGGAAACATGCCTTTTTTCATCACTGCCGGATGGGGCTACTACGTTGAACATCGGCTCTTCGAGCTTTGCCGGGTTCACTACCTGGATTTCGAAAAATACTACAAGGACAACGATGCCGAGATCCAGAGAGGGGCTGTCCTCGATCACCAGGAATCCTGGACTACTCCCCTTAAGAAGATGTGCAAGAAAGGCGAACGCATCACTCTCGACACCGTGTGCAATGCCGAGATCCTCACCCTGACGCCCAATAAGTCTGGCTACCTTTTCGCTCTGACCTACTTCCTCGTCAGTAACGAGGAACGTATCGCCAACTACCGCAAGTTGCTGGGCCACGCCCGGGACGGGGCCTCAATCACGAAGGATTTGATTCTCAAGACCTATGGCTACGAGGATGACGCAGCCCTTGAGAAGGACTGGTATGAGTTCATGGAGAGCCGTGACTTCCGCTGACCACCTCGCCAGCTGTCGCGCCTACCTGGCAGCATAAGTTGGGCGATCTCGCGAGAAGCAGGAGTCCTAGTAGTAATCCTGCAGGGGCGTCACCGTAAGTTCGTGCTTCTGCAGAGAACGAATAGCCTGCGCGCTGGCTGCCGCAGCTGCCAAGTTGGTGCAGTGGCTGACCTTGTTCGCCACCGCGGTACTCCGGATCACCACTTCATCCTCCCTCGATTCATGACTGCTGGGGGTATTCACAATGAAGTGGATTTCACCATTCTTCATCATGTCGAGAACATTGGGCCGCTTACGTTCGGCCAGTTTGTAGAGACGCTGGGCCGGTACGCCCGCCTCCTCCAGCCTCCGGAATGTTCCCCCGGTGGCATAGAGGGTGAATCCAGCCTCCACGAATTCCCACGCAATGGGCACTGCTCCATCCTTGTCCCGGTCGCTGACAGAGAAAAACACGTTCCCCTCCATGGGTAGCGGATTAAAGGCGCTGATCTGGCTCTTTGCGTAGGCCATCCCCAGATCTTCATCGATTCCCATCACTTCGCCCGTCGACTTCATTTCGGGACCGAGGACGATGTCAATGCCGGGAAAACGTGGCCAAGGAAAGACTGCCTCCTTTACGTTGAAGTGCTTGGGGATGATCCGTTCGCTCATTCCCATTTCGGCAAGCTTGCCACCTACCATGATCCTGGCCGCCATCTTGGCCAGGGGTTTTCCGATCGCCTTGGAGACAAACGGGACCGTCCGGGAGGCCCGAGGGTTAACCTCGATCACGTAAAGCTGCTCTTCCTTGACGGCAAACTGGATGTTCATCAGCCCACAGACCTCAAGTTCGCGAGCAAGGTTTATGGCTGCCTCCTCGATATCAGCCTGCATTTCCGTGCTCAGGCTGAAGGGGGGAATCACGCAGGCTGAATCACCTGAGTGTACCCCGGCCTGCTCAATGTGCTGCATGATAGCTCCTACCACGGTCGTTTCCCCATCCGAGATGCAGTCCACGTCCACCTCAATCGCTCCTTCGAGGAACCGGTCAACGAGAACCGGCCGCTCTGGAGAGGCGTCCACTGCTTCTCGCATGTAGCGCCGCAACTCGTCGTCGTCATACACGATCATCATGGCCCGGCCTCCAAGCACAAAGGACGGTCGGACAAGGACGGGGTAGCTAATCCGGGAAGCAACGGCGATGGCCTCCTCCTCCGACGTGGCGGTTCCTGCCTCAGCCTGCCGGAGCTCGAGTTTGTCCAGCAGCGCCGAAAAGAATTTCCGGTCCTCGGCCAGCTCAATGGACCGGGGCGAGGTCCCTATCACGGGCACTCCGTGACGCTCAAGGTCAGCAGCAAGATTAAGGGGCGTCTGCCCCCCGAACTGGACGATCACCCCATCCGGCTTCTCCTGCTCACAGATGTTGAGGACATCCTCGAGGGTCAGGGGTTCGAAGTAGAGCTTGTCACTGGTATCGTAATCGGTCGAAACGGTCTCGGGGTTCGAGTTCACCATGATCGTTTCGTAGCCCAGCTCCTTCAGCGCGAAGGAAGCGTGCACACAGCAATAATCGAACTCGATACCCTGTCCGATCCGGTTGGGTCCTCCGCCCAGGATGACGATCTTCTTCCGGTCGCTCTCCCGGGCCTCGTTCTCTTCCCCGTAGGTGGAGTAGTAGTATGGCGTGAATGCCTCGAACTCCGCTGCACAGGTGTCTACGAGCCGGTAGGTGGGCAGGATTCCCACGCCCTTGCGCATCTCACGGACGGTATCCTCGTTCTCAGCCCGGGCGTGAGCTATCTGACGGTCTGAAAACCCAAGCCGCTTGGCCTTACGCAGGTCCAGTTCCGCGAGGTGGGCCCCTTCGTCGGCAATCTCCTTCAGATGGACGAGGAACCAGCGATCAATCTGGGTCGCCCCGAAGACTTCCTCGATACTCCAGCCGTACTCAAAGGCCAGCTTGACCCAGTAGATGCGCTCGCTGTTGGGCACATGAAGGTTGCGCTCGATTTCCTCGCTGGTGGGTTCCTGCCGCGGGTCCTTCCCATCCCAGCCCAGGCCGGAGCGCCCCGTTTCGAGCGAACGTAACGCCTTCTGTACGCTCTCCTTGAAGGTGCGCCCGATGCTCATCGCCTCCCCCACGGACTTCATCTGGGTGGTGAGGACCGGATCGGCTGTTGGAAACTTTTCGAAGGTGAAGCGCGGGACTTTCGTCACCACGTAATCGATGGTGGGCTCAAAGCTGGCGGGCGTCTCCCGCGTGATGTCGTTGGGCAACTCATCGAGAGTGTAGCCTACCGCCAGTTTGGCCGCGATCTTGGCAATTGGGAACCCCGTAGCCTTCGACGCCAGCGCGGAAGACCGGGATACCCTCGGGTTCATCTCGATGACGATAAGGCGTCCGGTTTCGGGTTGAACCGCGAATTGGATATTGGAACCACCAGTTTCTACCCCGATTTCGCGAATGACCGCAAAGGACTGGTCACGCATGATCTGGTATTCACGATCACTCAGGGTCTGCGCAGGCGCCACCGTGATGGAGTCTCCAGTGTGCACACCCATCGGGTCGAGGTTCTCAATCGAGCAGATGACCACGCAGTTGTCCGCGCAATCCCGCATCACCTCCATCTCATACTCCTTCCAGCCGAGCAGGCTTTCCTCGATAAGCACCTCGGTAACCGGCGAGAGATCCAGACCCCGGGCAACGATCACTTCAAACTCTTCCCTGTTATAGGCAATGCCCCCACCACTGCCTCCCAGGGTGTAGGCTGGACGGATGATGAGCGGAAAGGAGCCGATCTCTTCAGCCACTGTCCGGGCATCCTCCATGGTGTGCACCACACCGGATTGCGGAAGGTCGAGGCCGATTTTCAGCATCGCCTCCTTGAAGAGGAGGCGATCTTCACCCTTTGCGATGGCATCGGCGTTGGCTCCGATCATCTTTACCTCGAGCTCTTCCAAGGTCCCGGCATGCCAGAGATCCATCGCAGCATTAAGAGCGGTTTGTCCACCAAGAGTGGGCAGGAGGGCATCGGGTTTCTCCTTCTCAATGATCTTTTTGATCACCGGAGGAGTGATGGGCTCGATGTATGTCCGCTCCGCGAACTCCGGGTCGGTCATGATTGTCGCCGGATTGGAATTCACGAGGACCACGTCATAGCCCTCTTCCCGGAGAGCCTTGCAGGCCTGGGTCCCCGAGTAGTCAAATTCACAACCTTGACCGATCACGATCGGTCCCGACCCGATTAACAGGATTTTTTGCAGGCTCTCGTCCTTGGGCATGCGGGTGCTTTGCCTAAACTTTCGGTTTACTGCCAAGGAGCTGCCCGGCGGTCAAGCCCTGTGAAGATAAAAGCACGATTCACCTGCCTTTCAGCCTCCCGGGAGCAGTTTTTATTGCAACAACTTGCGAATAACTTCGCCCCTGCCCCCACCCTCCCTGACGAGTGCATGTAATCATGCCGACCTCCATCCGGGGTTCCGACCGCTTTAAATTACCTCTAAACCTGTCGCCTCTTCCGCTTCAACTTCAACTGGGCCATCGACTTGGCGATGGCGCTCTGGAGGGCTGCCACTTCCTCGGCATTCGCACTCTGGTCTATCTTGCTGAGTGACTCTTCGGCCCGCTGCATGGCTTCCTCGACCTTGGACTCATCAATCTCGGCGTCGGTAACCGCCAAGTCTGTGAGGACGGTCACCTTTTCCCGGCTCACCTCTAAAAATCCAGCTCCGATTGCAAGCTCCTCAACCTGTCCGTCCACCGCGTAACGCAGCTCTCCTGGTTCGATTCCTGTAACAAGGGGCACGTGCCCAGGAAGGATGCCCAGCTCACCTTCGGTTCCCGGAAGATAGACATTGTCGACTTCTCCGGAATAGAACTTCTTTTCCGGAGTTACGATGTCGAGGAGAAGAGGCATGGGGTTGCGGATCTGTTATTCGTAGGTTCCTGATTGGGTCGGGCTACTTGCTTCCGGGTCTTGCCCAACGAGTCAAGCAGGTCCGGGTTGAAAGGACTAGCCTTTGGAGACCGTCCCGATGTCGCCCTTCATGTAGAAGTTTCCTTCTGGCACATCGTCATACTTTCCGTCGAGAATCTCGGCAAAGCCCTTGACGGTGTCCTCAACCGAAACATAGACCCCCGGAGTCCCCGTGAAGACCTCCGCCACGTGGAAGGGCTGGGACAGGAAGCGCTGAATTTTCCGGGCGCGAAACACCGTGAGCTTGTCGTCGTCGGAAAGCTCGTCCATTCCCAGAATCGCGATGATATCCTGCAGGTCCTTGTAGCGCTGCAGGACGCCCTGCACACCTCGGGCCACCCGGTAGTGTTCCTCCCCGACAACCTCGGGGGAGAGGGCAGTGGAAACCGAGGCGAGGGGATCCACCGCTGGATAGATCCCAAGCTCAGCGAGCGAACGCTCAAGCACGACTGTCGAATCGAGGTGAGCGAAGGTGTTGGCTGGCGCCGGGTCGGTAAGGTCATCCGCCGGCACGTAGACAGCCTGGAACGAGGTGATTGATCCCTTGTTCGTGGAGGTAATGCGTTCCTGCAGACCAGCCATCTCCTCCGCGAGGGTGGGCTGATAACCCACTGCGGAGGGTGTCCGGCCGAGCAGGGCGGAAACCTCTGATCCAGCCTGTGAGAATCGGAAGACGTTATCTACGAAAAGAAGCACGTCCTGATTCTCCTCGTCCCGGAAATACTCCGCCATCGCAAGAGCGGAAAGGGCCACGCGCAGCCGGGCGCCGGGAGGCTCGTTCATCTGCCCGTAGACGAGGGCGACCTTGGACTTGGAAAGGTCATTCTGGTCAATCACCCCGGCTTCACTCATTTCCTCGTAAAGATCATTTCCCTCCCTCGTGCGCTCACCCACACCCGCGAAGACAGAGTAACCCCCGTGGTTTTTGGCGATATTGTTGATGAGCTCCATGATCACCACGGTCTTACCCACCCCGGCACCACCAAACGCACCTACTTTCCCGCCCTTCGTGAAGGGGCAGATCAGGTCGATCACCTTGATCCCGGTTTCGAGGATCTCAGCCGAGGTTGACTGGTCGACGAGTGGCGGGGCAGAAGCGTGAATCGGGTAGCGCTTCTCGTGGGGGACTTCACCCCGCTCGTCCACTGCGTCACCGGTAACATTGAAAATGCGTCCCAGCACACCGCCACCAACCGGGACCGTGATGGGATCGCCGGTATCCAGGATAGGCATGCCCCGCTTCAGGCCATCAGTCGTCGTCATCGCTACTGCACGGACCCAGCCATCGCCCAGGTGCTGCTGGACCTCAAGGACGAGGGTGGTTTGTGTCCCGTAGAGGTCATAAGTGACCTCCAGAGCGTTGTAGATCGCTGGCAGCTTCTCAGCACTGGAGAAGTCGGCATCCACCACGGCGCCGATGATCTGCACGATAGTTCCGGTATTACTCATGTCGTTGAACGGTTGGGAAAAGTGATTCTCTTCACTGAAAATAATTACGATAAAATGGCCTACTCCATCGCCTTCATGGCAGTGGTGATCTCGAGAAGCTCAGCCGTAATAGCAGCCTGGCGGACCTTGTTGTATTCGAGAGTAAGGTCCTTGATCATCTGGTTGGCATTGTCGGTGGCTGCCTTCATGGCAACCATCCTGGCTGAATGCTCGGAGGCCCGGGCTTCCAGGATCATCTGGTAAACCTGGTAATTGATATAAAGCGGCAACAAGGCTTCGAGGACGCCGTCGGGACCGGGCTCGAAGATATAGTCCCGGAGCATGTCCGAGTTCCCTTCGGCCTTGCTTTCCCTGTCCGCCTCCCCTGGCGTTCCCATGCCCTCGTAAGCACGCTTCTCAGCGAGCTGGGAGGCTTCAATGGGCAGCAGCTGGGAGATCCACGGGGTCTGCGTGAGGGTGGTCTCGAAATTCGTGAAGGCGACCTTCACCGCGCTGTATTCCCCGCTCAGGAACTGGTCGGTCAGATAGGCCCCGATCGGCTTGGCGTCTGCAAAAGGCGTCGGATCTGCCACCGCCCAGTCAGAAACAATACTGCTGCCCAGCTTGCCAAGGGAGAGCCGCAGCTTTCGGCCCACCGTCACCACCTCGGTATTGTCAGCCATCCCAGCCCGCACCTTCTTGAGAAGGTTGGTGTTCAAGCCGCCGCAGAGCCCCTTATCCGTGGAAATTACGAGCATCAGTTCCTTACCACCCCTGGGAGTCTGCAGGAGCTTGTGGTCGTCTTCCGAGATATTGCCCTTCAGATTAACGAGGACTTGGTTGAGGCGATCAGCGTAATCACGACCGGCAAGGGCCTGGTCCTGGGCCTTCTTCATCTTCGCGGCCGCCACCAGCTGCATCGCCTTGGTGATCTGCGAAGTGTTCTTAACCGACTTGATTCGTCGGCGAATGTCTCGAAGGTTGGCCATTCAGGGTCGGGTCGGGAGTCAGAGGGAGAAGGTTAGGTCCAGCTTGCCTTGAAGTCCTTGAGGGCCGTCTCAAGCCCGCTCACCACCTCCTCCGTGAGGGCTTTCTCGTCCGCGATGAGCTGAAGGAGGTCCGCCTTGCGGGTGTTGAGGAACTCCTCCAGAGCAGACTGGCATTCCTTGACGCGCTTTACTTCTACGTCGTCAAAGTGGCCGTTCTGCATCGACCAGAGTATTGCCACCTCCATCGAGAGGGTAAGCGGGCTGTACTGGTTCTGCTTGAAGAGTTCCACGATGCGCTCTCCCCGCTCGATCTTGGCCTTGGTTGCGTCGTCAAGATCGGATCCGAATTGCGCAAACGCCTGCAGTTCACGGAACTGCGCGAGGTCGAGCTTGGTGGTCCCGGAAACCTTCTTAATTGCCTTCGTCTGGGCCGCCGATCCCACCCGGGAGACCGAGAGACCCACCGAAATGGCGGGGCGGATGCCCTGGTAGAAAAGGTCGGTCTCGAGGAAGATCTGGCCGTCGGTAATCGAGATCACATTAGTCGGGATATAGGCGGAGACATCACCGGCCTGCGTTTCAATGATCGGCAGGGCGGTTATCGATCCTCCTCCCTCTGCATCCGAAAGACGCGCCGAGCGCTCCAGGAGACGGCTGTGCAGGTAGAAGACGTCGCCCGGGTAGGCCTCACGACCGGAGGGTCTGCGCAGCACAAGGGAGACCTGACGGTAAGCCACCGCCTGCTTGGAGAGATCATCATAAACAATCAGCACGTCCTTGCCCTGGTCCATGAGGTATTCGGCCATCGCGCAGCCGGCGTAGGGAGCAAGGAACTGGTTGGTCGCAGAATCAGAGGCTGCTGCTGCCACGATGATGGTGTTGTCCAACGCCTCAGCCTTCTCGAGGGTTGAAATAGTCCGGGCGATATTCGACTGCTTCTGGCCGATCGCAACGTAGACGCAGTAAAGCGGCTTGTGGTCCTTGAGCCGGCCTTCCTTGGCCGCCTTGTTCTGCTGGGCCTGCGCAATGATGGTATCGACTGCGATGGTCGTCTTCCCGGTCGAGCGGTCCCCGATGATGAGCTCCCGCTGGCCACGGCCAATCGGAATCATGGCGTCAATCGCCGCAATGCCGGTCTGGACCGGGACGCTCACGGACTTCCGTTTGATGATGCCGGGCGCGATCTTTTCGACTGGGTATTCGGTCTCTGACGAGACCTCCCCCTTCCCGTCCACCGGGCGGCCCAGGGCGTCCACCACGCGGCCAAGGAGTCCTTCGCCGACCGGGACCGACAGAAGGCGTCCGGTGGTGTGGCACTCGTCGCCTTCCGCGATGTGCTTCGAATCACCCAGCATGACGACTCCGACTTCGCCCTCCTCAAGGTTGAGGGCGAGGCCGAGGAGATTGCCGGGGAACTCAATCATTTCATTGAGCTGCACATCGCTGAGGCCCTCGACCTTGGCGACGCCGTCTCCGATTTCCCGCACGGTCCCCACGTTGGTCTTGGCGACCCCCGAGGTGACGTTGGCGATTTCCTGTTCCAGTTCCTGAAGGATATTGCTCATGGATGGAAGTTAGTGATGGGGAGAGAATCAGTGATTGGACAAGACCCGCGGATTTTTCACACGGGTTGCTGTCCAGGCTTGGAGTGATTGGGGATGGGAGAATTCGAGGGAACAAGGCGCAGCACTCTTCCGGGAAGACATCCTGTTTGTCCAACTAAGGAGCTGCGGGTTCTCGGGGGGCTGCAGGTTTGCTCTCATGGTGATTTGCAGTTTCCTGTTCAAAAGGCGTTGGACAGCCGGTCCAGACGACTCTTCACGCTGCCGTCCCAGACGTCGTTACCAACCCTGACACGCATGCCGCCAAGGAGGTCCGGGTTCACCTTGAATTCGAAGGAGAGGTCGTCTCCGTAGTTCTCCGTGAGGCTGCTCTGGACACGGTCGCGGGAGGCTTCGTCAAGGGCTTCGGCACTTTCGACCGTCACCTGCCGGCGCTCCATTTCCAGACGAGTGAGCCGCTTCATCTCATGAAGGATGGCCTGCCATCCCCGCGGCTTGTCTGCCGCGATTTTCTTGAAGGCCCTTCGGAGCTTGTCATCCACGACCCGGTCGCCTGCCACGCACATGCGAAAGGTGCGACGAGCGATGGTAGCTGCTTCGCGGGAGACTTTCATTTCTGTTCTGGATTCGGGCGGGCGGGAGCTCTCTGGGCCCTCCGGGTTCAGCCATCGACCCTGGCGAGAGCTTCCTCGTTCAGGCGCTTCTGATCGTCGTCGTTGAGGACCTTTCCGGCAACCTGGGCCGTGGTGGCCGTTACGAGACGGCCAAACTCCTTCTTGAGCTCGGAATGAATCTTGTCGCGCTCCGCCTTGGCTGCTTCCTCCGCCTTGGCGAGAATGGCCTGGGCGGCGGCCGATGCTTCCTGGGCCTTGCGCTCGCCGAGGGCGTCGGCACTTGCCTTGGCCTCTTCAACAAGGCGCTGAGCACGCTCGTTGGCCTCCTTGATGGCCGCTTCGGTGTTTTTCTCGCTCTCAGCGATCTGCTGCTCCACCTGCCTGAGCTTGTCCTCGGCTCCCTCGATGCGCTGGCGACGTTTCTCCAGCATTTCCTGCACCGGACCGAAGGCGAATTTCTTCAGGACCAGGCAGATGATGAAGAAGTTGACGAGCTGGGCGATGAAGGGGGCCCAGTGCACATCGAATTTCTTGAAGATATCCGTATCGCCGGCCTCTGTCTCGGCGGCGAGCAGGAAGAGCTGGTCAAGCATGGTGGTTAAAAGAGTTTGAATCGATGGTGGAATTGGAGGGCGCTCCCGGGGGGGCGCCCTCCTGGATCTTTAACCGCCAAGGAAGATTGCGATGAAGATAAGACCCTCCGCCAGGGCGGCGAAGATAATCCCGATCGTCATGATATCTCCCTTTGCGCCCGGGTTGCGGCCCACGGCTTCGGCAGCTTTCGCTCCGACCATGCCCACCCCGAAACCTGCGCCGATACCGACGAGGCCTACGTGAATCTTCCCTTCAATCGCGGCCATGATGTCCAGGATCGGGGGAAACGTCGCAAGCAGTTGCATCAGTGATTCCATAGTTCTTTTTGTGTTGTTTTGTCGCTTTGTCTGCCGGCCTCCACGGGATCCATGGTCCGATCGGCAAAAGTGTTGATAAAAGGCTGCAGGTCTTTCTGGTCAGGAACTGGATGGGGACTGGGCGTCGCGATACTCGGCGGTTTGACCGGCATTCTGTTCATCACCCTCTGCGTCTTCATGCTCATGGTCGTCATGATGCTCACACATCAGCTTGGTGAACACCGCACAGAGAAGAGCAAAGACGAGGGCCTGAACGAAGCCCACCATCAGCTCAAAGAAATAGAAGGGGATGACCGGGAGAAACATGAGCGGCTCGGGAACCATGTACATCAGGGTCTCGAGCATGTTTTCTCCGGCGTAGATGTTCCCGTAGAGCCGGAAGGTCAGCGCAATTGGGCGCACCGCTATCGAGAGCACTTCGATCAGGCCCACGATCCCGAAGATCGCGATCATCATCACCAGCATGGCACCCTTGAACTTCCCCTTCGGAGCGAAAATATGGGCAGCGAAATTCTTGAGGCCAATTTCCGTCAGGCACCAGTAGAACCAGACTACAAAGAACGTGCCTGCCATCGCGAGGGTCAGGTTGAGGTCGGCATTCGCCCCTCGCAGGAAAGGCCGCCACGTATCATTCGGGTCAACATCGTTCCCACTCAGTTCCCAGCCCACCGTGCCCACCCCGGGGATCAGCCCAGCCCAGTTCGCGAACAGGATGAGGATGAAGGCCGTGCCGATGAACCAGAAGGTGCGCCGGGCGAGACCCTCTCCCATGATGCCTGCGAAAAAACCGACCAGGCTCTCAACCATCCACTCGACGAAATTCTGCAGCCCCCGCGGCACCAGAGCCATCTTCCTGGTGGCGAGTTGGACTACCAGGGTGATCCCGATGACCAGCAGCCAGACCATGACCATCGAGTTCGTGATCGGGAATGGACCAACCGAGAAGACCTCTTCCGCATACATCGGGAGCTCCTCCGCGGCCCACAAATTCCCTGACCCCCCGAGGAAGAGGGAGAGAAAGACCGTCAGTCGGGGGAACAGACAGGTCAAAAAGCGTGATTTCGCCGGCATTCGGAACAGGGACCGCAGCGCCTATAAAGGGGGCCTCTGGAGCGAGCAAGTTGAATTTGTGAAAACTGTCACAAAGTCGATTCGGCCCTTCAGCAGGGAGGCGCAGTTTCAGTTCCACCATCAGGGGAGAGCTTGACCCGGGGCACAGGCCTCAACCCGTCTGACAGGCACCTCGACATCTGAGGGCTGATTCCTTCCAAGACGCCGCCGACCACTCGGGCTTCGATCCGGTCTGAACGCAACTGGCAGGTTTTCCCAGCCCCCTCGTCCCGGGACCCTCTCGAGGCCGAAAGCCCCGGCTCAGGTCGCCGGAATCAACCCCGGGCCACCGGATACCGGCTTCGACCACGCTTCAGAGCCTTTCACCCGCTCCCGGTGCTCGAGAACCGGCAAAGCCATCTCAAGACCTTTCCTGAAAAGCGCTCTAACATTTTTAATGCTCTAGTAATGAACGGATTATAATTTCCTAACAGAATCTAACAGAGGTTATATGCATGTTTTACAGGCATTCCGCCTCAATCAGTCCAAATTTGAGAACACTCAAAATATTCATAAGATACTGATAATGTGTCATATAAAAGGATTCTAATTTAACTTTACAAGACCTTGCACTGCTCTCAACCTCGCTAGTGCCATGAACAAAGCGGAACTCATCGAAGCTGTCCACGGGTCCCTGGGTAGGGACGCAACCAAGCGCGCCGCCGAGGATGCAGTCGCTGCGGTCCTGGATGCCATCGCCAACGGTGTTCGCACCGAGGGCAAAGTGCAACTTATTGGATTCGGGACTTTTGAGGTCAAAAACCGCAAGGCTCGCATGGGCCGCAATCCCAAGACCGGCGAGCCCATGCAGATCGCGGCCTCAAGGTCCGTGGGCTTCAAGCCCTCTGCTACCTTCAAGGGCTCCCTCGCTGAACCGGCCGCACCGGCTCCTTCCAGCGACCCGATTCCTCCAGGTTCCTGACCCCGGTCTTCGCTGAATCCTAACGCAAACCCGGCCCAGGCCGGGTTTTTTGCTTCCGGGAAGCTGCCTACCAGCCCCCGCCGCCTCCTCCGCCTCCCCCGCCGCCGGAAGAGCCGCCCCCACCACTGCTGCCTCCGCCACCGGAGGAGGGCGCACTGGCAGCAGAAGACAGGGACCCGGTAAAACTCCCGCTCAGGTCAGTCATCGTATTACTGAGACTCCCGGAGGAACCCGAGCCGGCGTAATAACTTGGACTGTAACTTGTGTGTCCCGGGGAGGTTCCCGCGGAGTGCAGGACCGAATCGAACTTTTCCGCCCACTGCTGTTCGCACCCCAGGGCCAGGGCGTAGGGCAGAAAGCGCTCAAAAAGCTCCGGCGTCTTCTCCGGAG
>MDTG01420803.1_pt1 | contig 21997 bp, 18 predicted proteins | sample 811421 | NCBI WGS metagenome assembly MDTG01 (sample SAMN05326645, study PRJNA326480) | marine metagenome | isolation source: seawater | place: Pacific Ocean: South East | collected 2011 | reverse complement strand
TATCTTATCAATACTCTTCGATAGCGGTATTTTTGTTTTATAATTTAGAAGTTTTCTTGCCTTGTCTGATGAACAATAAGCGTGTTTTACCTCTAAAGGTCGATCAGTTACATAAATAGGTGGTTGGTTGAATTTAAGTTTATTTGATATTAAGTTTGAGAGTTCATTAATAGTTACAAACTCTTCATCAGGTCCAATGTTGATAACTTGATTTTTTACGTTTTTGTCTAAGATCATCTTATCAATACAGGTTATACAATCATCTATATCTGAAAAACATCTTTTTTGTTCACCATCTCCATAAATTATTGGTCTTTCATTTTTTAAAATTTTATTAATCATTATAGAGGCAACATTTCTGTATGGATCATTATATTTTTGATTAGGTCCAATAACATTATGAGGCACAACAATATTGTATTCAACGTCAAAGGCTTTACACAAACTAATTAATATATTTTCTGAAGCAAGTTTAGCTATACCATAGGGATCAATTGGTTTTGGTATAGACTGATCCTCGTAAAAAGGTGTTTCTATGTCACCATATCTAGCCATCGAAGAAAAATGAATAATTCTCTTAACTTTGCTATTAACAGCAGCTGAAAAAATAGAGACAGAAGAAGAAATAATATTTGTACATATTAAGTGGGGAGCAAAAACAGAAAGACCTTCATAAGCGTGGGCTGCACAGTGAGCAACATAATCAAACTTATTTTTTTCGAAAATGTCAAAAACCTTTTCACGATCTTCACATGAAACATTGTGGTATTCGATTCCCTCGGGTATGTTTGATTTGTAGCCTCCGCTTAAGTTGTCTATGCCAAATACTTCAAAATTTTTTTTTTTATAATACTCAGCTAAATTTGAACCAATTAATCCAGCAACTCCGGTGATCAGAATTTTCATGTTTATTTTGTTACATTAAATAAATCATGTTTACAAATAAAAATAATGATTTATTAATCTTTTAGTGAAAAAAATTGCGACAAAGTTAGTAATATTTGATTTAGATGGAGTTTTGGTTGAGTCAAAAGAAACTCACTACGTAGCACTTAATAAAGCGCTTAAAAATATAAATTCTAAATTCATGATTACCAAAAGTGAACAAGAAATTTCTTATGAAGCATTATCAACGATGCAAAAATTAAAAAAACTCACCAAAGAAAAGAAATTGCCAGAGAAATTATATAATAAAATATGGCAAGATAAGCAAAACCTAACTTTTAACTACCTTTCAAAAATCAAGAAAGATCAGAATTTAATAAAATTTTTTAAAAAAATTAAAAACAAAAATATAAATATTGCAGTCGCTAGTAACTCAATAAGAGAGACATGTGAGCTAGTAATCAAACTACTTGGTTTGACAAAGTATGTAGATTTAATTACATCAAATGAAGATGTTATATCACCAAAACCCCATCCAGAAATGTACTGGAAATCAATGATACATTTTAAAGTCGAACCTGATCAAACAATAATAATTGAAGATAGTGAAATAGGAAAGAGGGCTGCAAAGAAAAGCGGTGCTACACTAATAGATGTCAAGAATAGAGAGGATATAGACTCTAAGTTTATCGATAATTTAATTAATTTTAAAACAGAGTCTCAAGATAGTGATTTTTATGAGTCTAAAAATATGAATCTTTTGATACCTATGGCAGGATTAGGTTCTCGTTTTCAAACAGCAGGCTACACATTTCCTAAACCCTTAATAGATGTAAATGGCAAGCCAATGATACAATTAGTCTTAGAGTCTTTAAAAATTAAGTGTAATACTATTTTTATAGTTCAAGAAGAACATTACCAAAGATATAATTTAAAATATTTTTTAGAGGCCATATGTCCAAAGTGTAAAATCGTTAAAATAAACGGTCTTACCGAAGGTGCAGCATGTACAAGTCTATTAGCTAAAAAATATATTAATAATAATTTACCTTTAATTATAGCCAATAGTGATCAGTATATAGAATGGGATGCTTCTAAAACAATAGAGTCATGGCAAAGAAATAAAAAAATAGATGGGGCTATTTTAACTTTTAAGTCAAATCATCCAAAATGGAGTTATGCGAAGTTGAATAAGTTAAATAAGGTTATTAAAGTCGCAGAAAAAAAACCAATTAGTAATAACGCTACAGTTGGTGTTTATTATTGGAAAAAAGGTGCTGAATATGTAAAATTTGCTGAAAAAATGATAGAGAAAGATATCAGAACTAATAATGAATTTTATATTTGCCCCTCATACAACGAAGCTATTTTAGATAAAAAAAATATTGTTATAAGTGAGGTTATTAAAATGTTGGGCTTAGGGACACCAGAAGATTTAAATTATTTTTTATCAAAAATTAAATAAAGTTTTCTTTGAAAATATATAATGAACTGTTGCTATAATTAACATTATAATTGAAGTAGATAGGTGAATATATACAAAAAAATCACCTAAGTTTAAAATCTTTAAGAAAATAAAGTATATTAAACCTCCAACAAAAAAAATCAAAGACGGAAGTATGTTATTTTCTGATAATAAATACAATAAATAAAAATTGAAAATGCAAATAATAAAAAATGATAAAGTTAATATAAATAGAAAATTTATTTCAGAGTTATAAGCTAAACCGAAAGTAATGGATAAAATTAAATTTGGATAAAGATAAGTTAAAATCAAAAGAAAAAAACATCCAAATGAGAGACCTGATAAAGAAATAAGTAAATAAGATTTAGAGCGTTTATTTGGGTCTCTACTAAGTAATTCTGGTAATAAAATAGGTAAAATTATAGAAAATAAGTAATATGGAATTTTTGCAATGGTTGAACTAGCTGCGTAACTACCAAACTGACTTTGATCTAAAAATATTCTTGATAATGGAATGTCTAAATTAAATATTATTGTGAAACTGAGATAATAAAAAAATGAATTAGAAAGATATTTTGGTGAGTCTTTTAGAAAGATTATGAAATTAATTTTTACGGTATTATTAAAGATATCTTTTAATACAAAATAATATGAAAAAATTATTGATAATATTACTGAAATAAATACAAGATAAATTAGCTCTGTTATTGAGAATTCTAAAAAATATAAACATAAAATTAACAAGATAAGTTTAATAAATAAAGTAAATGAACTAGCTAAGGAGTATATAAATATTTTTTTTTTGAATTGTAAAATAGCATAGGGAATAGATAAAAATATTATTAAAATTGAAGTGATCTGAGATACAAAAATTAGATCAAAAGAAATATTTAATAAGAATAATTTACCTATCAATCTATAAGAAATAAAAATTAAGAATATAAATACAATAAAAATTAGAGATATAAGATAAAAAAAATTTATATATTCTTTTTTTTTGTCATTAGAATATTTTAATATTCCAAAAATTAATATACTCATTAAAATCGTAAATAATGTGCTAAATGAATTTAATGTTTGAAAGACAGAATACAAATTAGTATCTAAATTTCTTCCAACTAAAATCTGAAAAAAATAACTAGAAATATTAGCAAAATTTGTGAATAAAAATAAAATTACTGCTGATGAAAAAAAAAAATTATTTTTTTTTATAAAAGATATAATAAATCTCATATTGGTTTAACTATAAATAGATCATACATCCTTGAATTATCTAATTTTTTTAAAAGTATTATATACTATAAAAATCAAGAATATAATTATTACCGCATCTAAAAAAATATAAAACTTGATTGCGTAGCATATCGCTAAAAATATTATTATTCCAAAATAGTAAAATATTTTTTTAATATAATTATACTTATTAATATTTGTTAAATTTAATATTGAATAAAGATCTAAAGCTGGATATGTTTTTTTAATAACATTAATATAAACATATATTGAAGATCTTTTAATAGGATCTCTCAAAACATATAAAAATATGATCCAAATAATTGTTATTAAAAAAATATAGGTGATGCTTAAATCTAAATTACGTACATACAAATTATTCTGTTTTTTAAAATAATCGTTGAAAATAAAATTATAAATAAAAAAAACAAAACTATTTACTTGAATATAACAATCATTATTAGCACTAAATTTGAATGAGTAACTAAGATTAAATTTTTGAATTATGCTACATTTAAAATATTTAAGATTTATAGGAGATTTCAAATTATTAAAATAATTGAGTTTATTACTGTAGTTAGGTGATAAAGGTTTATATTTACCATGAACTTCTAAAAATTTAAAAAACTTACTATTATTTTCATAAGATATAATTTTTTTACAATCTGATATTGGGCTTGGAAAAATATCTTTAAAATCTAAGTTAGAACTATAATTAGATAAATTTAGTTTTTTAAAATCGTATACAAAAACATATAATAAATTTTTTTTAATAAAATAGGTGTTTTTTTGTGGGTACGCATTAAAAAGTAAATAATTATAAAATTGCTCTTCTGGTAGTGGATCATAAGAATTATTAATTTCATTAATAATAAATTTTTCATTATTTTTAAAAAAAATCTTATTGCTATCTTCGTTTATTTCAAAAAAAAATGTTGTGGGGCTGTTCAATTCACAAATTAAATCAATTGAATTATGATCATCTAAATCAATATTTAAATTTGGTAATGATAAATCATTTTCAATTTTTGAAGTATCTAATATAAAGTCATTATTCTTATTAACTAAAAAGAAATTACTAAAAGAAAAAACATCTTTTGTATTTATTTCAAAAAATTCTTCAGAAAATACTGATCTAGAAAAAAAAATTAAAAAAAATATTATTTTAATAATCATTTTTTTTAATATAAATCCCATAAATCATTATTAAAAAAATCCAGATAAAACTTATTATTGAAAGAAAGTAATAAAGATAATCAACGCTATTAATTAGGTATAGATTGTTCTTTGTACTTCTATTTAAATCAAAGATAATGCCAAATTCATTGTTTTTCAAACCATTGATTTCTTTTTTTGAATTTAATACTAAAAAAATTTTATGAAATATATTTAATCTTGGAAAATCCTTTTTAAATTCATATAGTGCCCAATTTTGATTGTAATTTGTTTTTAATAAAATTTTACTGTCTATTAATTTCTTATCATTTATAGTTATAATTGAATTATTATATTTCTCATAATCAAGTTTAATATTACTATAATCGTAATATTCTACTAACTCAGAATTATTATTTATTTTGTATAGTGAGAGTGCGTATTGATTTTTTAAATCTTGAAATTTATATTTGCTGTTCTTATTATTTAAATATATTTCTTGAAAATATTTTTCATCAAAATAACCAAAATTTTTTATCAATGTAAACTTTTCAGGATTATTAATTAATATTTGATCAAAAAATCTATGATCTTGTAAAATATCATTTGAACAAAATGTCAGACAATCTTTATCTCTAATCAATAAAATATGATTGATACCATATTGTTTTAATTTATTAAATTTAATTGAATAATCTGTTGTAAAAAAATAATCATATTTTTCTTTATTAAAAGAGTTACTTAGTGTCGTAATTATTTGATTATTTAAAATACTTTTTGGAACATAGTCTACTAAACCTGAGCTGCCAGTCCATAAATTTGGAATTCCATATGAATGAAAAGGCAATATTAGTATATGATCTGAATTTTTTAATTTTGTTTCAGCGTACTTTTCAATTGAATTATAATAATCTGGAATTTCGTAGTACCAACCTTTAAAAGGATGAACAGGCTTATGATTTAATTGCATTGCTGTAATTCCTGGTAATAGATATGTGATGGTAATTATAAAAAAAATATAATTAAAATATGAAAGTCTTATACTAAAATTTTGCTTTAGAAAAATATTAAATTTCCATAGACCTAAACTTATTAATAATGAGTACAAAAAAGTAAGATCTAAACTAAATTTACCTCTGTCTCTAAATAGGGAAAAATATAAATTATCAGATAAAAAATTGTTAATTATAGAACCAGGAAAATTTTTTCCAGTCATTAAGAACATTAAAATTACTATGTATAAAATCAATATAAATTTTATTGAAGTAGTATTAGATTTCTTAATGAAATAGAAAAATGAAATAAATATAATGAAAATATTTAATAAGATAACAATAAAGTTGTCATAAAAAATTGATGCAGGATAATAAAAGTATAAATCACCAAACTCATCTGTTGTAGGTGCTTGTCTCCAAGCCCAAAACGTAATAAGCCTGAAAGTATCACTTAAACTTTGAGTGGGCATCAAAGAAAATGTTCCTGATTCTTGATAATCACCTAATAAAGTAAAATATTTAAAGAAGTCGATAAAAATCCAATTAAAATTGATTATTAATGATGATAATAAAAATATTATTATCAACAACAATATTTTTAAATGATAGAATTTTGGTAATTTAGTAAACTTAGGTTTAATAAATATGATTGTTAATGTGGAAATTAAAAAAGAAAGAATAAAAAAATTTATAAATGCAATATGTCCTATGCTACTCTGGGACAAAGATGCAAAGATAGAGGATAATAAAATATAAAAAAATCTTTTTTGAAATTTCTCATTAAATTTTAATAAGCTGAAAAGAAACCATGATAAAGATAAAGGTAAAAAAATAAAACATGGATTATATATATCCATAAAATAATAAATTGATGAGTTAATTGAGTAAATATAGAAAAAAGAGCCGATTAATCGGTAAGGGAAATAAATTTTAGTAATTTTTTTTAAAAAAAAATTAATAGATAGTGCAGGTAACAAATATTGAAAAAGATAGAGAAGTGTTTTATTTAGAAATTCATCATCGACGATTATAAAACTCAAAATTTTTGATATTGTATAAAAAGGTATTAAAACGTACCTAAAATTTGAATTTCCCAAATCGTTAAAAGTCCACGAAAAAATATATTTATCAAAATAATACCTTGAAAATAATTGATAATTTGATGGATCTCCCTGAGCAATTGAACCAGTATTTTTTCCAATAAAAAAATAAAAAATTATTAGTGTAATTATTGATATCGATAAATACTCATAGTAATTATTATTATTTTTTATCAGCATATTTTGAAAAATTTATTAAAGATCTTATTCTGATTATAATCCTCACATAATTTTTTAGAATTCAAAGTATTTTTTTTATAAAGGTTATAATCATCAAATATATTAATTAGATCCTTAGATAGTGAATTATGATTAAATTTGATTATTTTCCCTGCATTATAATCATTTATTAGTTGAGAAACTTCAACCGCATTTGTTACAAAAATTGGTAAATGAAAAGTTGCATAGTCTTTAGGCTTAGTAACATCAGCAAAATATGTTATGGAAGATTTTGATTTATCAGCAACGTAAGGAGCTATTCCTAGTGAAGAACTAATTAATATTTTATTAATTTTATTTCTATCTTTTATCAATCCATAAAAATAAAAGTAATCATCAACATTTAAAATTTTTATATATTTCTTTAAATTTTTCATATATGGGCCATCACCAATAATCTTAAATTTAATCTTAAATTTTTTTTTCTTTAAAACAGATGCTGTTTTAACAAGTAATTGTAAACCTTGTCTTTTATATATAGTTGCCAAACAGATAACTTCTCTTTTTTGAAAACGATCCTCAATTGTATATTGAAAATTTATTGAGTCTGTACCAACTGGAATAGTAAGTTGATCTTTTTTAATTTTAAAATTATTTTTTAATCTCATATGACCTATTCTATTTGATAAATTAATCACATGGTCAGAATTTTCTGAGGAAAATTTATCTAAGAAAAGGTATAATTTATTAAGAAAGTTATTCGAAAATCTTTTTTTTGTAAAATCTATCGTGTAAAAATAAACTGAAAATTTTTTTCGAAATATTTTTTTTGCAATAATAACACTTGCTGCATTAATACAATTAAAGCAAAATACGTGTTTGTATTTACTTGAAAAAAGGAAGAAAATATTGAATAAAAACGAATATAAGTAATCAATAAAATCAATATAAAAAAATAATTTATATTTTTTATCAATATATTTTTTTTCTTTTATAGTTTTGGTTGTGGTTATACCTTCTTCTTGATTAGGAAACAAATTATGACCTATATATTCGCTTTTTGTTTTATATTTTAAATAATTAAAGAGTTTTTGTGATACACCAATTACATGTTGATGAGTAATAATTAATATTTTATCATTTTTATCTATAAAAAACATAAACCAATGCTAACATTAAAAAGAGTTATTTATTTATCATTAATAATTTATTTACTAAACATAACCTTAATTTTTTTTGGAACAATTAAATTTTCTTATGAAGCTAAAAGAATATTATCTGATCAATCATTGAATAGTAACATATATGCCGATTTATTACTTAATGATATTAGAAACTCATTCGAAACTGATGAAAATATGGATATAAATCAATATACTGATCTCATAACAAATGTCTCAAAAAAATTTGTTAGTATTAAAAACTCAATCGCCAAAAAAGGCACATTAAAATTTATAATAGATAACTACAACGCAGTTAAAATTAATAGTTTTTTTTTTAATAAATTAATATTTAACTTTCCAATTGAAGATAAGTATTTGAATATTCAGTTCAATTTTTCTTATAATTTAATGTTTTGGAGAATTGAAAGTATAAATATTAATTAGTTTTTTCGAAAAATACATTTACTCCTATTTCTTTTATTTTGATATAACCTAAATTTTTTAAAGTATCTAAAATTTCATCAAATGTTTCTTTTTTTTCAAATTTTAAATCTAAAGACTCAAGACAAATAAGTTTTGGAAGATTATTTAAATTATTAAAACCCTCTAAAACCTCTATTTCATGACCCTCAACATCAATAGAAATAAAGTCTATTATTGTATTTTTACAGTATTGGTTAATTATTTCTCTTATTGGCAATACTTCTACCATTATAGATTTAACATAATCGTAGCCCTTAGCAATATACTCTTCTTTAGAATTAAAATCGAAAGTTGATAATGTAGGTGGATTAAATACATAAAATGATAATTTCTCTTTCACATTTGACACACCTAAATTTAAGTTTAAGTCTCTGACTCTTGAATTGTTAAATTGATCAATTAAATCTGGATTTGCCTCTATATTTATTCCTTTCCAACTCTTATTATAAAAGAAAAAAGTATTACTAAATCTTTTTGGATGATATGCACCGATATCTATATAAAACCCACTATTTTTTTTTTTAAAATATTTATATATAAATAAATCTTCACCGTGTTGAGAATAAGAATTTAATAAAAGGCCTTTTATTAAGATAATAGTTTCAAAGTATAAAAACTTAACTAAAGTCAATACATTGTAATTCTTAATATAAAAAACTAGTTTATCCATAGTTCAATTTTTTAATTCATAAAGATTGAAGATACTATCTTTATAAATTAATTCGTAATCTTGATCATTTAGTAGATTCACATTTTTACATGATTTGTCTAAATTAAAACATTTTTTGCTTTCTGAGATAAGTATTAAATCTGGTTTTATATCAACTAAGTGTACATTTCTAAAAGAGGTATATTCTGCATTCTTGTACAAATTGTTTTGATTAAATAACTTTAAACTTTTAGATTTATGAAAATATGGATGGTATAGGGTATTTTGTATTACAACATTTTTATTTAAAAGCACATTACCATAGTCATATTTTTTTATAAAATTCTTAAAATATTTTGTTTTATTTAAATCATCAATGTAATCATGAATTTTATAATTATTTAAATCTGTGTAGTAAATTAATGAGAAGGGTAATGGCAAAAAAATAATAATCGAAATAACTCTTAAAAATGATAATACATCAAAGGATAAAAAATTAAATTTTATTACATTCTTATTATTTGCATATGCATATACAACGAAAGGTAGAATAATTAGAAAGTAATGATTTGAAAATGAAGAATAACCATGATTATTTGTTAAAAAAATTGCAATTAACAGATATGGAATATGATTGATAAATATTAGCTTGTCTTTTTTTAGATCGAAATTGAAATAAATATAAATAAAAAAGAGAGTAGAAACTTTCAGAAGAATAATATAACTAAAATTACTATTTTTAATTATGAAATTAACAGTATCATTTAGTTCTTTACCTTGATGAAACCCTGGTAAAATTACAAAAAAATAAATAAGACAAATGGTTATTACAAAAGAAAATTTAACAAGAAATAGTCTATTTCTATTTATTAAATAATCATAGATTAATATAAAAACTGACAATACAGCATATGTTTCTTTGATAAGAGGTAAGATTAGTAGAACAAAGAAAGAATATCTAGAATTTTTATTTATCAGATATAAATTAAGTAATATTATTGGATAAGCTAAAGTTTCATAGTGAAAATCATTGAGATTAATATACCAAATTGGTGGAAAAAAAAGATAAAGAAAAAGAAACTTTTTATTTTTTTTATAAAATAATAATGGTGATAATAAACAAAATGATTGAAGTATTAGAATAAAAATAAAAAAATTCTGCCCAAATATTTTATAAATAAAAGAAAATGCTATTGAAATAAAATTTATATGATCATGAAATGCTCTCCAATAAAAACCATCAGAAATTAAAAAAATTTCATTTTGAAAAAAACCAAAATCTGCAACATTTGCATTAACACTCAAATACTTTAATAATGGGATAGAAAAAAAAATTATCACAAAAGAGAAAAATATTAAATTTAGTAGTAAATTTTTTTTATAAATTTTATGCATTATTTATTTAAATTTAGGCAAACCAAGTTTTAAATATTTAAATTTATTGGCAATAAAATTCATTTTTTTCAATATAAATAAATCACTTTTTTTTCTTTTACTTTGAATATTTCTTCTTAATTTAAGGCTTATATTCAAATTATTAAAATTCCAAATTATTGCTTTCGTTAAGTGAAAACTCATTTTGATATTGCCCGTAACTACATAATAAAAAAATTCAAGTAAAAAGATAAATAGATAATAAGGCGTTATAACACAAAGAGATAATAAACTATAATTTTTAATCATATTACATATAGCATTTTTCTCTGCATTGTATCTTCTACTAAATGGTATCAAAAAATCTGATTTATAATCGTGACCTAAGCTCGTAGCTCCTGCCTCATGGTGTAAATAAATATCTTTATCAAGAATTATTTCACCACCTAAAAGATGAACCTTCCAACATAAATCTACATCTTCTCCATAAAGGAAATATCTTTCATCTAATTTACCAATTTCATTAAAAAAATTTTTATTTATCATAAAAGCACATCCATCTATGTAAAAATGATTTTTCAAAGATTGTGCTGGAGAAGCTAAAACATCAATAGTCATTAATCCATTTTCATAAACTTTTTCTCCCTGATAAATAATATTTGGCCCAAGAACAATTTTTGTATCAGAGTTAGTATATGTTCTATACATTTTACTAAGAAAATCTTTATCCTCAATATAGCAATCACTTGTTATGTAAAAAATGCAATCTGTATTACTTTCTTCATATCCTAAATTACAAGAGTATGAGTAACCTAAATTATTATTTGTATTGACAATTTTGTAATCATAATATTTCTCTCCTAAAAAAAATGGCTTATCATTGTTAATGACGCATAATTCAAAAGAGTTATTATTTTGATTTTTAAGACAATCTAATAAATTAAATAGATTATTTTGATCTCCGTAATGAAGAACAATTATTGAAAATTCTTTTTTGTTCATTAAAAAGCTTTAAATATATTTTTCACTATCTTGACAGTAAAATTACTTTTAAAAAGAGTTGGTAAAGTATTTCTAAAAAATTTGTACGTATATAAATATCTATATGCTTTTCTTCCTAAAATTCTCATAGGATTGCCTTTATATTTATTGGACCTTTTATAAGGATTAAATATCATTTTAGGTATATCGTTGTACCTTGAGGAAAGTGTATTAACTTCAGAATAGGGATTAAATCTCAATATATGTCCTTTTGAATTGTAATATCGTGAAATTTCGTAGTCCTCCGCTTCATTCCAGAAAAGAAAGTTATTCCATCCTCTATTTAGAAAAATTGATTTTTTAAAAATATGTAACTGACCTCCAATAAATGCATGGCTACTCCAATCTTGATAGTCTAACAAACTAGCAAAACCAAAATAAATATCAAAATATCTCTCATTTATTAGCCAATCGTTCGTTCTTTTGTTCAAATATTTTTGTGTACAACCTAGATGTTCAAAATTATTTCCCCATTTTATCATTCCTTTATACCAGTTTTTATCAAATATAATTCTATCGTGGACAATACAACAATTTTCATATTTAAAATTTTGAACCAATTTATTTTTCTTTTTAGTTATCCAACCTTTGTCATCAAATTTTTTAAGTCTAATTATTTTTACTTTATTTTTAAATTTACCCCTATACTCTCCACATACTTTTATTTCAAATTGTGGAACTTTCATATTCAAAATAGAATTTATTATTTTATCAACTTGATTATCATTTTTACCATTTGAGATAATACCAAAAGACCATTGTGTAATTTTTGATTGGAGATGCTCAAACGATTTAATTTTATTTATACAAATATAAAATCCAGAATAACGGTTTTTTAAATTTATAGAGTTTGAGTCAAAGTTGGAATAGTCAAAATTTTCTAATTGACCAGAGTCTATTATATTAAAAAATTTTTTAAAATTATTAATAAAAGCTTTGGTTTTTAAAAAATTATTAAATTTAGGTGTGGAAAATGTTATTAATAAATTACCCTTCAAAGCCAAAATCGATATTGCCTCTTTAATTATAATTTTATCAAATTTTGAGTTTCCAAGAACATCATCTAATATTAATTTATTTACACTCTCTAATTTTATTCTTGATGAAGGATGGAACAGCTGACTGTATTTGATTGAAATTTTTTTAAAACCTTTAAAATTAAAATCTCTTTCGGTTATTATTATATTGGATACATTCATGAATTGATTATTATTAATACTATGAAAAAAAGGCAGATCAAGGAATTTGAAATTGAATTATTTGAAAAAAACATTGATAATTATGAAGAAAAAATAGATGAGTTGTATTTTAACAAAATTCTAAATTTTCTAGACAAAAATCAAAAATATGGTGTTGTATTAGAGGCTGGTTGTGGCACAGGATCTTATGGCCTTAAATTTATGGAGTATTTAAATTTTGAATATTTATTTGGAGTGGATATATCAAAAAAAATGATTGAAAAATTTAATTCAAAAAGTGTAAAAAACACAAAAGGAATAGCTGGAGATATCGAAGAAGAAGAATTATTTACAAATGAAAAATTTGATACGATAATTTTTCACAATATACTTCATCATTTTCCTGACTTAAACCAAGTAATAAAAAGTTCAAATAAATGGTTAAAGAAAAAAGGGAAGATTATTATAATTGAACCAAATGGTGACTCTTTACAATTAATTATATCTTCAAGTATAAGAAAAATTATGACATTATTTATGGGTAAAAATTATTTAATAAAAAATCAAATAGCTACTCCAAATGAAATTAATCATAAGTACAGTAAGTATAAGAGTATTTTTTTCAAACATGATTTAAAAATTTTAAAAATTAAAATCATAGAAAATATTACTAAAAACAAACTTTATAATTTTAAGGAAAATAAATTATTTTCACTAACTATTTTTACCTATGGATTTTTATGGAGATTATTTTATAAATTATTATGTTTATTTTTACCAAATAAATATACCCATAACATAATTATGATGGAACTTAATAAAATTTAATTATTATGTTTTTTGTAATACCTAATTCTGTCAGAACAAATACCCAATAAATTTTTAAACTTTCTCTTTTTTGTATAAGCTTCTGGTAAAACACAAATAGATTTTTTTGATAGCTGTTTGCTGGGATAAGTCCAAAAATAACCCTTATTTGTTAATGTAAAATCATCATTTTGATGCCAAAAAAAATTTGCTTTTTTAAAAAGAAATGTTTTTTCTAATGCCTCAAAATTTTTAGTATGAAACCAAAATTTTTTTTTATCAAAAGTTTTCTTAAGATAGGATCTATCAATTAAATATTTTGGTTCATCATGACCAAAATAAAAATTATTTTTATAAAACCATATATCTATTTCGACATCATAATTTTCTGATGCAGTCAAAATGTAATCTATTGAATTTTCAAATTGAGTTATTTTTCCATCAATATTTCCACGATGAGATATAAAAAACATTATAAAATTTTTATAATTTCTCTCTCTAAATCCTCTTTATCTCTGGTTGTATCGACTGGTCTCCAATATCCTTTGTGCTTAAATGATACTAACTGATTAGATTTTGCTAATTGCTCTAAAGGTTCTCTCTCCCATATTGGATTTTTATATTTATCAAGATATTTGAATATTTGTTTATTAAGTACAAAGAAACCGGCATTTATGTATCCTTTAGGGTTAATTTTTTCTTTAAAACTATTTACTATATTATTGCTTTTAATGTCTAAAACACCAAATCTACCTGGAGGTCTTGCAGCAGTTAATGTAGCCAGTTTTTTGTGTTTTATATGGAAATTCAAAAGTTTTTTTATGTTTACATTTCCTACTCCGTCTCCGTAAGTAAGCATAAAATTATCTTCTTTAACATATTTTTTAATCCTCTTAATTCTTTCACCTGTATTTGAATTTATACCAGTGTCAACAAATGTAATTTTCCAATTAAGTTTTTTTTTATTATGAAAAAAAATTGATGAGTCTTTAAAGTCAATTGTGAAATCTGTATTATTTATAAAAAAATTATAAAAATAGTTTTTGATATATTCACCTTTATAACCAAGACACAAAATAAAATCATCAAACCCAAATTGGGAATAAATATTCATAATATGAACTAGTATAGGTACATTTCTTATTTTAATCATTGGTTTGGGTTTATCTATGGTTTCAGAGCTGATTCTAGAACCCATACCACCTGATAATATTACTGTTTTCATATTAGTATTTCGATTTAATCTTGTACTTTATAACATCCTCGATTTTAGTAAATTTAAATTTACCTATTATTTTTAAAAGTTTGTTATTGTTTCCAACAGTCTTTTCATACTTGCTATTTTTTCTTAATTTAATATTTCTTAAATTTATAATTTGGTGCTTCTTGATTAAATTATATAATTTAATTATGGAATGACCTCTCCCTGAACAAATGTTTATTGAAGGAGAGTGACTAATATTATTTTTTAAAAAGAATAAATATAAAATTTTCACAATATCATTTATATGAGTAAAATCTCTGATAGTTTTTGGATATTTTATTATAATCTCTTCTTCAAAATTATCTATCATTTTAGAAATAATATCTTTTTTAGTGAAGTCATCTCCAACAATATTGTAAAAAATTAAGTTAGTGTATTTTACTTTATTTTGTAAACTCCAATCTAAATACATTATATGACTTATAAATTTCGTTAAGGCATAAATTGAAGTTGGCTCTCGTTTAGAAATTTCAAGAATTTTATTTTTTGAGCTTGGAAACTCAAGGGATGTACTGCAACCATACAAAGTGTATTTTTTATATTTAGCGTTCTGTAATTTTAATAAAATTTTAGTCAAAACACTAATATTTGAGCTCACATGATTTTTTAGATTATTATCGTTATTGTTTGAATTACCAATAAAATTAATGATTGTATCTGGTTGAAAGTTATTAATAAATTTTGTAAATGAATTATTACTCAGATCTAATTTACGGATATTTTTAATTCCTTTAAGTCTAGTTTTTTTATTATTGTAAAATCCAACAAAATTGACATTATTTTTCTTGAAAAACTTTACCAAATTAGAGCCAATAAAACTGTTTACACCTAGAATTACAATTTTTTTTTTAGGATTGGATTGCAAATTATTTAGAAATAAACTTTTCAAATTGATCATTAGAAAAGTTGTAAATATTTTTATTGTTATGGTGGAAATTTTTGTACCAATCAACAGTATAATTCAAACAATCAAGTTGAGTAAGTTTACTTTTCCAGTTCAGTTCTCTTTTCGATTTATCACAGTTAAGGTGTAAATAATTGGTTTCTTTAAAATTTTTTTTCGCAACATGAATTTTTATATTTGATCCCCATATCTTTATAAAATTTTTTGTAAGTGAGCGAACATTTAATTTACTATGATTATCCGGACCAAAATTCCAACTTGCCAGACTTGTCTTTAAGCTCTTATTTATCATACGCTCTCCAAGTGTTAAATATCCATTTGATATATCAAAAACATGTTGCCAAGGTCTGACTGATTGTGGATTTCTTAAAATAATATTTTTTTTTGATATTATACATTTTACTAAATCAGGGATTATTCTGTCTTTTTTGATATCGCCACCTCCAATTACATTGCCACCACGTGCAGAAGCTAATCTTATTTTTTTAGAATTTATATTGTAACTTTTAATATAACTATTCAGAATTAAATCTGCACACGATTTTGAGCAAGAGTAAGGATCAGAACCCATTAAATTATCGGTTTCTCTATAGCCCCAAACCCACTCCTTATTCTCATAAGATTTGTCTGAAGTTACGTAAACCATTCCTTTTATTTTTGATTTATAAAAGGACTCCAAAATATTAGCACTACCAATAATATTAGTTTTAAAAGTATCCAATGGCTCATTATAGCTTTCAGAGACAATACTCTGTGCAGCTAAATGAAATATAAAATCTGGTTTTAAATGTTTTATAAATTGATTAACTTTATCAAAATTATTTATATCAATTATACTAAAGTTAATGTTTTTATTTAATCTAAGTGCATTAAATAAATATGAGTCTTTTTCATTTTTAATTCCCAAACCATAAACTTTAGCACCATACTTATTTAAAATAAAAGAGAGCCAAGATCCTTTAAAACCATTAGCTCCAGTGATAAGTATTTTTTTATTTTTGTAAACAGTATAGTTCATTTCTCAATTATAAAATTTACTTCTACAGAAGTTATAAAAATAAGCAAAGAAAAATATATGTGGAATAAACATTTCATAAAAAGACTCTACTTTTTTTGTCCTATAAAACATTTTTAAAGAATTTATAATTGGAAAAACAAAAGTAAATAATTTTAAAAAAACTAAAAATATTTGCATTAAATCTTTAAAACTTGTTAGAGAAACTATTTTGTAGGTTCTGTATTTAAGTAATTTTTTTGAATGAATATTAAAGTAATTTAATCTTTTTTTTATGTGTGATTTGAAATGAAGAAATGAATTATGATATGTAAAATCTTTTATAATTGAAATTTTACTATTAGGGTATTTTTCAAAAATTTTTAGTATACTATCTGTATGAAAAAATTTTACTGGGTCTAGATTTCTTAATGTATTCTGAAAATTCTTTCTTTTAATAAAAAAACCATTTGCACCAATTACTGGAGGATTATTCGATAATGAACATATTGAATAATAATTATTTTCATTGTGTACATTCAATCCATAAGGAATATTTTTTGATAAATATTCAACTCTGTCATTTTTTTTTAAATAATAAACAAAGGGATCGTTGCCTCCTATTAATGAAAAATATCTATCTGCTGTTGATGATTTCTTATCAAAACCGTAATGTTGAGAATAAGAAGCTAATACATCATTATTTTCAAATGGCCTTACATGATTACTTATCCAATTAGATGATGAGGGAAGATTATCAGAGTCTATAAAACAAATAAGATCGTTTGATGCATATATCGAACCAGCATATTTTCTTGCTTCAGGATTTTCATAAAATCCTAAATATTTAATTTTAATATTATCTTTATTATAGTTATGGTTAATAATTTCTTCTCCACCATGGGAAATAATTATTTCTATTTTATTTTTATCATAATTTTGTTCGAGTAAACTACTGATACATTTTTTTAGTCTCTCATCAAAACTAATTGTTGGGATAACGAAACTTATTGATGGAAAAATCACAAATCTATAACTAAATATGAATTATTATTATAATGTTTTGGACTAATAAATTTATAATTTCTGACTTTGTTTTTTGATATAAGTTTTTCAAAATAAGATTTGTTATCTATTTCAAAAAAATTATTTTGAAAACCAATTAAACTAAACTTTGAATTAAAAATTATTTTTTCGAATTTTTTTCTATTGTTTATTGGAATTTCAGATATTGACCATAAAGCAATAAATAGATCTATTTTTTTATCTGAATATTTACTCAATGATTTCTCTGAGACATAATTTGGAAGTATTGATATATTTGATTTTTTTATATAGTAACTTTGAATTTTATTCATAATTATACTGTCAAATATATTATATTTAATGTTTGGATATAAAATTTTCATTATTTTAAACAAAGAACCATAGCCTGCGCCAATTTCTAATACATTTTTTATTTTAGCTTTTGAGGATGACTTTTCGATAAAAGTTAGAAGCTGATCTAAGTTATATATCTGATGAATGATATTACCGAAAGAGTTATTTTTGATATCAATATTGAATTGGTTTTTTTTTAATGCAGCGCTATTAATTATTTTAAATTGTTTACTTTTAAATATTTCCTGTTTTTCAATATTTATATTTTTTTTATTACTATAAACCATCGTCATATAAATATATGGGAAATTAATAAAAAAAAAATTATCGTAAGATTTTAAATTATCGTATATTCCATGGAGAGCTTTTGACCAAAATAAAGATGAATTTTTTTTTGAAGAGATTAAATCTTTTTCATATATTTCTATTTTTTCACTTTTATTAGCTTTAAATAAAAATTTAAATCTGAAAATTATATTATATATTATAAGCTTTAAGCTAATAACCATTATCTTTTTTAAGTCTATTAATGAAAAATAATAATAACAATGATGCAAATACAAAACTTAGTGACAAATTTATGCAAGCCCCCATTAATCCAAAAAAATTTATCATTATAATGGCGCCAAATATATTAAAAATTGATGATAATAGTCTGTATAAACTTTGATACTCAGGTCTACCAAATACTATAAAAATATTTTCAGAGGGATGAAAGAAAGTAAAAAAAAGGTAACCTATCGAAACTATTAATAGGGATTTTATTATTACTATAAACGCCGGAATATTGAAATAAAAATACAAAACATAAAGTATGAAAATAGCAATTAATATTAATAATAAGTTTAAAATTACATTAAAAAATCCATGAGTAATGAATGCTTTTTTTAATATATTTTTACTATTAATTAAATCAAGATACTTACTTGTTAATATATTTTTTAAAACATTGCTAATTTCATAGAAGCCTTCAAAAAAGAAAATCATGTATGAAAAAATACCACTCTCTTTTTGATACAAAAAAATTGATAAAATTAAAATTTCTGACTTAAATTGGGTCTCTAGTAAGACAGAATTTAAATACACTTTTATTGAAAAATCTCTCAAATTATCAAATTTTGAGTAAACTTTTCTAATTTTTATTTGGTTTGTGAAAATGAATATTATCATCAAGAGTAATTCACACGATAAAAAACTTAAACCAAAACAATAGTTTTTATCTGCAACTTGTAAAAATAATAGAGTGAAAGAGAATAATAAGATTACTCTGGTAATCTGCATTGTAGCAAATCTAATTAATTTTCCATTAGAAATTAAATATGAAAAAAATATTTTATTTATTGCTAGCAAAGGCGAAAAATAAATTCCTAAAATATAATTTAAATTTATTGTTATGATATCTAAAAAATTATTTGCAAAAAAAAAAATTGAAAAAATTGATAAAAATATTAAAGAATTTTTAATAAGTCTGTATATTGCTAAACTTAAAATTTCATGATTATTTTTGGATAATTTAATAACAGCATCACTTAATCCAAATAAAATTACAACTGAAGAAATAATCATAGTCAAATATGTAATATTAAATACTGCTACGTATTCTTCTTTAAATTTAACTAATATATATGTTGTTAAGACTAAACCTAAAATTGCTAGTATTGGAACGTATAAATAGTTTGCTACATATGTAAAATTTGATTTATTTGTATATAGTTTTTTTAACATTATAATCTCATAATGAAATATGCTAGAGATATTTACATTCAGAATACACTAGCCATATTAGTATTAGTTTTTATTTTTCATAGCTTAGTTTTACAGCAAACATTTTTAGCATCTGATTATTTACCCACCATATATTGGATTTACAATTTTTATACAAATTTAAATTATTTTAACTCATCACTAGCTTGGGATGGCTTTACTAGTATGGGAACACCATTATATGTTAATCCACTAGGACTATATTACTCTCCTTTAAATTATTTATTATCAATTTTTAGTATAACAAAAATTTCATTTTCAAATTTTTATATTCTCATGCAGTACTATCTTATATTTATTTTAATTAGTTGTTTTTTTTCATATAAATATTTTCTTAAAAGATCAATTTTATTCAGAGATATTAATAATGATAAACATCTGATTTTAGCATTTAGCTTTGTTTGTAGCACTTATTTTATAAATCAAATTAATACTATTTATCCAATATATTGTGCTTTTTTCATGCCCCCATTGTTGGTTTATTTGGAAAAGGTTTTCATGAAGAGTAATTTTAGAAACTCAATAATATTTAGCTTGCTATTATCTGCAATCATCTTATCAGGAGGTATAGAATTAATAACTTACTGTTTTATTTTACTAACAATTTATGTTTTCTTTTTAATTTATCATTTTAGAAAAAAGATTATTTTTGAAAAAAAAAAAATAATAAAGTTAATATCTTATTTATTCTTCATTTTAATTAATGTCTCATTAATATGTTCTATATACTATTATCCTATTTACAATTTCAGTGAATATACTAGTAGGGGAGTTGTAAGCTATGATATTTATCCTAAATATCAATATAAAGATTTAATTTCAATTTTTTTTAGAAATATAATTAATCAACCACAATTTGTTTGGTACTGTGGTGGTTTATTCTCAAGTTTAATAATTATTAATTTAATTTATGTAAAAAAGATTTTAGTCAAATATAAAGTAAAAATATATTTTCTTTTTTTAATTTTTTTTACAGGTATTATTTTTTCACTAGGTTCCAAAACTTTTTTATTCTACTTTATATATAAATTTATTCCTTTAGTAGATAGTTTTAACGGTCCCTATAAATTTAATTTTATGTTGACTCTAATATTGCCATTAATTATTGGCTTCTTAATTCAAAATATTGATTTATCAAAAAAAACTTTCAAAACAAGTAAGTTTAAAATAATGATAATAATATTTTTTTTATTAATAATATTACTATACTTTACTTTTTCAAAAGGGTGGGGTTTAAAAACGAAAATTGATAGATTTGAAATATATGTAATCCAATTAGTAATAATTTTTTTATTTTCTTACGTTATTTATTTATATAATTTAAAAAGATTTTTAAGCAAAAAAAAATTTTCGATTTTGATAATCCTTTTAATCGCATTCGATGCAAGAATTACTTTTATAAATACACCTCAAACTACAAAGATAAGTCCTGAGAGTATGTTTGACCATAATGATATAATAAAAAAAATTAAAGAGTTAAATATTACTGAGGAATTAAATAAAAACAGAGTTATATACTATAAATATCCAACAGCACTTCATTATGCCAATGAGTATTCAGGAATTCCAAATGTTTTCGGATATAATGTGGTTGAAATTTACTCAGACCGCCACAAATTTTATAATAATTTATCTGTATTAGGTTTTTTAAATACAAAATATATTGTAACAGAGGAAAAGTTAGAACTAAAAAAAATTTTAGAAACAAAAGACTATAGAGATAAAACAATTTACTTGTATGAGAATAAAAATTTTAATAATTTATTTTATTTTAACAATAATGGCTTTATCTTTTTAAATGAGGAAGATTGTTTAAAATATATAGCACAGCAAATTAGTAATAATTCTAAAATTAAAGTTTGTATTAGTCATGATCAAAAATTAAATTTTAATGACAAAAAATATGAAATTTTAAAAAATAGTAAGATAGAAATTTTAAATATTGAGGATCATCAATTAAATATTAGGATACAAAACAATAAAGAAAGTTTCATTGTCTGGAAT
>MDTG01393311.1_pt1 | contig 22000 bp, 16 predicted proteins | sample 811421 | NCBI WGS metagenome assembly MDTG01 (sample SAMN05326645, study PRJNA326480) | marine metagenome | isolation source: seawater | place: Pacific Ocean: South East | collected 2011 | reverse complement strand
TGGCTCTCGGCCGCGAAGTTGACCACCGCGGTCGGCTGCTCCTCCGCGAAGATCTTGCCGACCACCTCGGCCGAGGCGATGTCGCCTTCGACGAAGCGATAGCGCTCGTCGGCCTCGAGCTCCTGGTCGTTCTCGCGCCGCCCCGAGTAGGTCAGGGCGTCGAGGTTGACCAGGCGCTCGACGCTCGGGTCCTGGAGCGCGCGGCGGAGGAAGGCCGAGCCGATGAACCCGCAGCAGCCGGTGACGAGGAGGCGCATGGTGAGCTCCTAGCTCTTCTTGGCGTCGATGCGCGCGCGGAAGTCCGCGATCGTGCGCTTGAAGCCCTCGATCCGACTCATGGAGGGCGCCCAGCCGAGCAGGTCGCGGGCGCGCTGAATGTCGGGGCGGCGGACCTTGGGGTCGCCGGGAGGCAGGGGCAGGAAGCTGAGCTCGCTCTTGGACTCGGTCAGCTCGATCACCTCGTTGGCGACCTGCAGGAGCGAGACCTCGTCGGGGTTGCCGATGTTGACCGGCTCCCAGACGTCCGACTCCAGCAGGAGCGCGATCCCGCGCACCAGGTCGCTGACGTGGCCGAAGGAGCGGGTCTGCTTGCCGTCGCCGTAGACCGTGAGCGGGTCGCCGCGGAGGGCCTGGCTGATGAAGTTCGGCAGGGCGCGGCCGTCGTCGAGCTGCATCCGCTCGCCGAAGGTGTTGAAGATGCGCACGATCCGGGTCTCGACCCCGTGGACCCGGCGATAGGCCATGGTGAGGGCCTCGGCGAAGCGCTTGGCCTCGTCGTAGACCCCGCGGATTCCGATCGGGTTGACCCGGCCCAGGTAGCTCTCGGGCTGCGGGTTGACCTCGGGGTCGCCGTAGACCTCGCTGGTCGAGGCGGTCAGGAAGCGGGCCTTCTTGGCCTTGGCCAGGCCGAGGGCGTTGTGGGTGCCCATCGCGCCGACCTTCATGATCTGGATCGGCAGGCGCTCGAAGTCGGCGGGGCTGGCGGGCGAGGCGAAGTGCAGCACGTGGTCGACGGGTCCGTCGACCTCGATGTAGCGGGTCACGTCGTGCAGGACGAAGCGGAACCCGTCCTCCTGCTCGAGGTGCGCGATGTTGTCGCGGCTGCCCGTGAGGAGGTTGTCGATGCAGATCACTTCGTGGCCCTGGGCCATGAAGTGATCACAGAGGTGGCTGCCGATGAATCCGGCGCCACCGGTGATCACGGTGCGAGGCATGGAGGTCCTTCCCTGGTGTTAGCGGGCCTAGCCGTTCAGCCGCCGCCCGCGCCCGATCCCGTAGTACTCCAGGCCGTGCTGCTCGACGCGCATCGGATCCCAGATGTTGCGACCGTCGAAGACCAGGGGCTGGCGCATCTTGGCGGCGACCTGCTCCCAGTCCGGCTTGCGGAACTCGTTCCACTCGGTCACCAGCGCCAGGGCGTCGGCGCCGTCCAGCGCCTCGTAGGCGTCTTCGACGTAGGTGATCGAGTCGCCGAGCTCGGCGCGGGCCGTCTCGTGGGCGACGGGGTCGTAGGCCGTGACCGTGGCGCCCTCCTCGAGGAGCGCGCGAATGATCGTGAGCGAGGGGGCCTCGCGCATGTCGTCGGTGCGCGGCTTGAAGGCCAGGCCCCACACCGCGACCTTCTTGCCGGCCACGTCGCCGAGGCGGTCCTTGATCTTCTGGTAGAGGACCTTCTTCTGCTCGCGGTTGACCACGTTGGTCGCCTCGAGCAGGTGCAGGGTCATGCCGTTCTTCTTGGCCGTGTAGCCGAGCGCGTCGACGTCCTTGGGGAAGCACGAGCCGCCGTAGCCGACGCCAGGGAAGAGGAAGGAGGCGCCGATCCGCCGGTCGGTCGCCATGCCGCGGCGGACGAGGTCCACGTCGGCGCCGACCTTGTCGGCGAGGTTGGCGATCTCGTTCATGAAGCTGATCCGCGAGGCCAAGAGCGCGTTGGCGCCGTACTTGGTCAGCTCGGCCGACTCGTTGTCCATGACGAGGATCGGCGCGCCGGTGCGCACGAAGGGGTCGTAGAGCTCCTTCATGATCGTGGCCACCCGCGCGTCGCTCGTGCCGATCACGACCCGGTCCGGCTTGAGGAAGTCGTCGATCGCGGCGCCCTCCTTGAGGAACTCGGGGTTGCTCACGACGTCGAACTCGTGCTCGGTGTTCTTGGCGATGATCTCGCGCACCTTGGCCGCGGTGCCCACCGGGACGGTGGACTTGATCACCACGATCTTGTGCTCCTGCATGGCCTGCGCGATCTGCTCGGCGGCCTTGAAGATGTACTTCATGTCCGGGCCGCCGTCGGGAGCGGGGGGCGTGCCGACGCAGATGAACACGATCCGGGTGTTCTCGACGGCCGACTTGAAGTCGCTGGTGAAGTGGAGCCGCTTGGCCTTGAAGTTGCGCTCGATCATTTGATCGAGGCCCGGCTCGTAGATCGGGACTCCGCCCTCGTTCAGCGAGTCGATCTTCTTCTGATCGATATCGACGCACCAAACCTGGTTGCCGCTGTCGCTGAAGCAGGTGCCGGAGACCAGGCCGACGTAGCCGGTGCCAATCATGGAGATCTTCACGAACGCTCCTCTGGAAGGGCCGACACTATAGGGAGCGGGCAGGAGCCCGTCTACGACCGCTCCAATCAGCACACCGCCGCCAGAGGGGGGCGGCGGAGCCTCGCCAGGGACGTGTCTCGAGACCCCCGAGGCGGGGGAGCTAGCGGACCAGCAGGCGCACGCGGCGGAGGGTGGCGGCGCGCTCGAGGCGCTCGACCTCCTGGCGGTCGATCAGCTGGGTGACCTCGCCGCACGTGACCTGGTAGTGGCGCGCGCTCTTCTCGACGACCTTGCCCACCAGCACGAAGCCGTTCTTGAGCACGAGCCGGTCCTCTTCCACGTGGAGGCGCTGGAGCGACTCGCGCGTCTCGGGCGCGATCACCAGCTCGCCGCTCTGCTCGAGGGCCTCGAGCAGGTCGTCGACCTGGTTGGCGGGGACCTTGACGAAGAAGGCGGCGTCCGCCTTGCTGCGGACCTCGTTCTCGGGGGTCGCGAAGCGGCGCAGCAGGGCCTTGGTCGTGTCGGCGACCTTGCCGATCTCGGCGTTGGCGGCCAGCTCCCAGTCGGCGTCGACCCGGCGCTTGCCCAGCTTCTGGGCCAGCTGCGCGGCGGCGGGGGGCTCCTCGTCCGCCTCGCTCGCGGGCGCGGCGGCGCCCGCGGTCTCGAGGGCGTCGGCGGCGGCGCGGAAGCCCGGCTTGCTCAGCGGGGCCTGCGCGACCTCGGGCCCGCGATACTTGTCGCGGCCTCCCCACGAGCCGCGCCCCGCGGCGAAGCTCGACTCCTGCGGCGTGGTCAGGAAGAGGCCGCCGCCCGCCACGAGCAGGAACACCGCGGCCTGGGCGAAGCGAGTCACGTTGCGCCACAGGATCAGCTTGGCCTGGCGGGCCTCGCTCTGGCGGCGCGCGTCCTCGCGCTCGAGGGCCTCGACCTCGTCGAGGATCCGGGCGGTGAAGTCGGTCGGGACCTCGAAGCGCGGCAGGTCACGCAGCTGGCCGCGCAGCTCGCGCAGGTGCTCGACCTCGAGCTCGACGGTCGGGTCCACGTCGATCAGGGCCTCGAGCTCGGCCAGCTCGTCGCCGCTCAGCTCGCCGTCGACGTAGGCGTTGAGGTTGGGGCCGAGCGCCTCGAGGTCAGCGGGCTCGGCGCCGGCGAAGGGGTCCTCGGCGAAGGGGTCGCGCGGGCCGCGCTTGCGTGAGGAGCTCTTGCGCGTCTTGCCGGACTTGGAGCCGGCGGCGACCGCCTGCTTCTGCTCCGCCTGCTGCTCCTCCTGCTTCTCCCCCGCCCGCTTCTCCCTGTCCTTGCGCTTCTTCTCGCGACGGATCTTCTCGCGCAGGATCCGGCCCGAGGCGCCGTGGCGCTCGGGGTGCATGGCCTTGGCGGCGCGCGCCGTGGCCATGGGGCCGACCTTGGCCATGATCGAGGCCGTGAAGTCGGGCGGCGGCTCCATGCGCGGGAGGTCGGCGAGCTGCGCGCGCAGCTCGCGCAGCTCCTCGAGCTCCTGGGCCAGCTCCGGCTCGTTGGCCAGGCGCTCCTCGAGCGCGGCCTGCTCCTCGGCGGAGAGCTCCCCGTCGAGCAGCGCGGACAGGTCTGCGTCGCTCATGGGTTCACCCCCCTTCGGGCGCCTGGGCCTTGACGAGCTGCGCCCGGAGCGCGTTGCGCGCCCGGTGCAGGCGGGACTTGACCGAGCCGAGCGGCATCTGGAGCGTCTCGGCGACCTCCGCGTAGCTGAGCTGGTCGATGTCGCGCAGCAGGATCACCTCGGCGAGGTCGTCGTCGAGCTCGGCGATCGCGCGGCGGACCATGGCCTGGTCGTCGAGGCGCTCGGCCTCAGCGCCCGGCTCGAAGCGCGTGTCCGGCGGGTCCTGGCCCGACTCACCCTCGGAGTTGGTCGCGTCGAGCGAGGCCGTCTTGCGCCGGACCAGGCGCCGGCGCGCGCTGATCGACTCGTTGACGGCGATCCGGAACAGCCAGGTGTAGAACTTGGAGTCGGCGCGGAAGCGGGGGAGCGCCCGGTAGGCCTTGAGGAACACCTCCTGGGCCACGTCCAGGGCCATCTCTCGGTCGTCGAGGCGTCGGTAGACGAGGTTCAAGACCCGCTCCTGGTAGCGGCTCACCAGCAGGCCAAAGGCCTCCCGCGAGCCCTCCTGGGCTTGGGTGACCAGTCCTGCGTCGTCGAGCGTGGCTAGCTCCACCGCCGTTCCTTCCCCCGCTTGGACGACGCGAACTCGCGCCAGGTTCTCGCCTGCAACCAGGTTGCACCCATCGCGGCTCCCGATCTCCTCAACTCGCGCAGCTTAATGGACTTGTAGTCCCGCCGGCAAGCAGACCCTGGGTCCGCCAGGGGCCCTGGGCCCAAGACTCAGACCCGGGGCGGCGCCTCCTCGCCTTCGGGCATGGGGAGGGGCAGGACCACGTCGCTGAGGTTGGCCGAGACCTCGGCCAGGCGCTCGGCGAGCTCGGGCTTGTCCTTGGCGAGGGACTCCAGCTCGAGCAAGGCGTCCGCGATCACCACGTCCTTGGCCTTGAGCGCGTTGTTGAGCCCGTTGACCTGCTCGGCGATGTCCTGGAGGTAGTCCTTGGAGCGCAGGCGGAGATACCAGTCGTAGTCCCGCCGGTGCAGGGCGTGCAGCGCGCGTCGGAAGCGCAGCGCGGGGCCGGCGACGCGGTGGGACTGAATGATCGCGTAGACCGCCATCCCGATCACGAGCAGGAGCACGAACACGACGTTGAGCACGCCCAGGAAGAGCAGGTTGGTCTCGTCGTCGAAGGGGCGGTGGACCTGGATCGCGAGCGCCCGCTTGTAGAGCGAGGCGAAGATCATGTTCAGGGCCAGGAAGCCGACCACCAGCAGGGTCAGGGTCGCCAGGTAGACGCCGACGTAGCTGATCTGGAGGTTCCAGTCGACGAGGATCTTGCGCCGCTTGTAGCGCAGGCCCTCGGGCTTGGGGCGCGGGCCGTCGGGCATGGCGCTCAGGGCCTGCTGGCGCTCCCGCACCGCCGCGAGCAGGTCCTCGTCGACGGGCCCGCTGTCGGTGACGGTCCCGGCGTCCGAGGGCCCAGCGTCCGAGGGGCCGGCCGCCTCGCCGGCGGGGGAGCTCGCTTGGCCTGCGCCGGCGTCGGTGGTGGGGGGCGTGTCCGCCATCAGGTCCTCACTTGCCTCGGGTCAGGCGCGTGGCCATGCCTGCGTCGAGGCCGGCGTCGCGGATCCGTTGACCCGTGGTCTCGAAGTCGTAGTCCAGGCGCACCCAGGTGAAGCGCCAGCGCTTGAGGTCCAGCACGCCGAAGGCGGCCTTGGGGACCCCGTCGCGGGGCTGACCCACGCTGCCCGGGTTGATCAGGTAGACCTCGTTGCGGTCGAGGTCGACGGTCCGCGTCTCGCTGAAGCGCGTCTCGAGGCGCTTGCGGCTGATCAGCATCGGCAGGTGGCTGTGCCCGAAGAAGCAGATCGGGACGCCCTTGTAGTACTGCTCCATGTGGTGGAGCGAGCCCTTCACGACGTCCTTCTTGTAGATGTACTCGTCGGGGTCGCGCGGCGAGCCGTGGGCGAGCAGGAAGGTGCCCTCGTAGAGGTGGTAGTCGGGCAGGCTGGCCAGCCAGTCGCGGTACTGAGTGCTCAGCTGGTCCCGCGTCCAGTGGATCACCTCGAGCTTCTCGTCGGCGACGCCCTTGGCCTCCTGGCCGAGCACGTAGCGCTCGTGGTTGCCCTTGAGCGAGAAGGTGACCCGGTTCCAGGTCAGGTAGGCCACCTCGACCGGGTTGGCGTTGTAGCCAATGATGTCGCCGAGGCAGATGATCTGCTCGACCCCATGCTGGTGCAGCCAGTTGAGGGTGACCTTGAGCGCCTCGAAGTTGGCGTGCAGGTCGGTGATCACCCCGATTTTTTCGGGCAGGGCCATACGCTCCCTCGGCGCTCAGGACTCTAGCAGAGCCAGGTGGCTGCGTGGAGGCGGCGCGCCTGGCACCTCTCACCGCAGCGCCGCGGCGAGCTCTCAGCGGGCTTCGATCCAGGCCGGCAGGGAGCGCAGCCCGTGCCCGTCGCGCAGGTCGGCGCGGCGGGCCTGCACCAGGTAGCGCCCCGGCCCCGGGAGCTCGACCCAGCGCGAGAGGTCCGCGACGAGGCCGAGCCGCCCGCGCGCCGGGACCCGCAGCTGCTGCAGCGGCCGCGAGGTCCCGATCCGCCCCGGATCCAGGGGCCGGGGCGTGATCTCGCGCCCCTGGGGGTCGCGGACGCGGAAGCTCCACTCCTCACCGAGGGGCTCGGGCTGGGTCAGCGTGGTCGGCGTCCCGCCCAGGTTCTCCAGCTCGAGCAAGAGCCACGGGCCCGGGCCCTCCCCCGCCGTGCCTGGCGGGGCGGGGCTGACCCGCAGCACCAGACCGCCCGCCGAGGGCTCGCCCCCGTAGCGCAGCCGGCACCAGAGGGCGAAGGCCTGCGCGGGGAAGAGGAAGGGCAGGGCGGCCAGGCCGGCCAGGGCCAGGCCGGCCGCGAAGGCCGCGAGCTGGCGTCGGCGCAGGCTCACCCGGCGACCTCGCCCGCGTCCAGCGGCAGCCCGAAGGCGCGCCAGCCGGGCTGGTCGGGGCTGCCCTCGAGGCCGCCGACCAGCAGCACGAGGTGCGCGTAGCCAGCCGCCGAGAGCGCCTCGCAGGCGCGGCGGGCCTCGCCCTGGCCGCTCCCGCTCACGATCAGCCGCCGCTCGGGCGCGCTCAGCCCGCGCACGGCGGCCACGAAGCCGGCGGGGTCGCCGGCCTGGAGGGGAACGCTGCGGGACCCGCGCGGCCGCCCGGCCGCGAAGGCTGCGGCCGGGCGCACGTCCACGTGGACCAGGCTCGGGTCGGCTTCGCGCAGGTCGAAGCCGTGCTTGACGCTCAGCTCTTGGATCGCCACCGCGCCAGGTTCGGCCAGGTCGGGGCCGCGCGCCAGCCCCACGCGTTGGGTGCTGCTAGGGTCGACGCAGGTGATCCCATGAGCGACGCGCGACTGCGCGATCTGGAGCGGACCTGGCGCGAGACCGGCGCTGTCGAAGACGGCGCCGCCTTCGTGCTGGCGCTGGCGCGTGCGGACAAGCTGCCGCGCGAGCGGCTGGAGCTGCTGGCCTACCTGGGCCACGATCCAGCACTCGCTGCCTTGGCGGAGCTGGCGCCGGGACCGCGGGTCCCGCGCGAGGAGGGCAGCGGGGCCGCGGCGCGGATCTACCAGTGGGTGCTCGGGTTCGCGGACCGCTGTCCGCCCGACGACCGGACGCCGATCGCGCGCCGCAGCGTGGAACTCCTGCTCGGCGCGTCGTCGCGTGACGCGCTGGAGGACCTGGCGTCGACCAAGCCCTGGGCGGTCATGCAGATCCCCGCGGGAATCGCGAGCGGACTGGTCGCCCAGCAGCGAGACACCGAGGCGGCGGCCGAGGAGCTGCGTCGCTCGCTCCGGGAGGGGCTGGCAGATTGGCTCCTCGCCGGGCTGGTGGCGCCCCGCCGGGTCTACCGTCCAGGAGCCTCCTTCAGCGCGGGCGAGGAGCTCGAGCACCCGCGCTTCGGCCCGGGTCGCGTGGTGGCCGTGCGGGGGCGCAAGATCGAGGTCGACTTCGCTGATGGACGTCGGCAGCTGGCGCACCTCGGCCCGCCCGAGCGCCTGAGCCCCTTCGCGGCTCTCGACGAGCTCCTGCTCGCGCTCGAGGGAGCCGGCTTGCTGGACTGGATCGAGGGCGAAGACCGCGAGATCACCTTCTTTCGACCGTGGCGGGACGGGCACCACTCCGAGCCCGAACTCCCCGAGCGCCTCGACCCCGCCGCGCGTGCGCGGCTGCGGGTGATCCTCAGCGAGGACACCGGCGGGGTGGCTTGCGCATGGTTTACGCGGGGGAGTCCGCAGGTCGTCTACCTCTCGGGAGACGGGGAGGCGAGCTGTCTCGCGCGTAGCCCTCGCGACTTCTTCCCGCTGCTGGGCCTGGGCTGCTCCTTCATGGAGCTCGTGAACGCGCCCGACCTCAACGGAGTCGTCGTCGACGACGACTTGAGCCACGAGCTCACTCGGGTCTTGGGGCGCGGTCTCTCTCTCGGGGTCGCGAGGGGCATGCTGCGGGACCTGGCTGGCTACGAGAGCGAGCGCTTCCGCGCTTGGCTAGTAGCCAACGGCTTGGAGTAGCCAGCCCCTACCCCGGCCCCGGCCCCGGCCCCGGCCCCGGCCCCGGCGCCGGCGCCGTCCCCCGGCGCCGGCGCCGTCCCCCGGCGCCGTCCCCCGGCCCCGGCGCCGTCTCCCGGTCCGGGCTCCGGTGCGTCGGGCACGGGCACGGGCGCGTGCACGATTAGTTCGTTGCTGCGGGACAGCGGAGGGGGCGGAAGCCGATGTTCTCGACCCGCGAGTGAGCCGGCAGCCACGAGCGGTGGCTCGAGCGGGCCCAGGGCGCGTCCCACAGGAAGCAGCCGCCGCGCAGCACGCGGCAGGTGCCAGAGCTCGCGCCGCGGGGGTCCTGCTGGTCCTGCTCGGGGTAGGGCCCATACCAGTCCTGAGTCCACTCCCACACGTTGCCGTGCACGTCGAGCAGCCCCCACGGATTGGCGGGCTTGAGCCCGACCGGGTGCGTGCGGCCTGCGGCGTTGACGCGATACCAGCCGACCCGGTCGAGGTCGGCCTCCTCGTCGCCGCTCCAGTAGCGGGTCTGGGTCCCGGCGCGGGCCATGTATTCCCACTCGGCCTCGCGCGGCAGCCGGATCACGTGCTCGGGGCTGGCGTGGTGGCTGAGCCAGCGGCAGAAGGCCACGCAGGCGTACCAGCTCAGGCCCTCGATGGGGCGCGCGCCCCACTCGGGGTCGCCCTCCTCGGGCGGGCAGGCCGCGGGGTCGAAGAGCGCGTACTGCGCGCGGGTCACCGGCGTCTGCGCGGCCTGCCAGCCGCGCTCGAAGCGGACGCGGTGGCGCGGGCGCTCCCAGGGGAAGCCGCCGCTCTCGGCCAGGTCGCCCATCACGAACTCGCCCGCGGGGACCTCGAGCCAGGTCAGGAGGTCCGCGGGCGGCGTCCCGAGGCGCTCGTAGAGCGCGTCCAGCGCGCGGCGGGCGGCGACGTGTTCCCTGGCGAGGCGGGTCAGCAGGTCGTGCAGGAAGAACAGGTCGTCGCCGTAGCTCCCGCGCTCCAGCGCGCTCTCCCAGAAGGCCTCGGCCAGCTCGATCGCCTGGCGCGGCTCGAGCAGCCGCCCGAGCTGGAGGTAGACCCGGCCGCGGAGCATGCGCCGGTCGCAGGGGAGCGAGTCGATGAGCTTGGCCAGCCACTCGTCGACCTCGATCGGATCGAGGGGAGCGCGGCCCAGGGCCTCGAGCAGCTGCTGCAGCTTGGCCAGGCCCGCCTCGTCTCCCTCGAGCCAGCCGCCGGCCTTGTACTGGGTGGCGGTCACGAGCCCGGCGCGGGCCGAGTCGCCGACGCTCGACCACCAGCTGCGCATGCCCTCGATCAGGGTCCGCGCCTGGGGACGGGGGTCGTCCTCGTTCTGCAGCTCGCTGACCAGCTCCTGCAGGGTCCCGGACCCGACCTGGCGGGCGTTCTCCAGCGCTCGGACCGCGATCTCGGGGTCCGCCTGGTAGAGCGCGTCGAGGAGGTCGTCCGCCTGCTCGAGCTCGCCGGCCAGGAGCGCGTAGGGCTCGACCCAGTGGGCCCGCGCTCCGTCCCGGCTGAGCGTCTCGGCCTCGGCCAGCAGCTCGGCGTGGGGGCGGCGCGCCAGCTCGCGGGCGGTCAGGAGCTCCTGGAAGCTGCGGTGCCAGAAGCGGACCTGGGTGCCGCGCCCGTCGTGGGGAGCGAGGACTCCGCTCAGCTCGGCGATCTCGTCCAGGAAGGCCTCGGGTCCCGCGGCCCAGCGCTCGACCTGGGAGAGGCGCTTCCAGAGCTCTTCGTCCGCGCGCAGGCGCGCGGCGAGCTGACGCGCGCCGATCGAGAGCGTCTGCGCGGAGGTCAGCTGGTAGGCGGCCTTGGCGAGGGCGTCCAGGGCGCACTCGACGTCGCTCTCGATCTTGGGCGCGCCCTCGGGGCGGTGTAGCCCCGCCAGGAGCACGTCGAGGCCCTGCGCGTAGAGCTGGGCGCGGGTGTGGGGCCGCTCCGAGTAGGGGTCGTGTGCGCCGCGCTCGATCAGGAGCGCCACGATCACCAGCAGGAGCGGGGTCCGCGCGCTCTCGAGCAGCTCGGGCGTCAGCTCGGCGCCGCTCGGACCCTGGCCGCGCTGGCTGAACCAGCGCTCGAGGAACTCGCCGATCTGGCCGTCGTCGAGAGGGAGCAAGCGCGCGAGCTCGAAGCCGCCGGGGCGGCGGAGGCCGAAGGGGCGCGAGGTCACCAGCAGCGGGCTGGGCCAGCGGGCGGCGGTGACCTTGAGCAGCGAGCGGAGCTTCGCGCGCTCGGTCGCGGGGACCTCGTCCAGGCCGTCGAGCAGGAACACGACGCGGCCCTCCTCCGCGAGGCGCGCGACCAGCTCGCGCTCCTCGCTGGGCACGACGCTCAGCAGGACCTCGGGGCGCGGGTCGTCGGGGGGGAGCTCGAGCAGGCGCAGGTAGACCGGGCAGGGCGCGCTGGGCTCCGCGGCGAGCCGGAGGGCGAGGGATCGCAGCAGCGTCGTCTTGCCCGCGCCTGCGTCACCGACTACGACCCAGCGGCCCGGGCGGGCGTCGCGCGAATCGCGCAGCAGTTCGCGGGGGTCGAGGGTCTCGAGGCCCATCGACACCTCGAGGCTGCGCTCGACCGCGAAGCGGCGCAGCGGGAGGTCTTCGTTCAGGAAGATCCCGCCCAGGAGGTTGGTCTCGGCGCACTCGGCGGCCAGCGCCTGGCGCAGGCGCCCGGCACCAGGGGCGGCGCTCGGGGGCGGCGCCTCGGAGCGTTGCAGCGCTTCGAGCTCCAGGCCGAGGGCCTGCGCGACGCGCAGCAGGGAGCGCCGTCGCACGCGACCGCCGCGCTCGATTCGGCGCAGGGTCTGGACGTCGATGACGGCCCGACCGGCGAGGCCGTCCTGGGTCCAGCCGCGTTCTTCCCTAAGCGAGCGGACCCGCTCGCCGTCCGGCAGCACGCTCATGAGGAGTGAATCTCGGGGGCCCGCTTCGCGGGCCTCGTCGCCTGCGGCGACACGAAGTGCGCTCGGACAGGCCTGCATGAGCCTGGAGGTTCTTGGCTCCTCGGCCTGTCCTGCCGACTTCGACCCATCGGCCGAACTCTATCTCAGGGCAGGTCCATTCTCCACTCAGCGACAATCGGATTTCAGAGCGCCCACAGAGTCAGCGCGCCGAGCAGGCCTCGATCTCGGCCGGCGCCGCGAGGTCACGGCGGAAGAGGCGCTCGAGCAGGGCTTCCTGCTGCCGCGCGGCTTGGGGCTCGCTCAGCTCGTCGTGGAGGAGCTTGTCGCTCAGCTCGGCGGCCTTGATCCCCGAGATCATGGCGCGCAGGACTCCGTGGCGACGAGCGGCGCCCGTCGCGTCGCCGAGCAGGAAGTAGCCCGAGCCAGCGCAGCGGGGGGCGTCGAGGCCGAGCTGGCTGCCCAGCCAGCGACCTCGCCCCGCGGCGTCGAGGGTCAACTCGGCGACCACGGGGCCGAGCTCGGTGTCGACGCCCACGATCCGGCCCGAGCGGCGGAGCATGGCGCGCTTGGCGTGGCAGGGGCGGAGCACGTTCACGCCGAGGGCGGCGGCCTTCTGCAGGAGGAAGCGCTCCAGGGGCCCCCAGCGCGGGCGGATGGCCCGGGTCAGGCGGCGGGAGCGGCGCTCGTCCCAGGCGACGTGGGCGCCGGGCGAGCCCAGGAGTCCGCGCGCCTCGACCTCGGCGAGCAAGCCGAGGTGCCAGAGCAGGGTCTCGACGCCGGGCTCGAGCGGGGCGGCGGGGCTGAAGGCCCCGCTGCCCCGCGGGGCCTCGACGAGGGCCGTGCTGAGGTCATGGCGCGCTGCCCAGATGGCCGCTGCGCAGCCTCCAGGCCCTGTCCCCACGATCACGAGGTCGTGGGCGTCCTCCAGCCTGCGCATGTGTCTCCTCGCCTCGACCGATCCAGCGCTAGCCTCCAAGAGGCTGCGTTCTCAGGGAGGCCGCTGCTACGGGCTGGACGGGGAACTAGAGGGAACTTCGCGCTAAGTGCACGGCGCAGAGCCGCTTCGGGGCCCGCCCGGGGGCCTGGGCGGGCGCGCGGAGCCAGGGAGTCAGCCCCTCAGGGCCTCGCCCTCCGCTTTGTCACGATCTGCTGGAGCGAGACTACTTGGCCTGAGGCGCCGGCAGGCGCTCGGCCTCGGCGGCCGCGGCCTCCTGGCTGCGCTGCGCGACCCACTCGGGGTCGAGCTCGCCCCACACCTCGGCCTCCTCCAGCTGGAACACCGAGCTGAGCGGGGCCAGCGAGACGACCGTCGGCTGCGGGTTCTCCTGCTCGTCGAACTCCATGTCGACGTTCCAGGCGGTGCGGCTGCCGACCTTGAGCTTGAGCCAGCCGCGCGCGCTGCGGGTCAGGGTCAGCTTGACGGAGTTGCCCTTGCGCACGCTGGCCTTGGGGTTGGCCGTCAGCACGCCCGGCATGCGGCGACTGGGGGCCTTGCCGGTCAGGCGCAGCAGGGTCGCGCAGGGGAGGTCCACGATGATCCCCGCGTTCTTGCGCGCCTCGGCGTCGATCTTGAGGTTGACCAGGTCGCCGTAGGCGAAGCCGGCCGCGCAGAGCAGGCCCTGCCACTGACCCGCGCCCGGGGGCGCGAGCAGCACGTTGAGGTTGGGGCGGCGCCGGTTGCGCTCGCCGATCTTGAGCTCGACCTTGAGCAGGCCCGGCTTGAAGCGGGCCTGCAACGCCACGATCCCGCTGACCTCCATGGCCTGGGTCTCGGCGAGGTGCTTGACCTTGGCGGCGGCGTGGAGCTTCTTGTCGGGGGCCCAGTCCAGGAGCTGGTCGGCGTCGGTGAAGTCGTAGACCAGGGTCACCCGCCCCTTGCGCTCCTTCTTCTCCTTGGCGTGGAAGAGGGCCATGGTGTCAGCGGCGATCTGGGCCTGGCGGGCGCGCACGTAGGCCGCCTTGAGGGCGGCGAACTGGTCGCGGTAGGCCTGGGTCGCGCAGAGCGCGGGGTCGAGCTGCTTGATCCCCGCCAGCACGGCCTCGGGCTGGGCGTCGGGCGCCAGCAGCGGCTGGAGCGCCGCCAGGGCGCGGGCGTCCATGACCTTGGCGCGGGCCTGGCGGATCCGCTCCTCCAGCTCGGCGTCGGCCGCGCCTCCCGCGGCGCGGAAGCGGGTGTAGGCGAGCTGGGCGACCTCGGGCAGCTCGCGGAGCAAGAAGAGCAGCACGTTGGCGCGCCCCTGGGCGGGCGGGAGGACCCAGCTCTGGAGCTCGCTCGGCTGGAGCTCGCGCAGGTGCAGGGGGCGCGGTTCCTGGGCGTCGCGCGGCTGGAAGCTGCCGCTGAGGGCCTGGGGGTCGAAGTCGACGTAGCGACCCTCGACGCTCCCGCCGGCGCGGAGGGCGAAGCTCAGGCTGGCCTGCTTGGGGAGCGACTCGCAGCGGCGGCGGAAGGCGCCGAGCGCCTTGTCGAGCTGCTCGACGTCCTCGCCCAGCGTCCGCAGCTGGCCCGCGAAGGGCTTCAGGGCGGCGTCGCCCTGCGCTTGCTGAACGCGCCGGCGAGCGCCGGCCAGGTCGCCGCGCAGCAGCGCCGCGTCGATCTCGCCCTGGAGCGCGTCCCAGCGCGCGCGCGCGGCGGCGCGCTCGATCGCCTCCAGGCGGGTGCGGGCCCGGGTCACCAGCCCGGCGGGGAGGTGCTTCAGGCGCTCGGCGACGCGCGCCTTGGCCCCCGGCTCGGCGTTGCCCGCCTCGAGCGCGGTGAGGTCGGTCTCGACCAGGAGGCTGATCTGGCGCCGGACGCGCCCCTCCATGGTGGACAGGGTCTCCTCCAGGCCAGCGCCGCCGCGCTTGCCCCAGGTCTCGCGGAAGGTCTGGATCAGCTGCAGCGCGTCGCCGACCGAGCCGCCGTTCTGGAGCTCCAACACCTGCTTGCTGAGGGTGTCGAGCGCGCGCGTGACCTGGCGCTCGCGGGCCTCACCCAGGCTGGCCAGGCGGACCTCGGCCTGGCTGGCGTAGCCCGTGCCGGGGAAGCGGTTCACCACCGCCTGGAAGAGCTCGCGCTGTCCGGTGATGTCCTCGGGCTTGTCCTTGGCGTAGGCCACGGCCTGGTCGTAGAGCGCCTTGGCGGCGCGCAGGCTGGCGTCGCCGCCCGAGCCGCTCGACTGGCTGGGCTTGGGGCTGACGCGGGTCGGACCCTCGGGGCGGCTGGGGGGCGGCTTGACCGCGACCTGGCTGGTGGAGGGCGTAGGGGCCGGACCCGGCTCGGGGTCCTCCTCGCCGCCGCCGCCAATGAAGGCGAACACGAGCGCGAGCACGACCAGGAGCGCGACCGCGCCGGCGATCGGGGCCGGAGCGCCGCCGCGACGGGCGCGGGGGCGCGGGGCGCTCGGGCCCTCGCCGCCGCTCGCCTCGCCGCGGGCCTGGGACAGGCGCTCCATGAAGGCCCGCATGCTCTCCAGGCGCTGGGCGCGGTCCTTGATCACCATGTCGGCGATCAGGCGCCGGTAGGGCCCGGGGAGCTCTGGCAGGGCCTCGTCGAGGTCGGGGAAGGGCTGCTTGACCTGCTTGAGCAGGATCGCGCGCGGGGTGTCGCCGTCGAAGGGCGGCTCGCCCTTGATCATGGTGTAGAGCGAGATCCCGAGCGAGTAGACGTCGCTGCGCGGGTCGATATCGGTCCGCCCCAGGGCCTGCTCGGGGGAGCAGTAGTAGGGCGTGCCCTCGGTCATGTCGGCCTTCTCGCCCGTGCCCGCCACCTGGCTGGGCTTGGCGAGGCCGAGGTCGCAGAGCTTGGCCTGCCCCTCGCCCCAGAGGATGTTCTCGGGCTTCACGTCGCGGTGGACGAGGCCAGCCTGGTGCGCGTGCTCGAGGGCCCGGGCCACCTGCTCGGTCACGTCGAGGGCCTTCTCCCAGGGGAGCGGGCCCTCCTCGTCGATCACGTCGGCCAGCGAGGCGCCGGCGACGAACTCCATCACGAAGTAGTAGAGGCCCTCGGCCTCGCCCGCGTCGATCGCGGCGACGACGTTCTCGTGGTTGAGCTTGGCCGCGGAGCGGGCCTCCTCGAGGAACTTGGCCACGTAGGCCTCGTCCCGCGAGAGGCGGCGGGTCAGGACCTTGAGCGCGACCAGGCGGTCCATGGAGATCTGGCGGGCGCGGTAGACGACGCCCATGCCGCCGCGACCCGCCTCGCCCTCGATTCGGTAGCCGGGGATCACCTCGGGGTCGAGGGCGGCCTGCACACGCTCCGCCTGCTCGGCGGTCAGCTTGCCGGCGGCCTCGAGGGCCTCCCGCACGCTTTGACCGTCCTCGAGGTTGTTCAACGCCCGCTCGACGCTGCCCTCGGAGACGAGGTCCAACTTGACGGCGAAGAGGGCGAAGAGCGCGTCCTGTGCCTCGGGGGGCGCGTCGCTCATCGCGAGCACTCTACTCGCTCGGTCGCTTGGGCCGAAGTCCGTCGGGGCAGTCGAGGCGTGGAAGGGGGGTCAATCTGGCAGGAGTTGCCCGGCGCTAAGTCCCTGTCTTGTCGACAACGCAGGCGAGAGATCGGAGACCTGCGGCGCTAAGTGCTTACGAATCGGTTGTTTGGTTGATTGGGCTGTGCTGCGGCCCTGCGCTTGCACTCCGTCTCAGCGGACCTGGGGAAAGGAGCGAGGCATGCTGAACCAGACATATCCACTCGGACGACTCTTCGGCGTCGAGGTCAAGGCCCACGCCAGCCTCCCCTGGCTGCTCGGCCTGCTGGCCGTGGTCGGACTGATCGCGGGCGGACCCGGGGCCGTGCTCGGGGGGGCCTTCGTGGTCCTCGGCCTGATCCTGAGCGTGACCCTCCACGAGCTGGGTCACATCGGCGCGGCCAGCCTGTTCGGCAACCGCACCCGCGGGATCACCCTGACCCCGATCGGCGGCGTGGCCACGCTGGAGCGCGAGGCGCAGACCCCCAAGGAGGAGGCGGTCGTCGCCCTGGCTGGACCCGCGGTGAGCCTGATGCTCGCCGGCCTGGCCGCGATCCCGCTGGTCGCCTTCGGGCCCTCCCTGGTGGCGGAGTGGTTCCTGCGCATGAACCTGATGCTCGCCCTCTTCAACCTGATCCCCGCCTACCCCATGGACGGCGGGCGCGTCCTGCGGGCCGCCCTGTGGCGCAAGCAGGGTTACCTGCCCGCGAGCGAGCTGGCGGCCAAGGCCGGCCAGGCCTTCGGGGTGCTCTTCGTGGTCGGCGGCCTGGTGGTCAGCCCCATGCTCTCGGCGGTCGGCCTCTACGTGCTCTGGCACGCGAGCGCCGAGCGCAACCGCCTGAGCGCGATCCGCCTCGCCCAGCGCCTGCACCAGGGCGGCGCCCTCGACCCGCGGGCCCTCGCCGCGCAAGCCTTCGCCCAGCTGCTCTTCGGGCAGCCTCCGGCGCAGGCCTCTGCCTCGCCCGGGCCGCCTCGCCGGACGGTGATCGCCCGCCACGCCAGCCCCTTCTCCCGCGTGGAGTGGGTCCGCGGCCCCGACGGGCGCGCCGTCCCCGTCGACCGCAGCCCCTGGTAAAGCTGTTCTTGTGGGGGGTGCTGCGCACCCCCCACACCCCCCATCTTGGGCCCGCGAAAGCACCAGGGGCTGGTGCTGCGGGAGGTGTGACCTTCCACGCCTCGAGAATGGTTGCGCACCAGCCCCTTACGCTTTCGCTCTGAGGTGTGTGCTGGGCGCCCTCCGAGAGAGCCCCTTTCGCTCTTGCGACACGACAGACAGGCCATGGCACTTGGAGCGGGCTGCGTTCCGCAGCCAGCCCTCATGCATGACTAGGGGACCTCAGGGGTCGACGCCGGCGCGCGCTTGGCGATAACCTCGCGCCTATGAAGCGACTCGCCGCGACCCCGCTCCTCGCCGCGCTGCTGCTGGCCGCGCCGGCGCTGGCTGCTCCCAAGAAGAAGCTCGTGATCCTCGAGGACGGCCAGACCCTCGAGGGCTACGTCAAGATCGAGGGCGACGAGGTCGTGATCCGCCTCGGCGGCGAGCGCTTCGACGAGAAGCAGGCCGAGATCCGGATCGCGGCCGAGTCGGTCAAGGCGATCGAGGACGACAGCGACGAGGAGCTGATCCAGGACGCGGTCGTCGAGCTCAAGGACGGTCGCGCCCTGCGCGGCACCGCCGCCAAGCGCGGCTCGCGCGTGATCGTGCGCGGGAAGCACGGCGAGGTCGAGGTCGGCAAGGACGAGGTGCTCAGGATCAGCCGGGCCGCCCCCGAGCTCCCCAAGCAGGTGATCGACGGCGACCTGGGGCTGGTGATCGCGCTGGCGGACGAGTGGCTCGAGGACGACCCCGTCGCCCTCGGCGAGCGGCTGCGCCTGGTGCACGAGAGCGCGCGCGGCGTGTTCTCGGTCCAGGTCCGCTCGCTGCCGGTCTCGGGAGACCTCGCCTCGCGCGTGCGCCAGGCCCTCGACGGAGACCTCTCGCAGCGGGCCCGGCTGAGCGCGCGCGGCGAGGGCGAATACGCGGTGGAGGACACGCGCCGCGCCTACGAGGTCGAGGCCCTCAACCTGCGCGTGCGCGGGCGGGCGGTGGTCCGCGACGACGTGGTGGTCTGGATCCACGGCGAGTGCGAGGAGTCGAGCCTCGGCGACGAGGGGGTCAAGGTCCTCGACGACCTGGTCAAGAAGGCGCGCTTCCTCGCCCCGACCCACAACGAGGCGGGGCTCCTGCGCCAGGCCGACCTGCGGCTGCTGCTCGAGACGCCCGGCGGGGCGCGCCTCAAGACGCGGGGCGAGGGTCAGCCGCGCTTCGAGCTGCGGGTCCCGGGCCAGAAGGACGCGCGCCTGGCGGGCTTCGTCAACGACGACCCCGACGCGCGCTCCGCGCTCCTCGACCGGCTCGGGCTGGACTTCGACGAGAAGGCGCTCAGCTCGTCCAAGAGCAACGGGCTCACGATCTGGCAGGCGGGCAGCGAGGGAATGAAGGCCGCGGCCTGGACGGTGGGCGAGCGGACGGTCGTGGTCATGGCGCGGGCCAAGGACGCCTCGACCCTGGCGCGCCTGGCCAACAGCGTGCGCGTGCTCGCCGCGGGCGGCTTCGACGAGGACCTCGAGCACCTGACTCGCCTGGTGCACAAGCGCGGGCGGATCCGCGGCTTCCTGCTGGACAACCGGCTGGACGCGGCCCGCCGGGCGGCCGCGGAGCTCGAGGAGGAGGCTGACGAGGACCCGCGCCTGCTGGGGCTCAAGGTCGCGATCGCGCGCGCGCGCAAGCGCGACGTGATCGAGCCGCTGGAGGAGGTGTGGGCGAGCAACGGCGCGGCCTGGGTCGCCGAGGAGCTGGGCCAGGCCCTGGTCGAGCGCGCCCGGGCGGCCAAGGACGACCACGTCGCCGCGGCCGACGCCTTCGAGAAGGCGGCCGAGGTCCTGCCCACCGAGGAGGTCCTGGAGGAGGGCATGGGCTTCTTCCTCCAGGCCGCTCAGCAGGCCTACGACTCGGGCGAGCGGATCCACGCCTGGGCTCGCCTGGCGCGCGCCCGCTCGCTGGTCGGCTCGCTCCCGCAGATCGACGACAAGGAGGCCGCGCTGCGGCTCCACTCCGCCAAGGCCTACCTCAAGGAGCGCAAGCCCAAGCTGGCCCGCAGCGAGGCGCGCCGGGCCTGGAGCCTCGGCGCCGAGGGCAAGGACGTCGAGACGGTCTACAACAGCGCCGAGCACATTCAGCGCTCCATGGAGCGCGAGCGCGAGATCCGCGGGCGGAAGCGCGGGAACGGGTTCCGCTTCGGGCTGCCCCCGAGCCTGAACCGCCAGCCGCGCGGCGGCGGGCGCGTGCGCGCCACGGCCTTCACCTCGGGCAACCAGCGCTCGCGCTTCGTGCGCCAGCGCCAGTTCCGCCGCAGCCGCCGGATCAACCGCCGCCAGGCGAACGGGCGGCGGGCCTCGAGTCGCTTCAACCGCCGGCGCCAAGGCGTCAGCCGACGGGTGCGCAGCAACGGAGGCTTCGCCTTCGACCAGCGCTAGCGCCCGCGTGCCCGAAGCGAGAAGCAGAAGGAGCTGTCGCAACCAGCGAAGGCTCCTTCGCGTTCCTGAGATGGAACGGGGAAAACTCGAAAACTGGAAAGCGCGGTGGCTGCTCGCCGGAGCTGCCTTCTTCGAGTTTTCTAGTTTTCACCGTTCATTGTCTCGATAGAGAGGGAGCTGTCGCTCTTGCGACAGCTCCCTCCGTTCAGGGTCGACTAGACCTGCGTCCGCAGCGCGAAGAGCAGCACGCCCAGGAGCAGGGGGGCCCAGCAGAAGGGGCTCGTCCAGTAGCGGGCCCGCTCGTCGCCGCGGGCGCGGGCGGCCTCGGGGCTGAAGACCTCGGTCGCGCGGGGGCTGAAGAGCGCCCACAGGACCGCCGCGTTCCAGCCGCCGCCGATCAGGAAGGCCAGGGGGCCGTGAGAGCCCTGCGCCACGCCGGCCGCGCCGATCAGGAGCGCCAGGCCGGCGCTGGCGCCGGTCAGCGCTCGCGCCCAGCCCTTGAAGCGGACCAGGCCGTGGCCGAGGGTCCACAGCCCCGCCGCTAGCCCGCAGTAGACCAGCGCCATCAGCAGGACCGGGCCGCCCACCGCGACGCCGCCTACCAGCATCAGGCCGCCGCCGATCAGACCCAACAGGCCGAGGGCGCGGTTCCAGAGCCCGATCGCGGCGACGTGCGCCTCCATGGCGTGGTCGCGCTGGTAGCGGGTCTTGCGCACGATCCGCTGCTCGGCGCTGCTGCGCGACCTGCGCGGCTCGGGGCGCCCGAGCGGGACGCGCAGCTTGGCCCCGCAGCCCGAGCAGGCGATCCGGCGGCCCGCGTAGCGCGCCGGGACCTTGCCGCGCGCGCCGCACTCGCAGCGGATCACGATCTTGCTCTTGCTCGCGCTGGCCTGGTGGGGGGTCTGGGTGTTCGTCGTCATGGCTCCTCCTCGTTCTTCGTTTCGTGCTCTGTTTCTGCCGAGAGGAGTTGCACCCCGACGGCCGACGCGCCCTGAAGCCTGGACTGGGTTTAGGCGCATGGCGCGGCCTGGATCCGTCCCAAGCTGGTAACCCGGGTGACGTTACGAGAGTTGGAATCACCGGCTCGCGAGCGAGAATGCGCGCCATGAACGAGGAGCAGCGCGAGGGCTTCCTGGTCCTGACGCCCGAGGGCACCGACCCGCCCGAGTCGATCATCGAGCGGCTGAAGGCCGCCCGCGACGAGGCCGAGCGGATCGTGCTCGACCTGCGTCAGGTCGAGGGCATGGGCCTCTACCTGACGCCGGGCTACATGCTGCCGGCCGAGCTCTGGGAGCAGGTCGGCGAGACCTTCGGCGTAGACCCCGAGGACGTCCCCCTCGACCCGCAGGTGCGCCTGGTCCTCGACGCGGACGGGATCCGCAGCGCGGGCTACATGGGCTACGACGACTACTGGCTGCTGCGCGAGACCCTCGAGGAGGCCCTCGCGGCGGAGTGAGGCTTCACTCCGCCAGGCGCGCCAAGTAGGCCTCTTCGAAGCTCGGCGAGGCGACCTCGGTCACGCCCTCCAGCTCGCGCACGCCCGCGATCCCCGCCGCGCTCCCGCTCAGCCACCAGCGCGCGCCGGTCGGCGCCGGGGCCGCCCGCAGGCAGGTCACCCCCGCCGGGAGCTCCGGGCGCGCGTCCCCCGCGAGCTCGCAGCGCACGAGGCCGGCCGCCAGGTCGCCGGCGGACGCGAAGCGCCGCAGCCGTCCGCGCGCGAGCAGCGCCAGGCGCTCGCAGCGCCCCTCCAGCTCGTGCGGTCGGGCCGAGGCGATCACCACGGGCAGCTCACCCCGCTCCGCCGCGAGCACGTCGAGGAGGTAGGTCCGCCCCGCGGCGTCGAGGGCGGTCGGCAGGTCGAGCAGGAGCAGCGCCGGCGCATGGCTGAGGGCGAGCCCCAGGGCCAGGAGCGAGCGCGCGAGCGGCGCGAGGCGCTCGACCGGCTCGCGGGTCGGCACGTGCCAGCGCGCGAGCTTGGCGTAGAGCTCGCCGGCCTGCCAGGTCGCGTGCAGCTCCCCGTGCAGCTCCGAGAGCTGGAGCGCGTTCATGCCCGGATAGAGGGCGAGGTCCTGCGGCACGTAGCCGACCCGAGTCCGCGCGACGGCGCCCTTGCCGGGCAGCCGCAGCCCGAGGACCTCGACGCTCCCCGCCGCCGCCTTCTCGAGCCCGAGCAGCAGCCGAAGCAGCGTCGTCTTCCCTGCCCCAGCTGGCCCGATCAGCCCCGTCACTCCGGGGAGGACCTCCCACGAGAGCGGCTCGATCCAGAGCGGCTTCCACCAACGCCGCACCTCGACCCCGCTGACCCGCGCCAGCACCTCCCCGGGCGCATGCGCCGGGGAAAGCGTCCCAGCGGTCTCGGACTCGGACTCGGTCGTCGGACTCTCGGACTCGGTCGTCGGGCCCTCGGACTCGGTCGTCGGACTCTCGGACTCGGTCGTCGGACTCTCGGACTCGGTCGTCGGACTCTCGGACTCGG
>MDTG01313573.1_pt1 | contig 22002 bp, 16 predicted proteins | sample 811421 | NCBI WGS metagenome assembly MDTG01 (sample SAMN05326645, study PRJNA326480) | marine metagenome | isolation source: seawater | place: Pacific Ocean: South East | collected 2011 | reverse complement strand
GTAGAAATCACCACCGTCGGAAGAAGAGGAAAGCATTCGACGATCTTCACCATGCACCAGGACCACCATGGGTCGCTCCGGAAGCAGAAGTGACCGTATGGCACCCGCAAGCACTTCCTCACCGCGGAAACGTCGATCGATTCGAACCGTGCCGTCCGAGGAATCGACGGCGTTACGGGGAAAGAGCTGCCAGGACGGCACCACGGCAGCACCAAAGCCGGGGCCGGTCACGATGGCGGCCTCACCGGACTGAATGGCCCGGGATGCCTCGGACAAGGCCAGCGGAGGCAGGCGCTTCAATCCGTCGGCGACGGATGCCATCGTCTCGGAGACGCTCTGAAATCGATCTCGCTCGGTGAGTGCGAAACGACGAAGATCCGTGGTGACCGTTGAATCGATCATGTTCTTCTGAAGAAAGGCGACGGTGGCCTCGAGCTGCTCGGCCCAGAAGAGACTGGTCGTGAGCAGAGCGGTTCGAACACCTTCGTGATCGGGAATGGGACGTGCACCATCGGACTCAAGCCCGCGGGTGACGAACAATTCGAGTTCGCCGCCTTCGACTCCGAGTCGTGTGAGTGCTCGAGCGATCTCTCCGAGCTGGACCGCACCATTGGTGTCGGGTGGAAGCGAGGCAAGCACGTCCCGAAACGCCGGCAGCGTCTCGATGGCGAACAACCTCAGATTCTCGTAGGCCTCGAGAGCCCGGGCAAGCGTGTTTTCGTAGAGCGCGACTTCTTCCGTGTAGGCCGATCGCAATCGAAGGATGAGGGATTCGAACCGTTCAAGTGATTCGGGATCGAGTGGATCGATGCGACTGGTGACCACCCCTTCCGATGCCTGATCGAAACGACGAAGCACCTCGTCGACCTGGCGCATCACCCCGGAGTCATTCTCATTGGAGAGGGCCAGAAGGTCGATCGTCCAGACACCATCCTCGGAGGGGAGATCCTCGAGCAATGTGAGCGTGCTCCGATCAAGCGCATAGGCCCGGGTCCGGGTGAGATCGAAACTGCGCTGCATGGAGGGAAGATCGAAGACCGCGATGACGCCGACGACTGCCACGCCCACTCCGACCCATTCAAGCCCACCGGTGAAGAGGCGCCCGGCCGGAGTTCGAAGTCCGGGACGCCAGTCCGCCATGAGGCGAGTGAGCCAGAGAAGACCGGCGGTCGTCACCACGAAATACACGAGGTTTGATGTATCGAACAGACCGATCGCGAAGTCTTCTATGCGGCGGGTGGGATCGAGTGCGAAGAAGAGATCCGCTTGAGCGGATCCCATCACTCCCGGAAGAAGCCGCGAACCCAGCACCACCAGAAGCGAGGTGAAGAGCGCCAGCAGATAGGCGACGAGCTGACTTTCCGTCAACGTCGAAGCAAGCATGCCGAGCGCCAGCCAGAGCGCACCCCCGAGGAGCAGGCCCAGCAAGCCGCAGGCGATCTCTCCCCAATCAGGACGCCCATGGAGTTCGAGAATCGCCCCGAAGAGCACCACGGGAATGCCGAGCAGAAGAAGCTGACAGATCAGAGCGAGGAATTTTCCCAGCACGACGGTGGTGGGCGTGATCGGAGCCGCCTGCAGAATCTCCCAGGTTCCTTGCCGACGTTCGTCGCTGAACGACTTCATCGAGAGCGCGGGGACCACCAGCAGAAGAATCCAGGCGGAGATCTTGAGGACCGGCTGAACGGTGGCGGGGCCACCGGGAATCAGGGAAAGAAGACTGAACACCATTCCGGACAGAAAGGTTCCGATCGCCAGAACCGTCCAACCCGAAGGCGTGAAGAACGCGGCCCGGATCTCTCGGAAGAAGATCGCGCGAAGTCCGCTCATGAATCCCCTCCTGAAGGCGCCATCGACCAGTCACCTTCGGTCGATCCGGCATGCTGAAGGAAGATATCCTCGAGAGAAGTGGACGCTTCACGAAGTTCGTGCAGGGTGATGCCGTGGCGACCGGCGAGCTCACCGACCATCTGAAGTGGAGTGTCACAACTTGCCGAGGACTTGATCTGCAGGGCGCCCCCCTGCCGACCGTCACCCCGTACCACGGAGTCGATCAAGACCTCGTCCCGGCAGACGCCCTCGAACCGCTTCAGGTCATTCTCTGCGACGCGAACGCGGACAAGGGCTGTCCCTCGACCCATGATCTCCTCGCGGGACCCGGAAGCGACCAGACGGCCGCCGGCGATCATCACCAACCAGTCACAACTGGAATCAACCTCGGCCATCAGATGACTGGAGAGTAGGACGGTCCGTTCACCGGCCAGATCGGCCAGAAGAGCGCGAAAGGCTCGCTGTTGGACCGGATCCAATCCGACGGTGGGTTCATCGAGAATGAGCACTGCAGGATCACCGACCAGCGCTGCAGCCAGTCCCACACGCTGTCGATAGCCACGACTCAGACTGGAGACGAGCCTGCGCCGAACATCACCCAGTCCGCAGGCATCCACCGTTCTCTTGATCGCGGATTGAATGGCACTCGTGGACAAACCCATGAGTCCGGCACGGAAATTCAGATATTCCTCGACACGAAGTTCGGGGTACAAGGCCGTCGATTCGGGGAGGTAGCCGACCTGGGCGCGGACACCCAGGGGATCTCGGGCGGCATCGACACCACCCACCAGCAGACGACCTGAGTCCGGGGCGAACAAACCGGCAATCATTCGAATGGTGGTGCTTTTTCCCGCACCATTCGGCCCCAGAAAGCCACAGACCGCACCCTTGGGCACATCGAAGGACAGACCATCGACGGCCCTGAGCGACCCGTATCTTCGAGAGAGATTGGAGGCTTCAATCATGAGCGTCACGTGGTCGACCGCCCCTTTCAACGTATGAGAAGTCTATCAAGCCGAGGACTTCCTGTTGCAGGAGAGGAGGATGGGTTCCTACACTGAGAGGAACGAAAGACACCACCCCATGGCGAAGATGCTTCCCCGGATGATTCTGATCGGACTCGACCTGCAAAAGGGTCTGCGTGACCGTCTCGCTGAGGACTTCGAGCTGACGGACGTCACCCGCTCGGACGAAGCGATCGAACTCCTCCTCAATTCCGAATTCGACGCCGGCGTCTTCGAACCCGGAGAAGTGCCTGACAGCGAATTCGCTCGAAGGCTTCAGGTCAAGATCAACGATGTCGACGATGCGGGTGGCACGCTGCTCGACCTCGATGCGGAACGAGTCTCACCACTCAACCTCGCCGAACGACTTCACCTGCTCGAGTCCAGAGTCGCCGATGGCCTCCTCAACCTGTTCGGTTGGCGACACTTTGAAGTGCGACTCCTCGATCGAGAGACGGCGAAACTGGAACTGGTGATCGCGAATGGGATCACGCCCCTTCCGATCGGACACGTCATTCATGCCAAGGTCGATGGCAACGGCATTTCAGGTCATGTTGCAGCGGTTGGCAAGAGCTACATCTGCAGGGACAGTGAAAAGGACGAACGATGGGTTGACGGCATGGAAGGCGGCCGAAGCAGCCTCACGATTCCACTCAGATTGCACGAAAGGACCATCGGTGTCCTCAATGTCGAGAGCGCGGATCCTGATCGGTTCAATGATGAGGCGAGACTTCTGCTGGAGCTTTACGGTCGTTACGTCGCCATGACGGTCAACATTCTCGACATGCTGATCGTCGAACGCTACACGACGAACAAACGGCTCTCCAACAACGTCCTCACCGAGCTCGAATCACCGATCAGTGAAATCGAGGCCGAGACCAGCACGCTTCTGGAACTCGCCTCGGACGAACCCGCCATTCAGGAACATCTGGGTCGAATCACTGAATCGCTCGCCGCCATGAAAGCACGCATCCAAAGCTGCACCGCCGGTCCGCAGACGATCCTTGGAGCGGAGGAAGTCCTCCACCAGGAGGAATTGGAACCGATTCTCTCAGGCCGTACAGTCATGGTCGTGGACGATGAGCCGGTCGTGAGACAGACAATCAGTGCAGTGCTCCAGAAGCGAGGCTGCTCGGTCGTGGTCTGCAAGGATGGTTCCGCTGCGATCGATGAAATCCGGGACTCCGCGTCCAGATCCGTGTACTTCGACCTTGTGATTTCGGATGTGAGAATGCCGGATCGCAATGGATACGAAGTCTTCAAGGCGGTGAAGGATGCGAACGAGAGGACTCCCGTGATACTCATGACTGGCTTCGGCTACGACCCCCACCACTCGATCGTGCGTTCGAGTCAGGAAGGCCTTCATTGCTTTCTCTTCAAACCGTTCCAGATCGAGCAACTTCTCGAGGAAGTCTACAAGGCTCTGGTCATCGAAGCCGACGCCGGGTGAGCCTCAGTCACGAAGCGTCGAATGGAGGATCTCTCGCAGTTCTTCGAGGTTGAACGGTTTTCGAAGAAGAGGGGTCGAGTCGTTCTCCGAGAAATTCGTTCGATCAGGGTCGTACCCGGTCATGAGTGCGAACGGTACCTCGATGCCCATCTCCTGAAGGCTGTTCTTGAGTGCATGCCCGGTCATCTTGGGCATCACGATGTCCGACAGAATGAGGTTGAAGGGTTCGACCGACTCGTCACCGATCAGTTCGAGAGCCTCCTCCCCATGTCTGGCGACGACGACCTGATACCCGTCATGCCGAAGCATGTCGTGAACCAAGTCGCGAACATCATCCTCGTCTTCCACGACCAGAATTCGAATCTTCGAGTTGAGACCGGGCTCAACGCCACTTTCCGGCTGCGAGACGATCGTCACGAGCTCGTCCGTGTGAGCGCAGGGCTGAAGAAAGAGTGAGAATGTCGTTCCAACGCCCGGTTCACTGGTGACGTCCATCACACCATCGCAGCGCTCGAGTATCCAAACGATGGTGGACAGGCCCAGACCGGTGCCTTGAGAAGCATCCTTGGTGGTGAAGAACGGCTCGAAGATCTGCTCGATGATCGATTCAGTCATGCCGACGCCCTCGTCACGAACGGTCACGCGAATGTACTCACCGGGAAGGATCGTTCCCAGACGAAGCTCGGCTGCCTCGTTGATCATGACCTTGTCGAAGTTGAAGGTGATCGTTCCGTTGTGATCCATCGCGTCGCGAGCGTTGATCGCCAGGTTGACCAGAATCTGCTGGAACGCGGCGGGATCGATGTAGACCATCTCGGCTCCCGGACCGATGTCGAATTGCAGCACGATGGATTCGCCGAGCAGAGGGGAAAGGATGCCTTGCGCCTCTGAGATCGCGGCAGCGATCTCGATCTGACTGTTGGACATGAGTGTGCGACGACCGAAGGAAAGCAATCGCGCGGTGATCTCGGAGGCTCTGCGAGTGGCTTCCCTGATTCGATCGAGATGACGGGTGGTTGACTCGAGATTTTCAGGGGCGATCTGAGCGAGCTGCGCATGACCGTCGATCGAGAGAAGAATGTTGTTGAAATCGTGTGCGATGCCGCCTGCAAGTTGGCCGATGGCCTGCATCTTCTGACTTTGAATCAACGTCTGCTCGAGACGTTCTCGCTCACGCAACTCCTTTTCGAGTTCCTTGTTGCGCTTTTCAATCACTTCCCATGCGAGGGACATCTTCTTGTGATGGCGTCGGGACAGCCGCTCTTCATTGCTCTTCAAATGAAGATTCATCAGCATGTCATCGACCCCGGGAGGAAAGTCATGGAGCCGAAGATTGAAATTCTTCAGTTGCTGCAGGTCCTGGATCCAGGGCAGACAGAGCAGCATGATGATCTGCTCCCCTGGCTGATCCAACAGAAACAATTCACCCCGCAACTTGAAACCGGGAATGGATGTGATCTCGAGGACGGTCAGCTGTTTTTCATGATTCCTGAGAACGCTGAAATCAATGATTCCATTGGGTCGGATGAAACGAATGCTTGAGCAGGTGTCATCCCCGACGTTCAGCGATGGAGCGATTTCATCAAGTCGAGGACCGATACGAAGAATCTTTCCTTCAGCGGAAAGAGCCAGATGAAATGGAAATGCCTTGTCGAAAAAACTGAAATCCAACGTTTTCAAGCTCACGACTGTTTCTCATTGAACGTCAGCATCGTGATCTTGAAGACTCCGGTGACGCCTTCCTCGGTTCCATCAAGTGAATCCACTTCGATGCGTGTCTCGAACCGATCCGCGAGTCCGTAGAGGAGACCGACGACGAGGGGGCACAGACCGGGGCGTTCACTGGAATAGTGAAGAATGATCTCACGCTCGGTATTGCTCTGGACTCTGAAGGAAGGTGGCCGCAGACTCGGATAGGAAATCATCACACGAGAGTGCATGTGATCCAGATTTTCGAGAAATTCTCCGAGGGATGTGCCGGCTGCATCCATCAACTCACCGTAGGCCTGACTGCCGACAAACTGGACCCAGTAGCGGCCGAACGTCTCGAGGATGAGTTCGGGCGTCATGCCGAGCACCGTGGAGGCCGCACCCACGAGGTCGTAGGTCTCGGAATCGGGATATTGCTGCATCGACACGAATTCCGTGTGATCAAGACCGGCCTTGGCGCAGATCTTGATCCACGCTTCCTGACCGAAATTTTCAGTCACGAGCCCCTGAATCGCTTCATTGATCAGCCCATACATGTCAATGCCTTTCCGTTCGTGTGTCGTACCGTGCAACCAGAAAACGGGGGAACGCTTCATGATCTTTCACAATCGAGAATTTCCTGACACCGGAGAGGGTCCGTACGAAGTCAGTGATCTCGTCCGCACTGTTGGCGCCGAATTCCATGATCAGCAGTCCACCGGGCTTGAGCCATCGAGCTGAGTCGCGAAGAATGGGCTTGATGAATTCAAGGCCGTTCGCACCGCCATGAAGAGCCGTTCGGGGCTCGTATTCCTTCACATTGCGATCCAGAGCCGCGTACTCGGATTCAGAGACGTACGGTGGATTCGCACAGATGATGTCGAAGACACCCATGTCCGAATCCGGGAGTGCTTCGAACAACGAACCCAGACGAAGTTCGAGCTCCTGATCGAGGCCATGACGCCGAGCATTTCGTCCGGCCAGCTCGAGGGCCTCCCTGACGACATCGGTCGCGGTCACGAGGAGTGGTCCTTCGGAGGCTGCGTTCATGCTTTCACCCGGCAAAGGGCTCTCGACCGGAGGCTCGGACGACGTCGGTGCGGAGACGACAGGCTCACGTTCGAGATCGAAGACCACCTCATCGGAGGGCTCGTCAGTCGATGCAGGCTCTGCCTCGGAGCCGGAACCCTGGGGGGTTCGCTCGGAGACGGGGCCGGCGCGCAAGGCCAGAATCGAAGCCGCCAGACTGACCGCGATGCATCCACTTCCCGTGCAAAGATCGAGAATCCGCCACCCACGAGAAAGTCCGTTGGACTTGACCTCGTCAAGGGCGAGTTCGACCAGTCCCTCGGTGCAGGGGCGAGGAATGAGCGTGCAGGGCGAAACCTCGAACTCTCGACCGTGAAATGGCCAGGCACCCACCAGGTACTGGACCGGTTCATGCCGAGAGGCCCTCTCGACCAACGCTCGCAGAGTCCCCAGATCGTCTTCGGAAAGAAGTCGATCTGGCTCCATGTACAGGCGCAGGCGTTCACAGCCCAGAACGTGCCCGAGCAGGAGCTCGGCGCAGACTCTGGGAGAGTCGATGTCGTTGGCCTCCAGGAAACCTCGGATCCAGTCCAGCAGCTTGCGAGTCGTCCAATCGGACTTCTCTGAAGCGCCACTTGATTCTGAACGTGTTTCTGTCGCCATGGTGGACCAGTCTACCGAGGTTCCTCCTCCGAGTAGGGCATGCTGCGTTCTTTCCCGCGCTATCATATGAATTCATCAGGAGACCCAACGTGACGACAGAAGATCAAGACACGCTCATCACCCAGACTCTCGAGACATGCCTCACTCTGGCTCGTGAAGCGGATGTATTCGATGAAATGACGATCCAGTCGAATGCCTCCGGAAACCGGCTCGTGGCGCTGGCACGGGGTGCGGCAGCAGAAGCCCTCTACACCCTCGAGTATTCCGAAGACCGCTGGATGGTGCTCATGCTGACGAAGGATCGGTGGCTCAGTGAATCCATCGAGGCGGAAGTGATGCACAACGGTGACTCTCTCGAAGAACTGATCGAAGAGGAGCTCATCGACCTGGGATTGGATTCGGTCGAGGTCTCGATGCAGCACTATCGGGATGATGACTTTCGATATGTGTTCAAATCGCCGATCACCACGAACGCCACGGACACTGAAATCGCGACCTGGCTGCTTGGCTACGAAGCCGCGTTCAAACAACTCGGTGACATGACCGAAGACCAGGAAGACTGAGAGTACACTGAACACGATGCCTCCTCGCGTCCTCATGCTCGGCTGGGAATTCCCCCCCTTCATCACCGGAGGGTTGGGCACCGCGTGCTTCGGCCTGACCAAGGCACTCGACCGCCTGGGCGTTGAAACCACTTTCATCCTTCCAAAATCCACGCCGGTCGAAGATGGCTCGCACGTCAAGGTGATCAGTCCGGGCGACAGCGCTCGAAAGCTGATGCTTCAGAAGCGCGAACAACAGTTCACTCCACCCCGGAAGAGCTCGCCCGTTGCCGTGTCAACGAATGCAGAGCCATCCCCCATCCGAGACGTCGAATCTCGAGAGACGACCATCTCTGAGATCCAGACGCTCAAGCAGATCGAAGCCGAACTTCACCAGATCCTGATTCCCAACGACAACGGCGTGTACCCCTCGTTGGAACCCAGAATGGTCAACTTCCTGAGGGAATCGAGCCTGGAAATCCAGAGGATTCGGACCATGGTCGAAATGGGCCACATCGCGGAGGGTACTGAAGACACTGCGATGGCTCTGTTCAAAGCGCTTCCGGAGGCGGGGCCTCCGAAAGAACTCGACGAAAAGGAAGCCATCGAGGAACGTCCTCCTTCCAGCGCGGATTACTCGGGGGATCTGATCGGACAGGCGGAACACTACGCGCGATTCTGCTCGATGATCTCCAAGAGCGTCGACTTCGACGTGATTCACGCACATGACTGGCTGACCTATCCCGCGGGACTCGCGGTTTCGAGAATCTCCGGAAAGCCTCTGGTGGTTCACGTCCATTCCACGGAATTCGATCGATCCGGGGAACATGTCAATCAGGTGGTCTACAACATCGAGCGACGTGGCATGCATGGCGCGGCGAAGGTCATCGCTGTGAGTCACCTCACAAAAGAGATCGTCACGAACCGTTATGGAATCGCTCAAGACAAGGTCAATGTCGTGTGGAACGGTATCGATGTGGAGCCAGCCAAGGGACCGGCCGCGCACATCCAAAAGAATGACAAGATCGTTCTCTACTTCGGAAGAATCACTCACCAGAAGGGACCTGAGTACTTCATCGCGGCCGCGAAGAGAGTTCTCGAAGTCGATCCCAACGTGAAGTTCGTGGTCGCCGGCTCCGGTGACCTTGCCGAACGCATGATCGGCATGGCCGCCGAACTGGGAATCGGTCACAAGGTCCTCTTCACCGGCTTCCTCAGGGGAAGCGACATCGATCGGATCTTCTCCATTGCGGATCTGTATGTCATGCCAAGCGTCTCGGAGCCTTTCGGCATCGCTCCACTCGAAGCCATGAGCCATGACGTTCCGGTCTTGATCAGCCGGCGATCCGGAGTCAGCGAAGTGCTGATGCATGCTCTGAAAGTCGATTTCTGGGACATTGACGACATGGCCAACAAGGTCCTCGCGGTGCTGCGCCATTCGCCTCTGAGCAAGGCCCTTCGGGATGGAGGCCGTTTCGAGCTGCGAAGAATCACGTGGGATGGTGCGGCTGAGAAGTGTGAACAGATCTACAATGAAATGTCGGCATACGGCCAGGCGATGCCCAGGGCCGACGTCCGTCAGTGAGAGCCCCGCCACCCTTCGAATAATGGAAGATGCCCGTGTTTTTCAAGCGCAAGCAAAGCAGTGTCCAGAAAGCTGAATCCGCACCTCGAAGAGAAGCGGAGCAGACCGTCATTCCACCGCAGGATCCTGCATTCGAAGCACGAGTCCTCGAACTGGGAAGCAAGTATCTCGAACATGCCCGCTCCGGCAGAGCGTCGATATTGAGCAAGGGATTCTGGTCCGACAAACTGATGGACTGGTCGATGAAGGATGAGGACTTCAAGGTCCAACTCTTCCGATTCGTCGATGCCTTCCCGATGCTGAGGACCCCCGATCAGGTGCATGACCACCTCGTCGACTACCTCTCGCAACCGGGCGTGACACCACCACCTGGTTTCGAGCTGGGCGTCAAGGCCGGAGGCCTGGCCAAAGGCCTGTTGACCAAGACCTTCTCGAACCAGATCACGTCGATGGCGAAGAAGTTCATCGCGGGAACCGATGCGGCAAGCGCACTGCCCCAGCTGGAGAAGCTCTGGAAGCAGAACATGGCGTTTTCAGTCGATCTCCTTGGTGAAGCCTGCGTGAGTGACGCGGAAGCAGAGGACTACCAGAGAAAATATTCGGATCTGGTCGAGAACCTTCCGGAACAGGTCGCGGCATGGAAGGGAAACCCGCTTCTGGAGACCGACCACCTCGGTGCGATTCCCCGAACCAACGTGTCGATCAAGATCTCATCGCTTTTCGCACGCACCGACGCCATCGATTTCGAGGGTTCGCTTCGGGGACTGGAAGAGGCCGTGATGCCTCTTCTGGAGACCGCCAGACGAAAAGGCGTGTTCATCAACTTCGACATGGAGCAGTTCGAACTCAAGGACCTCACACTCGAGCTCTTCATGCGTTGCTGTGAGAAGATCGATTTCGACGCCGGAATCGCAATGCAGTCCTACCTCAGATCCGGAGATGATGATGCCCGCAGAATCATCGAATGGTCGAAGCGCACCGGACGCGAGGTCTCGGTGCGACTCGTCAAGGGTGCGTACTGGGACTACGAGACGATTCATGCCGAACAGGAAGGCTGGCCCGTTCCAGTCTGGAGCCACAAGGCCGACACGGACGCCTGCTTCGAACGCATGAGTCGCCTGTTCATCGATTCGACCCCGAAGACAACCGGAGAAGGTGGCGTCAAACTGGCTCTGGGCTCGCACAACGCACGATCCATCGGTGCCGCACTCGCCGGGCTTGAGAAAGCCGACCTTCCCCCCGCGGCGCTCGAACTTCAGATGCTCCACGGCATGGGTGCCGAATTGAAATCAGCGGCGGTCGAGATGGGCATTCGCCTGCGTGAGTACGTGCCGGTCGGCGAGATGATTCCGGGCATGGCCTATCTGGTCAGGCGCCTCCTCGAAAACACATCGAATGAATCATGGCTCAAGGCCGGATTCCTCGACGATGCGTCCGAGGACGACCTCCTCAGATCACCCCATCGCTCGTTCGCTTCCGATCCCGGCCGGGAACGCATCGAAAACGCGCCCGAGCGCCACACGCTCTCCACCGCCGTGGAAGGCATCGGGGACGGGAGACCGTTCTTCACGGAACCCATGCGTGATTTCTCGGAGAAGAAGAATCGAATCGCTTTCTCGGAAGCGATCACGCGAGCCGTCGTGCCGGAGGTCGGCAACGACGGAACCATCGAGATGGCGCATGCCGCACTCGATCGACTCGAACGATTCCAGCCCACCTGGCGAGACACTCCGTACCTTGAACGTGCCGCCGTGCTGACTCGTGCGGCGCAGATCATGCGCACACGACGAGATGAGTTGTCGGCGATCATCATCAAGGAGAACGGCAAGCCTTGGAGAGATGCCGATGCAGACACCTGCGAAGCCATCGACTTCTGCGAATTCTATGCGCGTGAAGGTGCCGCACTCTTCACGCCGAAGAGACTGGGCCGATTCATCGGTGAGATCGACGAAAGTTGGAATCAGCCAAGAGGTATCACCGCGGTCATCAGTCCCTGGAACTTCCCTCTGGCGATCTGCGCTGGAATGACCACGGCAGCGTTGGTCACCGGCAACGTGGTGATTCTCAAACCGGCCGAACAGACCCCGGGAATCGCGGCGGTCATGGTGGATATTCTGCGTGAAGCAGGTCTGCCCGAAGATGCCCTGGCATTTCTTCCCGGTATCGGTGAAACCGTGGGAGCGGCGATCGTGCGGGATCCCAGAATCTCGATGATCGCATTCACCGGGTCGAAGGCAGTCGGGCTCGACATCATCAAGGCGGCTGGTGACACCGGAGAGACACAAGATCACGTGAAGAAGGTCGTCTGTGAAATGGGTGGCAAGAATGCCATCATCATCGATGCCTCGGCGGATCTTGATGAAGCCGTCCTTGGAGTGAGGCAGTCGGCATTCGGTTTCAGCGGCCAGAAATGCTCCGCATGCAGCCGAGTGATCGTCGTGGAGAGTGCACATGATGTCTTCCTGGAAAGACTCGTGGCAAGCACGAAGACGTTGGTCGTGGGCGATCCCTGCGAACCAGGGACCGATGTCGGCCCCGTCATCGATCAGGAAGCAGCTGAAAAGATCCGCTCGTACGTCGCCCTTGGAGATGACGAGGGCCGTGTCGAGTGCGGTGGAGAAAACCACCCCGAACTTGAAAGCAAAGTCGGCAAACCATACGTGGCCCCCACCGTCATCAGTGGCATCGGCCCAGATGATCGACTTGCAAACGATGAGATCTTCGGTCCGGTCCTTGCCGTGATCAAGGTCGCTGATTTCGATGAAGCCCTGCGCGTCGCCAACCAGACGCAGTACAAACTGACCGGTGGAGTCTTCAGCCGAAAACCAGCGCACCTTGAAAAGGCCAGGAAGGAATTCAGGGTCGGCAACCTCTACCTCAACCGAGGAATCACCGGTGCACTGGTCGGGCGGCAGCCCTTCGGAGGTTTCGGAATGAGCGGAATCGGGAGCAAGGCGGGCGGCCTCGACTATCTGGGTCAGTTCGTGGAACCGAGAGCATGCAGTGAGAACGCCATGCGCAGAGGGTTCGCTCCAGGGCTCTGATCCCCACGTGAGAAGCCGTCCCGCTAGACTCGATCCTCATGGAACTGCAACTCATCATCACGATCGCAGCGATAGGATTCGCCGGAGGTCTGCTGGGTGGACTGCTGGGAATCGGCGGATCGATCATCGTCATCCCCTTGCTGACGCTGGTCAAAGGCAACAACCAACAGCTGTACCAGGCGACCGCGATGATCATGAATATCGCGGTCGGGGCCAGTGCGACGCTGAAGCATCACCTCAAAGGTGCGATTCAGGTGGCCGTGGTCCTGAAGATTCTTCCGGCGGCCTGCGTCGGCATTCTTGCGGGTGTTGCACTGAGCAATCTGATCCCGACGCTCTGGTTGCAGGTCGTCTTCGCGCTGGCCCTTCTGGGTATCGCGGTCAGTGAGACACGCGGTGCGTTCCTGGAGAAGATCCCATCGAAGGCGGAACCGGATCCCGAACGAGACGGTGACTCTGCATCCGGGAAATCAGGTATGGCCAACGTCATGATCGGCGGGTTCACCGGACTGTGCTCGGGGTTGCTCGGAATCGGTGGCGGGATCGTGATCATTCCATTGTTGAAACGGTACTCGGGCTTCTCCATGAAGAGCGCGATTCCAGCAAGCTCGGCGACGATGCTCATCACGGCGGGGATCGGCGCGTTCTACAAGAACATGCAACTTCCAAACCTGCAGGCCCCGGATGGCACCCCTTTGGAGATCTCGACAAGTCTCGCCATCGCCGCCTGCCTGATTCCACCCGCATTCGTCGGCAGCTACATGGGAGCGAGCATGATGCACCGTCTTCCCATGAAGGTCATCAAACGTGCTTTCGCAGTCCTCTTGATCGTGGCCGCGACACGAATGGGCTACACCGCGTGGACTGGTATTCAGGAGAGCGGAAGCGAAGCCCGGGACCTCACCTCTGAATTGGTTTCGCCGTCTGTTCCTCTGGAGATCGGTCGGCTTGAGGTTCAGGTCGAATCGAGACGAACCCGGGAAGCGTGACATCGACATTGTTGGCCGCGTAGATCCTGATCGGGAAGTAGAAGAAACCCTCAGGCATGTCGGGCGAGATGTTCACTCGAAACTTGGTCGAAAGATCATCGCTTTCCTCGTCGACCTCCTGTGAAAGGATCTCGATGTCGACACCATCCTGCTCGGCGATGATCATCCCGATGGGCCCGGTGGAGGTGCCTTCACGCGAGACATGCGTCAACTCGGTGGATGTCCCGGGCTGAAGACGACCGAGGTTGAAATGGTAGGCGGAATGCTTGAAACCGGGATTCACGTCGAGCGACGTGTTCCGATGTCTCAGAAGCACTTCGACAAGAGGTGAGGTCGGATGATCGGTCTCGACCACGACCCATCTTCGGTATCGACCATCAGGCTCGAGATGATCGTTGATGTCGTAGGAAAGCATGTGACTGGTGCTCCTCTTCTGTGCCATCTCCTTGCGCAGGAATCGAGGTGGTTTTCCGTCGACGCTGAGGACTTCGAAGGGGATCTGGTCTCCGGAACTCAACATCAAGGTTCCTGTGGACTTGGTCTCATCGACTGCGTTGATGTAGGTAGGACGCACTCGAACGGGATGAGTGATGATCGCGGTACCGTTTATCTCCAGTGGCTTCGAATAGCCAGCGACGAGGACTTTGATCTGCACGTTCCTTGTTCCCGGTGAAGATTGTGCATCAAGAGAAGCGACCAGGTCTCGAGATTCTCCGGGCCCGATCACGACACCATCGAGACCGTTGGTGGTCGTGCACTTGCAGCCGGGCTGGACCGTGAGGATCTTCAACGGCGCGGTTCCGAGATTGGTCAGAGCCACCGAACCATCAGACGTCGCACCCGGCAGCACATCGCCCCAATTCAACACCCCGGGCGTGATTCGAATCGGAGGCAGGGTTGGCACGGGAGCTGAGTTCGAAACCTCTGATGGCGAACCTGCGGTGTTCGACGAGGTCGATTCATCAGCAACACCTTCTGAGGCGGAATCATTGTTTCCGCAGCCGGAAAGAAGCATCCCGAAACCCGTTCCGATAATGACGGCCAGGATGGATTTTGAGACGATGTATTGGGTCAGAGGTGTGCTTCGCATGTGCATGGTCCTGGTATCGAATCTGAGATCTGGTGAAAAGTGACTCTTGAGAAACTCATTGAGAAGGATACCCCCGCGAATCTATCGTGATGCACCCACAGCAGCGTGAATCCTTTATCTCGGCAGAAGAATGAAGACCGGTGGAGATCAACTGCAATTTAAATCATGAATTCACTGTCTTTGTGGATGCAATGTCCCGGATTTGGTGTATATTCGTGCTTGAAGAGGAAGTAGAGAGACTCTTCACAGTTCTGAGATTTGGCTTTCTCAGAACAGGTCGGAATATTCCGTTACTAGGAAAGAGAGTAGACTCCCACCTAAGAACTAAATGGTCTCAGAAAGTATGCATGCTTTCACGAGGCCCGGATCAACTTAAAACACTGATCCATCACGGACCCTTTTCCCTCCCTCCGCCCCCGGCCTTGTGCCGGGGGTCTTTTATTTTTGATTTTGCACCGCCCGAAAGCGCGACGGACCAACGAAAGACGAGAACGAGGCGGCCCTCACCTGAGTGCATTGCCGTGCGCCGAGGCACAGGCGGCATGGTGACTGTCAAGAAATCGTCGGCTTGATCGAAAAAGACGTGAGCACCTGGACGCTCACGTGTCGGATTCGTAGAAGGTTTCGGTCTGTTCCCAGAGTCGCTCGAGCCGATCGATACGAGAATGGATCGAGGGACCGAGTTCTCCTGCGACTTCGAAGACGAGAAGCTCCGCGGCAAGCACCGCGGGCAGTGAACTGTCGAAGGGCCCCACACCGGGAACCTTCAACGCGCACCAGGATTCGGTGCTCGCGGCAAGCGGTGAAAGCGCACTGTCGGTGATCGAGACGAGGCTCACACCCAGATCAAGCAGCGCACGCGCGGCAAGAACACAACTCCGTCTGTACCTGGCGAAATCAAAGAAGACCGCTGCATCATCGGAGGTTGCTCCACTGAGATCACGACCGAAATCATGTTGGTTGATGAGATGAACGCCATCTCGAATCATCGAGAGACCACTCAAAAGAGCGTATGCGCCCGCACGGGAGGTTTCCCCCGACAGGATCCAGACACGCTCGGCACCGATAAGTGGCTTGGCAAGTCGCTGAAGAGTGGGTGCATCAAGAGTTGCAAACGTGCTGTGGATCGAGTTCTCGATGTCATCCTTGACATCGACGTCAGTTCCATGCGGAACCCGGATGCGTTGGCCTGGGGTGCCCAACTGGCGAGCGACTCCCTGCCTGACCCAGCCCTGAAGATCGGTGTACCCCTCGAAGCCCAGTTTCGTGGCAAATCGAACGATCGACGGATGACTGGTCTCGGCTTTGCCCGCCAGATCCGAGACTGTTCCAAAGGCCAGGAGCGTCGGATCATCGAGAACAGCCCGGGCAATCCGGCGTTCCGTTGGTGTGAGCCGAATGCCGACGGCCGCAATGCGTTCCTCAATCGACAAATTCATGCTCCTAATAATGAATAATGTATTTCAAGCGAACAATTGGAATGTACAATTCGTTACAGATATTGCCAAGCATCAATCCGCCTTATCTTGAATTGGAGCGCCTGATGGCCAAGAAACTTGAGTACACCCAGACTGATCGCGAACGAGCGTTCCTTGAAACCGTTGTTGAGACCCGCCATGAACGCGAGATCGTCAACGGCCTGGCCCCCTTCTTCAAGGAAAAGGCTCCAGAGGACATGATGTCCTTTTATTCCAATGATGAAGTGGTGAGCCTCAAAGTGCTCAAAGGCACCGATCGTGATGTCGAGAAGAGAATGCCGGTGAAGATCACACGGCATTACTTCGAACTGGCACGCAACAGTGAACCGATCCAGAAGATCGTCAAGCCGAGTGCGGCCGAGACCACAGACCTCACCGGCTCCGAAGACCCGGGCCATCAAATGGATTACAGCCCAGTTGAAGGCCTGCTTCACAAGTACGAGATGGGGCTCATGTATGTGGTTTCAACCTGCTCCGCGCATTGTCGATTCTGCTATCGAGAGGAACTGATCGCGCGCAAGGAAGTGGAACGTCATGATGGCACGGTCGCGAAGAAGGGGATGGCCAAGATCCCCGAGATCACGGCATACATCAAGGAACACAACGACATCGTCAAAGCGAACGGCGGACTCCATCCGGAGACCGGTCGCGAGAAGCTGCGTGAGATCCTGCTTTCCGGCGGTGACCCGATGGTGCTGAACAACGGCAAGATCGCAGCCTGGCTCTCGGCACTCGCGGAGTCGGACATCGAGTCGATTCGAATCGGCACCAAGGAGATGGCCTTCTATCCCAAGCGATTCGACGAAGCGTTCCTGACGATGCTGGACAACTTCCACGAAACCTATCCAGAGGTCGCCTTGCACTTCATGCTGCACTTCGAGCATCCTGATGAAATCCTCGCCAAGGACGACAATGGCGAATACATCAGAAATGAACAGGGTTTCTTCCAGTGGGTCGAAGACACCGGCAAGGCCATGCGTGGTCTCGTGTCACGCGGCTGGGTGAGCGTCCAGAACCAGACTCCGATCATCAAGGACATCAACGACGACGTGATGTCGCTGCGCACCCTCCAGAGGGAGTTCAAGCGAGCGGGTGGTGAGAACCACTACTTCTTCTGCGGGCGAGACATCGTCGCGTACAAGGCCTTCAACGTACCGATCGAAACCGCCTGGAACACGCTCAACGAATCACAGAAGCTGCTTTCGGGCATTGAAAACCACGCACGCCTGTCGATCACCCACTACAAGGGCAAGACGGAGGTCAATGCGGTCACCAATGAACCCATTCCCGGGCTGCCGGGAAGTGAAAACGGCGTGGTGATCTTCAAGCTTCTACGCAACGCCCACAGTGCCCCGGACAGAGGCAAGGTCTGCATCGTTGGCAGAAATCCGGATGCAGTCTGGTTCGATGATTACGAGGACCGTGTTCTCTTCGATGAGGCAGGCCTCTTCGATTACAAGCGTGTCAAGGAAAACGAAAAGATGCCCGCGATCCCGACCTCCGTCCCACAGACAGGTTGCGGATGATCGACAAACGGATCGGAAGTGCCTCTGAAGCCGTCGCGGACATCCGCAACGGGTCAAGCATCATGATCGGTGGTTTCGGTGAGGCAGGAAGTCCCATCGAATTGATCCACGCGCTGATCGACCAGGGAGCGTCCGACCTCACCGTGATCAGCAACAACACGGGAAGCGGTCAGGTCGGACTGGCCGCGCTGCTGAAGGCTCGCAGAGTCTCGAAGGTTGTCTGTTCGTTTCCCAAATCAGCCAACTCGACGGTCTTCCCGGAACTGTACGGCGAGGGATTCACCGAACTCGAACTGGTTCCCCAAGGCACGCTTGCCGAGCGCATACGTGCCGGGGGCGCGGGCATTCCTGCGTTCTACACTCCGACCGCCGTGGCCACCGAACTGGCGAACGGCAAGGAGCAGCGGGACTTCAATGGCCGTCAATACCTCCTCGAGCACGGCCTGACCGCCGACTTCGCACTGATCAAGGGAGACACCGCGGACAGCCACGGCAACGTCGTCTACAACAAGACGGCCAGGAACTTCGCGCCCATCATGGCGATGGCGGCGAGAATCGCCATCGTCCAGGCGACGCAGGTCCTCGAGCCGGGAACACTCGATCCGGAGACCATCATCACCCCCGGAATATTCGTGGAACGGGTCGTGAAAGTCGGACAACCGGCACATGAGTCGGATTTGATCGCTGCAGGAGTCACCTATCCATGACCACGGATGAACACATCACGGGCTGGTCGAGAGAGGACATGGCACAGCGCCTTGCTCAGGACATCCCCGACGGCGCGTATGTCAATCTCGGCATCGGCATTCCGGAACTGATCGCCCGATTCGTTCCCGAAGGCAGGGAATTCATCTACCACACTGAAAACGGACTGCTTGGCATGGGCCCCTCTCCCGAAGAGGGCGAGGAGGACCCCGAACTCATCAATGCAGGCAAGCGACACGTCACGGCCAACAAGGGTGCAGCGTACTTTCATCATGCCGACAGCTTCGCGATGATCCGCGGAGGTCACCTCGACCTCAGTGTGCTTGGCGCCATGCAGGTCGCGCAGAGTGGAGACCTTGCCAACTGGTCGACCGGAAAACCGAACGCGATTCCAGCCGTGGGAGGTGCGATGGACCTGGTGGCCGGAGTGAAGAAGGTCTTCGTCATCACGCAGCATTGCACGAAGAAGGGTGACCCGAAACTGGTCGAATCCTGTTCATTTCCCATCACGGGACAGGCCGTCGTCGACCGGATCTACAGCGACCTTGCCGTGATCGACGTCACACCGGATGGCTTCCAAGTCGTGGAACTCGCACCGGGTGTCGACTTCACGTTCGTCCAGGACCGAACCGGGGCACCCCTGCTGCCCCCCGCCGAGTAGGAAAGGCAGAAACTGACATGACTCCTCCATCAGATACCACGACCTCTCACTCGCACAGCGCAGAACTCTTCGATCGCGCTCAACGCGTCCTACCGGGTGGCGTGAGCAGAAACACGGTTCTACGCAAACCACACCCCCCCTATGCCGCCTTCGGAGAAGGGTGTCGCCTGACCGACCTTGACGGCAACACGCGCATCGATTTCTCGAACAACATGGCATCGTTGATCCATGGACACGCCTACGCGCCCATTGTGGAAGCTGTCACCCGACAACTCGAACGTGGCACCGCCTACATGATGGCGACGGAGTGCGAGGTCGCCTACGCCGAACACATCTGCTCGAGAAATCCCGGATTCGAAAAGGTTCGTTTCGTCAACTCGGGCACCGAAGCGATCATGGTGGCTATCAAGGCTTCAAGAGCCTTCACCGGTCGCACTCGCATCGCCAAGGTCGAAGGTGCCTATCACGGTGGGTATGACTACGCGGAAGTGAGCCAGACCCCTCGCCCCGAAAACTGGGGCAGCATCGATCGCCCCAACAACGTGCCACTGGTGCATGGCACACCGGACTCGTCTCTCGACAGCGTGGTGATCATTCCATTCAATGATGTGGATCGAGCGCTTGCGATTCTCGATGAAAACGCAGCTGATCTTGCCGGAGTCGTCCTGGACCCGATGCCGCATCGAGTCGGACTGAATCCGGTCGAACCGGAGTTCCTGAAAGCGATTCGCGACTGGACCAGAAAGAACGGCTCATTGCTCGTCCTCGACGAAGTCATCACGTTCAGATCGACGTACGGCGGACTTCAGATGCGATACGGGGTGGAAGCGGATCTCACCGCGATGGGCAAGATGATTGGCGGTGGTTTTCCCGTCGGGGCGGTCGCTGGCCGTGCCGATGTGATGGACGTGATGGATCCCAACGGAAGCAACTACGTCTTCCCGCATTCAGGAACGTTTTCCGCCAATCCCATCAGCATGGTGGCGGGCCATGCCGCGATGAAGGACTTCGACGGTGCAGCCGTGGAACGTCTGAATGCCCTGACCAGACGGGCTCACCAGGGCATCACCGAGGCGGCCAGGGCCACGGGAGCGAAAGCCTGCGTCACGGGTGGTGGTTCGATCGTGCGGGTCCACATGAAGGAAGCGCCTCCCAGAGACTTCCGTGAAGCCTTCCTGACTCCTGAAGAGAATCAACGATTGAAGACCCTCCTCGATCATCTGTTCGAAGCTGGATTCATCATGATCAACACCTGCACCGCGATGATGTCGACTCCGATGACCGAAGTGGAGATCGATGCACTGGTCTCCGCATGCGGCGAGGGATTTGAAAAGATCGCCGGGATGCCCTGACTTCATGGAAAGCCGAAGGAAAGGCGATGGATCACGCCCGCTCGAAGACCGTCGCCAATCCCTGACCGACACCGACGCACAAGGATGCCATCCCGTACTTCACCTCGCGGCGTTGCATCTCATGAACCAGAGTGGTGACGAGACGAGCTCCACTGCATCCAAGAGGATGACCGAGAGCGATCGCACCACCATTGACATTGACTCGTTCCCGATCCAGACCGAGCTCGCGGCAGCAGGCGAGGGCTTGTGCCGCGAAAGCCTCGTTCAGCTCCACCAATCCGATCTCTTGCAGAGAGAGCCCCGCACGTTCGAGCGCCTTGTGCACTGCTGGAACCGGGCCCATTCCCATCGATGATGGGGCCACGCCGGCAGACGCACTCGCGCCGACATAAGCGAGCGGGGTGAGTCCCAATTCCTTGGCACGCTCCGCCTCGACCAGCAACAAGGCAGCGGCGCCATCATTGACTCCGGATGAATTTCCCGCGGTCACCGTGCCCTGATCGTCCTGTGCGAAAGCGGGACGCAGACGGGCAAGTGCCTCCAGCGTGGTCCCGGGCCGCGGATGCTCGTCGGAGCTGACGATGATGGGGTCGCGTTTGCGCTGGGGAACCTCGACGGAAACAAGCTCATCCGCGAACAAACCCTTTTCATCAGCGACAGCCCAGCGCTGCTGGCTCTGCAGAGCGAATTCATCCTGATCCTCGCGACTGATCGCATGTGCGCGAGCGACATTCTCCGCGGTGATGCCGAGTGGATCGGTGTGGCCCATGTCCTTCATTCGTGGATGAACGAACCGCCAGCCGATGGATGTGTCGTACAGTTCCTGAGCACGCCCGAATGCGGTCTCGGACTTGCCCAGAACGTAGGGCGCGCGACTCATCGACTCGACGCCTCCGGCGATGAAGACATCACCATGACCAGCTTCGATCATCCGCGAAGCGATGTTGATGGCCTCAAGTCCTGAAGCGCAGAGTCGATTGACGGTGGCGCCGGGAACGGTCTCCGGAAAACCCGCCAGAAGAGCTGACATTCTTGCGACGTTCCGATTGTCTTCACCGGCCTGATTGGCGGCACCCAGATAGACATCGTCGACCAGAGCGGCATCGATTCCACTGCGCTCGATCAAAGCACGCAGAACATGAGCGGCAAGATCATCCGGACGGATGCTGGCCAAAGCACCCCCGTAGCGGCCGATGGGTGTGCGAAGCGCTGCAACAATGGCTGTTTTTCTCATGACCTAGTGTACTCAGACACGGTACTCAGGCGGGTGCCTGAAGCACCGACTCATGCTGTTTCGAGCGAATCGGCGGGTCATTTCACCGCACGTGAGCCATGCGCAGACGCCAGATCAGAAACAGAGGCCAG
>MDTG01216759.1_pt1 | contig 22003 bp, 17 predicted proteins | sample 811421 | NCBI WGS metagenome assembly MDTG01 (sample SAMN05326645, study PRJNA326480) | marine metagenome | isolation source: seawater | place: Pacific Ocean: South East | collected 2011 | reverse complement strand
TTTACTAAATATTTTAAGTTCAAAAGTAAGAACAAAGATTTGTAGAAATGATATTGAAATTTTAGAATATTAATTAAATTTGTTATTAATTTTTGAAAAAAGTAAGAACATCAAAGTTTTTATTTGTGGGTAAAAACTTTTAGACTTAGCTTAAATAAAAAAATTGCTTAGAAGGATAAGTGTTTTTGACTGCAAACCGAATACTTAACTAAGCAAAAATAAAAATCATTTACGCCATGGCGATATTTTTATTATTATTATGGGATTAAAACTAGGCTCTCAATTACCTAGTTAATTGAGAATTTGGATAGAAAATTATACTTTTATTATGAGTATATACAGGTTTTAACAATTTCACTTATTTCCTGTCCTAGAAATAAAATTTGAACAAAAGTTTTAATTAAAGCAAAGAAAAAAGTTATGAGAAGCAAATGACTATGCAGAAAATAGTTATGATTTAATTAATAAATTCTTAAGTAACGAAACGTATTTGTTTTTAAAAAAATATTTATAAAAAGAGAACAAGATAAAATAATCAAAGGGTTTAAAAAAATACATCAAAGACTTCGATCATACATAATACAAAAAACACTAATAATAAAAGCAATTGAAACTTATAATATTAAGAATGAAGCATAAACCAGATGCTAGTTAGCTTTTGATTAAAATCAAAAAAAATACATCTGTTAATTAATAAGATTTTTAAAATTCTATTTGTGTTATACTTGTTTGTTTCTATTGATTTTGTTGACTTTTAAAATAAAAATGATAGAATGTTCATACCATGAACACTTAGGATGGTAATGAAATGTCAAATAAAACTCCTTTATTGATTTCTTATTTTAATAGAAGCATTTCTAATTTTTAAAATAAATGAAATTTAAAAGTTATTTGATTTTTTAATTACTTTAAACTTTATGATAATAATCATAAAGTGCGGTAGCTATTAAGATTTAGAAAACAAATAACCAACGAGCTAAATTGACAATTTATTAGGTTTAGAGGTAAAACTTGGTTAAGTAAGTTTTAAAAAATTGTCAAAAGAAATAGAGTGCTTTTTCTTATTAATAAAGTTATTGTTTCTATATTAATTCATGGCAAATTTATACTTTAGAGCTAAAGAATAATAAAAAACAAACAATAAATTTAATCAAATTTTTATAAGAGTATTTTTTAAAAAAAAATAATTCTTTCTAACTACACGAAAGAAAAAACATATATTATTCAACAATTAAAAATATATTAAAGAAAAATTGAAATTAAATTTAATTTGTTAGTTAAGTTTAAAAGGTTTTTATTAACTAATTTAGAATAAGTATCACTTGATCTCTCACAACATTATTATAACACCTTCATTTAACTATTTAATTAATCTTTAAAAAATTATTAAAAATGAATCTTTTCGAAAGAATGTACAAAACCTTACTTAGAATTAGAAAAGTAGAGGAAAAAATTATTGAATTGTATCCATCTGATAAAATTCAGAGTCCTGTTCATCTCTCAATTGGACAAGAAGCACTTGCAGTAGGCTTATCATTCGCTTTAAAGAAAAATGATAAAATTTTTCAAACATATAGATCGCATGCTACATACATCGCAAGAAATGGTTGCTTGAAGAAAATGTTTGCAGAGCTCTACGGTAAAGTAGATGGTATTTCTTATGGAAAAGCTGGTTCAATGCATTTAATCTCACCTCAACATGGTATTATTGCTTCATCTGCAATAGTCGCAAGTACTATCTCTCATGCAATTGGATCAGCTTATGCTTCGAAACTTAGTAGTGAGAAAAGATTAAACTTAGCTATTTTTGGTGATGGTGCTACCGAGGAAGGAGTATATCATGAGTGTTTAAATCTAGCGTCAGTAATGCGTTTGCCAATACTATTTGTTTGTGAAAATAATGGTATCGCAATTCAGTCAAAAATAGCAGATAGACAAGCATACAATATCTTAGATCATGCTAAAGCATACGGAATAGAATCTGAACATATTCAAGATGGCTGGAATTTTAAAAAAATTTATCAAGTTATTAAGAACAAAAGAACAAAAATTCTTAAGTCATTTAAACCAGCACTTATTTTAATCAATACGAAAAGAACTATGGAACACGTAGGTATAAGAAAAGAGGATATTGAGATTAATCATCAAGGTGTAAACAATAGTGATTGGGTTAATAAAGATTTTCTAAAAAATAATTTAGAGCTTAATAAAAGGTTTTCAAAAAAAATTGAGCAAGAGATTGAAGAAGCCATATCTTTTGCAGAAAATTCAAATTTTCCAGACAAAAAATATTTATCAATGCATCTTACTGTTCCTAAATTCAATGAAAAAAAGAACATAGATTATTGTTACTTAGATAAAAAGAATATCATCTCATACAAAGAATCTATAATGCTTACTTTAAAGAATTTGATGAAAAAAAATAATAAACTAGTTATTTTTGGTCAAGGAGCTGATGACAAAAATGGTACGTTTGGTACAACTCTTGATTTCCATAAACTTTTTGGAAAGAAAAGATGCTTTGATACTCCTATTGCTGAAGAATCTCTAACAGGTTTTGCTTTGGGGTTATCAATCTCGGGTTATTATCCAATTAACACTCATATAAGGAACGATTTTTTATTATTGTCTTTTAACCAATTGATTAACTTAATTTCTAAATTTGAATATATGTTTGGTGGTTGGTTTAAAACACCAATGTTAATAAGAGCAGTCATAGGGAGAAGTTGGGGGCAGGGTGCACAACATTCACAAAGTATTCAATCAATGTTAGCTCACAATCCTGGTTTAACAATTATAATGCCATCTTCGGCTGAATCAGTAATAGATTCATACACATATGCTGTACAACATTTTAAAGGACCAGTAGTGTCTTTAGAACATAGACTTTTGTATGATTTAAATTTTGATTTAAAAAATTACAAATCAAAAAAAATTATGCCTTTCAAATCAAAATTGATAAAAGAAGGGAAAGACTTAACAATAGTAGCAACTTCTATAATGGTCTGGGAAGCAAAAAGGGTAATTAACTTAGTTGAACAATATTATTCTATTACTATTGAGTTAATAGATTTACACTGTATTTCCTTTCCAGATAAAAAATTGATACTTAAGAGCATAAGTAAAACAAAAAAAATAATTGTACTGGATACTAGTTGGAAAGAATTTGGTGTTGCTGCAGAAATTTCAAGAATAATCTGTGAGAGTATGCCAAATATAATTGAAAAACCAATGGTTTCCATTTGTAATTTTCCTTCCCCATGCCCAACATCTAAAGAATTAGAAAATTATTTTTATCCAAATACTAAACACATTTACATGGAGACACTGAAGATTCTAGGTTTGAATGATAAATTAGGTTCTAATTCTATAAAGAAAATATATACTAGAGAATATTATAAATCTTTTAAAGGTCCATTTTAACTTGAAAAAAAATATTTTTATTACTGGAATTACCGGAATGGTAGGTAGTCATCTAGCGGATTTTATTTTAAAAAAACATCCAGATTATGAGGTTGGTGGACTAATAAGATGGAGAAGTCCTATAGATAACATCAGAGAAATAATTAAAAAAGTTAATTTATTTCATGGAGATTTAAATGATCTCTCTTCTTTAATAAAGATTCTCAAAGAATTTAAGCCAGTAAAAATATTCCATTTGGCTGCACAATCATATGTTCAGGATAGTTTTTTAATGCCTGCTGAGACTCTCAGAACTAATATAATTGGAACCAATAATCTTCTAGAGGCTATCAAAATTTCTAACATTGATCCTAAAATACATATATGTTCTTCTTCCGAGGTCTATGGTCAAGTCTATGATTATGAAACACCAATTAAAGAAACTAATTCATTAAGACCTGTTAGTCCTTATGCGGTATCAAAAGTTGGTGAAGATATGGTTGCTTATCAATATTATAAATCTTACGGTTTGAAGATAATAAGAACTAGAATGTTTACGCATACCGGTCCGAGAAGAGGAGCAGTTTTTGCTGAGGGATCTTTTGCAAAACAGATAGCTCAAATTGAAAAAGGTATTCACCCAGATGGTATTCTTAAAACAGGAAATTTAGACAGTGTGAGAACTTTCTCTGATGTAAGGGATGCAGTAAGAGCCTATTGGCTTTTGCTTGAAAAATGTAAAATTGGTGAAGTTTATAATATAGGTGGAAATGAAACAATGAAGATAGGTGAGATGTTAAATATTCTAATAGGTATGTCTAATTCAAAAATAAAATATAAAACAGATAAGAAATTGTTAAGACCATCAGATGTAACATTACAAATTCCAGATAGTGATAAATTCAGAAAACATACTGAGTGGAAACCTATTTATACAGTTAAACAAACATTAAAAGATTTACTTAACTTTTATCGTGAAAATTTAGATGACTGATTACTTCAAAGGAAAAGATGTTTTAATAACCGGAGGCACTGGTTTAATTGGATTGTCTTTATTAAGATTACTTCTTATGACCTCCGTTAGAAGTATACTTGTAGTATCACTGGATGAATATAATACAAATGATGACAGAGTAAAATTTATTAAAAAGGATTTAAGATATTTAGAAAATTGTGTAAGCATTTGTGAGAATAAAGACATAGTTTTTCATTTAGCTGGTATCAAGGGTTCACCCTCAATGACAGCCTTGCAACCAGCGAGCTTTTATGTTCCGACATTAATGTTTAGTATTAATATGATGGAAGCTGCAAGGAGGAAAAATGTTAAACAGTATCTTTTTACAAGTAGTGTAGGGGTATATTCTCCTGCTGAAATATTTTATGAAGATGATGTTTGGAAAACATTTCCTTCAGAAAATGATAAATTTGCTGGATGGGCAAAAAGAATTTGTGAACTTCAAAGTGAATGTTACGACATAGAATATGATTGGAAAGAAATTAGCATAGTAAGACCTGCTAATGTCTATGGACCTGAAGATAATTTTGATCCTAAAAGTTCAATGGTAATTCCGTCATTAATTAAAAAAGTTTTTGAAACCGATAAAGTTTTAGAGGTATGGGGAGATGGATCAACAATAAGAGATTTTATTTTCTGCGATGATGTGGCCAGAGGAATGATCTTCGCAATTGAAAATTCAATAAATAAACCAATAAACCTTGGGAGTGGAAAAGGTTATTCAATTAGGGAACTTGTAGAAATAATTATTAAATATTCTGAAAAAGATATAAAAGTCTTTTGGGATACATCTAAACCTCAGGGTGATAAAAAAAGAATATTAAGTATGGAAAGATCGAATTCATATGGTTTTTATCCTAAAATTGATTTAGAAGAAGGCATTAAACTTACTGTAAGTTGGTATCATGAAAATCATTCTAAATTAAAACAAAAATATAATAGTTTTAACGAAATATAAATTACAAGTGAAAAAAAAAAAAATTATCGTTTTGGGTGGTACAGGTTTTATTGGAAAAAATTTAGTAAACTATTTTTCGAAACAAGAAAAGTATCTTGTAACTGCAACTTTCAATAAAACTCCTTTTTTAAGCAATGAAAAAGTAAAATGGGTAAATACAGATCTAAGAGATCCAAAAAAAATTAAAAATTTATTTCAAGATATAGACATAGTAATTCAAGCAGCTGCCACGACCTCGGGTGCAAAAGATATAATCGAAAAGCCCTATATCCATGTAACTGACAATGCGGTTATGAACTCATTAATCCTTAGAGAGGTATTTCACAGTGATGTCAAACATTTTATATTTTTTAGTTGTACAGTAATGTATCCAAATTCAGAAAAAAAACTAAATGAAGACATCGGTATTAAGAAATTGCATAAAAATTATTTTGGTGTTGGAAATACAAAATTATATATTGAGAAAATGTGTGAATTTTATTCTAATATTTCCAAAAAAAAATATACTGCTATTAGACATTCAAATGTATATGGTCCGCATGATAAATTTGATTTAGAAAAATCACATATTTTTGGTGCATCAATAACAAAGGTAGCAAATTCATTCGATAAAAATTCTGTTGAGGTATGGGGTGATGGCAAAGAAAAAAGAGATTTGTTGTATATTGACGATTTAATTGATTTTGTTGAGAAAACAATTGCTAATCAAAAAAGAAATTTTGAAGTTTTTAATTGTGGATCAGAGGACTCGGTATCTATTAATCATATAGTAAAAAGAATCATTTATTTTATGAATCCAAAATGTAAAATTAATTATAATAAAAGTAAACCTTCAATAAAAACTAACTTATTAATTGATTGCTCTAAAGCAAGAAAAGAAATAGGTTGGTTTCCAAAAACATCTCTCGATGATGGTATTAAAAAAACAATAAGTTGGTGGAAAAAAAATATAAAACAATAACTGCGATTTGTACAACTACCATTAATGTTCCAAAATTTTTTGAGGATGTCTGTCAAAATGCTAATAAATTTAATCACAAAGATTTGGTGTTCCTAGTCATTGGAGATTATAAAACTCCGAAGATAGTTGGTGAATATCTAAAAAAACTTGAAAATAAGTATAATCTACCATTTGAATATTATAATGTTGAAGCTCAAAAATCTTTCCTAAAAGACTATCCTGAATTAGACAAGTTATTACCTTATAATTCAGGTGGAAGAAAATTACTCGCAAATTTTATTTGTATTCAAAGAAATTATGAAAGAGTAATAATGCTTGATGATGACAACTTTGTCAGAGCTGAGGATTTCTTTAAATTTCATAAAAATACTGGAAAAAATATTGAAATTGAAAATTATAGTTCTAATAGTGGTTGGTACAACGTATATGAATCGTTAATTGAAAAGAAAAATATATTTTTTTATCCAAGAAGTTTTCCTTGGAGGCATAGATTTAAAAAAAATATTGTAAAAAAAAAATGTAAAATTTCTAGAATCGGAGTAATTAATGGTCTTGTCCTGAATGATCCTGATATTGATGCAATTTCTAGATTATTCTGGCCCATATATGTGACTGGAATTAAAAAACAATTTCTTCCACAGTTCGCACTTGAAAACAAAACTTGGTGTTCATGGAATAATCAAAATACCTCGATCTCTAGTACTTTATTACCATGTTATTTTACCCCACCGTCTATTGGAAGAAATTCTGATATTTGGACTGCATATGTGTTGTGTAAAATTTGTGATTTTACAGGTGATAAAATTGCATTTGGGCAACCAATTGTTGAACAAGTGAGAAATCCACATAACCTATTCCAAGATTTAGAAGATGAAATCATAAATAACATATCAACAGATTATTTTTGTAATATGCTTAAAGATATCAAAATCACAGAATTTAAACCTTTATTAATTTTAAAGGAGTTATTACTTTTGTCTCAAGAATATTTAAAAAAAAATATAGCTGAAGATAAAAGAATAAATTTATCGATCAGTAAATATGTTGACGAATATCTCACCTGGACAAATTTTATAATTAAAAATTATGATTTTATCTAAGACTCCTTTTAGAATTTCTTTTTTTGGAGGTGGAACAGATTACCCCGCTTGGTATTTAAAACATGGAGGAGTGGTTATCAACACTTCAATAAATAAATTTTGTTACGTAATTGTTAAAAATTTAGAAAGTATAGAAAGTTTTAAATACAAAATTAGATATTATAAAAATGAAGAAACAAATTATGTTGAAGATATATCACATCCTACTGTAAGAGAATGTATCAAATTAGAAAAAATTAATGAACCTCTTGAAATAATATATTTTGCAGATTTGCCTGCACGTTCTGGATTAGGTACAAGTTCGAGCTTTACTGTAGGGTTATTAAATGCATTAAGAAAAAGAAAAAAATTAAATTATAGGAAAAAAGAACTTTTGAATAACTCATTAAAGGTTGAACAACATATATTAAAAGAATTTGTTGGATCTCAAGATCAATCGGCTGCAGTATTTGGGGGATTAAACCATTTTAAATTTAATTCTTCAGGAGAAATTTTGAGAAAAAGAATAAAATTAACCAACCAAGAAAAAAATGATTTTTTAGAAAACTCTTTACTGATCTTTACAAAAAAAACTCGAGAAGCTTCTATTATTGCTGAAAAACAAGTTTCACTAATTTCAAAAAAAAATAAGCAATTATTTGACATGATGGAACTTACTAATGAAGCATTAAAAATATTCAATAAAGAACCTATATCAGTTGAGGGTATAGGTAAACTTTTGAATGAGCAATGGAGAATAAAAAAACAGCTTTCACCAATTATTTCAAATAATTATATTGATGAATTTTATAAAGTCTGTATGAATAATGGTGCATATGGCGGAAAATTATTAGGAGCTGGGTCTGGAGGTTTCATGTTTATTCTAGCTCCAAGAAAAAAGCATAAAAAAATTCTTAAACTTTTAAAATTAAAAACAGTAGATTTCAAGTTTGAAGAAATAGGTAGTAGAATAATAAACTTTACAAAATGAAAATTTTATTTTTTACATCAAGTATTCCATCTGAAAAAAGCGTGCATCCATCTCAATCTGCACCTCATATACAAAGTTTTCATACAATTAAAGAATTAAGTAAAAAATATGATATCTCATTACAGATTCTTTTTGATAATTCAAGAAAAAGCAAAAACTTAGAGGATTGGGAGAAAAAACTCATAGAAAAATTAAAGAGAAACATTAAAGTTCTTAACCCAATATTTTTATCTAAAATAGTTATTTTTGATAAATTACCCAGTTATTTAAAAAAAAAAATTGAAGAAAATGTTGTATACAACAATTATAAGCTATTTTTTTACAAGAAGCAGTATTTCAAAAACCTTAAGGATGAATATCATCTTTTTTTTTCTTATTTGTGTCCCGAAAGTACTTCACTCTTATATGGTTGCAAAAAAAAAAAAATATCATTTGAGGGAGATTTACATTACCAATCTTACGATGCATCTATTAAAAGTTTAGCAGCAAATTCGATAAAGAAAGCTTTTATTAAATATTATTCAATTTTAACGAATAGAATATGGAGATATCTATATTGTAAATTTTTAAATGATTATGAAAGAGTTTTTTGTGCAAATTTAAATGCTATTTCTTCTTTGAATGGAAAACTTAAAAATAATTACTTCATAGGCACATTATGGCCTGAAAGTAAAACTATAAAAAAACATAAAAAAAAAAGTAAAATAAATATACTTTTGAGCATGGGACCAAAATCAAAATCAGCTACTGGCAATGCTATAAATTATATTACAACTCGATTAATTCCTATTATAATAAAAAGAATAAGTTATAAAAATATCAACTTTAGTGTAATATCTAGCAGTAGAATTTCAGATAGAGAGAAAAAAAGTTTTTCAAAAATCAATACTAATATTAAAGGATGGGTGAAAGATATTAATAATGAACTTCTTGAATGTGATATTTTTGTTTTTTTAAATAATGCTGGACCGATTAAAGCAATATTTAGCAGGCAAATCTACGCGTGGTCATTAGGATTATGTGTATTAGCTCATGCCAACAGTTTAAAGACAATGACTCAGATGAAAAATGATTATAATATAATGCTTGGCGAAGATGAGGTTAAAATAGTTGATCAAATGAAAAAGCTTATTGATTCATGTGAGTTAAGAAAAAAAATTGGTCAAAATGGTTTTAAGACTTACAAAAATAATTTTTCACCGTCAGTGCATACTAAAAATTTTTCAGATTACATTGAATCATGCCTGTAACCAACTTAGAAAAGTTAATACAACAAGAATGGGATTTTTTAAATAAGGACAAGAATAATTTTAAAAAAGTTTTATTGCACGAACCCACCTTTAACCATCAAGAAATATTAGCAGTAGTAAAATGTATGCTATCAACAAATGTAACTATGGGAAAAAGAGTTTTGAGTTTCGAAAATGGTTTTTGTAAAAAATTTAACTTTTTAAATTCTGTTACATGTAATTCTGGCTCCTCTGCAAATTTATTAGCGATTTCCACATTAACTAATCCCGAACTTAAATCACATTTAAAAAAAGGAGATGAAGTGATTGTTCCCGCTCTTTCATGGTCAACAACAATTTGGCCAATAATTCAATGTGGCTTAGTTCCTGTTTTTGTTGATATAGACCGCAACACACTAAATATTAATCCGATACAAATAAAAAAAGCCATAACAAAAAAGACTAGAGCAATTATGCCTGTGCATGTATATGGAAATCCATGTGAGATGTCTGAAATAACAAAAATTTGTAAAGATTATAATTTATATTTAATTGAGGATTGTTGCGAATCAATGGGAGCAAAATATAAAAATAAATCTGTTGGAAGTTTTGGAGAAATTGGTACTTTTAGTTTCTATTTTTCCCATCATATAACTACAATTGAGGGCGGTGTCGCTGTTTCAAATAGTGACAATTTTTCAGAATTGATGAGAATTTTAAGAGCTCATGGGTGGATTAGGGAAATGAAAAAAAGTGAAAAATTTAGAAAAAAATATAAAGAAATTGACGAAAAATTTTTGTTTGTGAATGTAGGTTATAATTTAAGACTAAATGAATTACAAGCAGCAATTGGTAATATTCAATTAAAAAAATTTAATGGTATTTTAAAAAAACGAAAAACGGTCGCAAATAGATGGGCTAATATTTTATCAGAATTTAAAGATATTTTTTCTTTTCAAGAAGTTACAGAAAATGCGGACCACTCCTGGTTTGGATTTTGCTTGACACTTAAAAACCCCGAAAAACAAAAAATTAGAAAGTTTAGAAAATTTCTAAGTGAAAATGGTATTGAAAATAGACCGATTATTTGTGGAAATGTGGCTAAACAGCCAGCTATAAAAAACTATAAACATAGGGTTATTGGTACTTTGGAAAACTCAAACTATGTTATGAATAATAGTTTTTCAATTGGCTGTCATCAAAACATAAGTTATGAATCGCAAAAGTATGCTTTCAAAGTTTTTAAGAAATTTTTGTCATAATTGTGTCATTAAAGATTAATTATTTTATTCTGTTAAGTGTACAATCTTTATTTTTATGAGCTTTAATTTTTTTGTCTCTAAATAGATCTATGTTAAAAAGTAAGCAATTAATATTTTTATGATTAATTTTAAAGAATTTGAGATTGCAATCCTAGCAGGTGGTGAGGGAACAAGATTAAAAAAATTAAGTCGTAATATTCCAAAACCATTGATGAAAATTAATAATAAGTATTTTTTGCAATATCTTTTAGATTTTTTTGTATTACTGGAATTTAAGCAAGTATTAATTTCAGTATGTTTTAATTCCGAATATTTTATTAAATTTTTAGGAAAGAGATATAAAAATATTAATATAAAATATGTATTTGAGAGTAAGCCACTAGATACAGGTGGAGCAATTGTTAATATTTCAAGATATTCCAAGAAAAAATTTTTACTGGTTATGAATGGTGATTCATTCCCAGATATGCATATGAGCCAATTCTTAAGTGATTATAGAGAAAAATATGAAATATTTATTGCGTTATGCAAAAAAAAAAATGATTTTCAAAGGTTTGGTTCTGTTTCAATTAACAAAGAAAAAAAAGTACTTGATTTTCATGAAAAATCAAATTTTAAAACAGGTTATATAAATGCAGGTGTATATATTTTTAAAAAAGATTTATTTGAAAACGTTTATTTAAAAAAAAATTCATTAGAGAAGGTAATGTTCAAAAAGTTTTTGAAAGATAAAGTTTTTTATGCATGGCCATTTGTTAAAAACTTATTGGATATAGGAACACCTGAATCGTTCTTTCAAGCTAGCGAATATTTAAAAAAATATCAACGAATGGAACTCAAAAAATTTATCTAGCTTATTTGCTAATTCAATTATGTGAACTATATAAATTATGTTTAAAATAAAACTTAGAGAATTATCTAATCAAATTTACCTTTCAATTAAAGGGCAATCTATGAAGTTGAATCTAATACTTTTATTTTCTGGATTAAGCTTAGGTGTGTTGGAGTTAATATTTGGTGTTAGTTTATATAATTTTTTGAAATATTACAATTTAGTCTTTGAAGGAAAGCAGAATACACTAGCAAGTTTTTTTTTAGGTAGAAATCCAACATCAGAAATTATTTTTTTCGGAGTATTACTTTATTTTGTTAAGTTTTTAATAACTTTACTTCCGTTGCTGATAAGTCAAGAATTCGTAAAAAAACATACAAATGAATTATCACAAAGGGTTTTTGAAAATTATAAGGAAGTTTCAAAATTATCTTTATCTGAGTGTAATCACATAATGTCAAATGTAATTCGTCAATCGTGCTTATTTCAATCATCAGTTTTTTTACTTATTTCATCTCTTTTATCTTCTTTGATAATTTTTTCTGCATTATTTTTTATATCAATAAAATTAACTTTTTTTGTCTTAATCCTGGTAATATCTTCTGGTTTTTTCTTTAAATTTATTAAAGATAAAAATAAATATTTCATTGATCAATTATATAAAAATAACAAAAACTTTATTGAAAAATTTACATTAAATTTTCAAAATTTAATTTTTCTAAAAATTATCGGTTATAATGAACAAATTTCACAATCAATTAAAGAAATCAATAACAAAATAAAAGCTTTTCATTCCAAGCATTCATTTTTTCATTCGATTAACTCTGTAATTCCAAGTGTTATTGGCCTTTTGCTAATTATTATAATTATTACTTCTAATAAATATCTTTATAATTTAAAGCCACTAGAAGTGATTCCTTTTATCTATTTATTAACCAGAGTTTCATCTAGTTTATCACAAATCAGTGATAATGTTTCAGCAATTCTATATACATTTCCATATTTCAAAGAATTATCTGAACAAAAAGATTATAATAACGAAGAAGTTAATTTAAATAAGTTTGACACGATTAATCTAGATAAGAAAAAATTTAGATTGTCAGTTGAAAATTTATCAGTCGGAAGAGATTCGGTTTTGCTGGAGAACATAAATTTTACACTCTTATCAAATGAATTATTGATAATTAAAGGTGAGTCTGGAAAAGGGAAAAGTACTTTTTTAAATACCTTGCTTGGTATAATTCCAAAGAAATCTGGAATAATAAATTGGATGGGACATGATATTGAGAGATTTTCTCCTAAATTACTGAGAAATATTATCGCGTTTTCTGGATCCGAACCGTATTTAGTTAAGGGTAATATTAAAGAAAATATTTTTCTAGGTAATTCAAATAAAATTGATTCATTTGAAATTAATAAAGCTATAAATTGTTCTGAATCAAACTTTATAATGAATTTCAAAGAGGGTCTTGAAACAATATTATATGAAAGTGGTCAAGGCCTCTCAGCAGGACAAAAGCAAAGAATATCGATTTTACGAGCATTATTATTAAAGCCTAAACTTTTAATTTTTGACGAGGCAACTTCTAATATTGACGTTACTACTGAAATAAAAATTATAAAGAAAATAATCAAGAATTACAAAAATATTTCATTATTAGTAATTACTCACAGAAATAGCTTGGATAAATATGCAACAAATATTATTAAGTTTTAATCTTTTCTGATTAATTTCACTGGATCTTTACATAATTTATTAAAAAATATAAAAAGAAATTTTCTAATAGTGATTAAAAAAAAATATATGAAAAAGATAATTGCAGAAATTGGTTCTACACATGATGGTTCTTTTGGAAATGCAATAAAAATGATCGAATCTGTAAAAAATTGTGGAGCAGATATGGTTAAATTTCAACTACATTTGCCAGATTATGAAACTTTGCCAGATGCACCAAATCCTGAATATTTTAAAGATGAAAATAGATACGATTACTTTAAAAGAACTCAATTCAGTCAAGAACAATTATACAACTTAAAACAATATTGTGAATCTCTTGGTTTAGATTTTGTTGTATCTCCTTTTTCAGAAAAAGCACTTGAGATACTTGAAAAAATTGATACGAGATTTTACAAAGTTGCATCGGGAGAGGTAACAAATACTAGACTTCTAGAATCTATAAAAAAAACAGGTAAGATTGTTTTTTTATCATCAGGCATGAGTAGTTGGAATCAACTTGAGAATGCAGTTAATATTTTAGGAAAAGATAAACTAGTAGTTCTGCAATGTACTTCAATTTATCCTTGTCCACCTGAAAGGGTGGGTATTAATATAATTCAAGAATTAGTTTCTAAATTTAAATTAGAAGTAGGGTATTCTGACCATACTTTATGTTCAACCTCTGCAATATTAGCAGTTGCATGTGGTGCAAAATTAATTGAAAAGCACTTTACTCTCTCAAACTTAATGTATGGGAGTGATGCAAAGTATGCAATGGAGCCTAATTTATTCAAGGATTACTGTAAAAGTGTAAAAAAAGCATGGGAATTAATCGAAATGAAAGTTGATAAAAATTACTTGAAAGATTTAGAGGTCACCAAAAAAGTGTTTGAAAAAAGCATTGTCACTTCACGAGAACTGAATAAAGGAGAAATTTTAAGTATTAACGATATAGATTTTAAAAAACCTGGATCTGGAATTAGCGCATCAAAATATAAAAATATTCTTGGTAAAAAAGTTAAAAAGAAAATTTTAGCGAATACTTTGATTAGCGAAAAGGATTTAGATTGAAGAAAATATGCATAGTAATTGGCTCGAGGGCAAACTATAGTTCTATTAAGTCTGTGTTATCAAATATTAAGAAAAACAAAAATTTGAGACTTCAATTGGTACTTAATACATCTTCGTTATTATATAAATACGGTAATGTATCAAAATTAATTGAAGAAGACGGTTTTAAAATTGATGAAAAAATTTACAACTTAGTTGAAGGTGAAATCCCTTTGACGATGGCTAAGTCGACAGGTCTTGCACTAATAGAACTTTCATCAACTTTCGAACGTTTAAGCCCAGATATTGTTTTAACGGTTGGGGATAGATTTGAAACAATGGGTACAGTTCTGGCAGCATGTTATATGAATATTCCTCTCGCGCACACAATGGGAGGAGAAATCTCAGGAACTATTGATGAATCAATTAGACATGCTGTAACAAAACTGGCACATATTCATTTCCCGGCTAACAAAAATGCTGCAAAAGTAATTGAAAAACTTGGGGAAGAAAAATCAAGAATATTTAATGTCGGATGTCCGAGAATAGATTTAGTAAAAGAAATACTTAATGACAAAAAAATAATTTTAACAAATAATATTTTTGATACCGGTGTAGGAGATAAATTAAATTTAGCACAACCCTTCTTAGTGATAAGTCAGCATCCAGTTACAACAGAGTTTAAAGATGCTGAAAATCAAATGAAGTTAACATTGGATTCAATTGCTGATATAGACATTCAAGCAATTGTATTGTGGCCGAACGCTGATGCTGGATCGGCTTACATTGCCAAAGCAATACGATCTTTTAGGGAGAATAATTCGAGAAGATCGATACATTTTTTTAGGAATTTGCCTGTTGAAATTTATATAAAACTTTTGGAAAAAACTAAGTGCTTGATTGGAAATTCGTCAAGTGGAATTAGAGAAGGAAATTTTATTGGTGTTCCTTGCGTTAATATTGGTTCCCGACAAAATGGGAGAGACAGAGGATCAAATGTTATTGACGTTCAGTATGACTATGAAAAAATTAAGAGTGCTGTAAGCAAACAAATTAAGATTGGAAAGTATAAAAGTGGTAATTTGTATGGAAATGGTACGGCTGGTAAAAAAATAACTGAAATTCTTGCTGGTGATTTAAAAATTAATATTCAAAAAACCTTACGGTATTAAAATGAATTTTATAGCTATTATCCCAGCACGCTCCGGTTCCAAAGGAATAAGAAATAAAAATATCGTCAATTTTGATGGAAAACCACTCATTTACTGGACAATAAATGCTGCTTTAAAATGTAAATTAATTGATAGAGTAGTTGTCTCAACTGATAGTCCAAAGATCAAAGATATTTCAGAAAAGTATGGAGCAAGCGTACCATTTTTGAGACCAAAAAAAATTTCTGGTGATAAATCAAAAACTCTGAGTGCAGTAAAATACACTTTAAAAAAAATAGAAAACGAAGAAAACTATCTTTACGATTATATAGTTACTTTACAACCTACATCGCCACTCAGAGAAAAAGACGATCTTGAAAATGCAATAAAAACAATATTAGCAGACAAAAAAGCGGATTCTCTTGTTTCATGTGTCAAAGTTCCACATAATTTTCTCCCTGAGTCTTTAATGCAACTAGATGGTAAATATATTAAAAATTTTTCAAAAGATAAAAATAATTTTAGAAGACAAGATAAAAAAACTCTTTTTGCAAGAAACGGTGCAGCAATTTATATAACAAAGTCGAAAAACATCAGTAAATATTTATTGGGTGGAAACATATTACCATATTTTATGCATTACAGTAATTCAATCGATATTGATACTAAAGAGGATTTAGAAAAAGCATTATTATTCAAAAAAATTTTAAAAAAATACGATAAATGTTAAATAATATAATCAAAATTATAGATATTTTTAAATGGTACTTAAAAACTTATAAATTAAAAGTTTTAAAAAAAAATAATGGTAAGACTCTTATAATACCCGAATTGAATACCAGTCTGTTGACTGTAAAAATAAATATAATTTTTGCAAAATGTTTTCAGTATCTTGGTTATCAGATAATTATCATTTTTAAAAGAAAGAGTAAGTTTTATGAACAATATTATAAATGTGTTGGAATAAATTTGTTTTTTTATTTAGAAACAAAACAAACTTCAGAAAAATTAATATTGATAAATAAAATAATGAAAAAAAGTAGTAATTCTAAAGATTTCTTACAATCAAAAATTATGGGAATTAGTGTTGGAAAATGGATAGCTTCCAGAATTGTTAGAGAATTGAAAGTAGGAGTATTTGAAATTATTAATCTCAATAAAAAACAACTACTACTCTATGTTTCTGAATCTATCAATGCTCTTTTTACTATAAGGTCAATTTTAGATTTAAATAAAAACTGCTCAATAATGTTTAATGAAAGGGGTTATTCACCATCAGGTGAAATATTTGAATATTGTTTACAAAAAAAAATTAATACTGTTCAATGGTTAGGCTCTCCACTTGACAATCATCATTCATTTAAAAGATATATTAAAAATAATAAAGATTACCATCCTCTTACTTTATCTAAAAAAAGTTTTAAATATTTATTAAATCATCCCAAAGTTAAAACTTTTGAGCAAAATATGATGTCTCATTTGAAATCACAATATGAAAACAAAAAATGGTTTAATAGGCAAAATCTTTTGAAAAATAAAAAAATTTATACAAAAATTGAAATTATAAATAAATTAAATCTTAATCCTAAAAAAAAAATTGCAGTTATATTTAGTCATATAATGTATGATGCTACTTTTTTCTATGGAGAGAGTATATTTAGCAATTATGAGATATGGTTAAAGGAGACACTTAAAACAGCTGCAAAGAATAAAACTGTAAATTGGATTTTAAAAATTCACCCTGCAAACCAATGGAGAAATGAAATTGAATCAGAGAATAAAAGCACACTTGAAAAAGAATTGGTTAATAAACTGTTCAAAAAGCTACCTGAAAATATATATATAATAGAAGCTACGTCTGATATTAGCACATATTCGCTTTTTAATTCTATAGATTATGGATTAACCGTAAGAGGTACAATAGGTTGTGAACTGGCATGTTTTGGAATTCCGGTTTTTACGGCTGGAACCGGAAGATATTCTGAACAAGGTTTCACAATTGATTCTAAAAGTAAAAAAAGTTTCGAAAATAAAATTGAAAATATTCAAAAATATAAAAGATTATCAAAGGAAAAAATTAAAAAAGCCAGAATATATACTTATGGATCTTTAATAGCTAAATCGATTCCAATGGATGGAATAAATATTAATTATAATATTAATAACAAGATAAATCCTTATCATTCAGATATTTCTTTTGAAAGAATTTCGGTCAAAGAATTGGTTAAGAAATTAGATATAATGTTATTTTTAAAATGGTTTGATGATAAAAATTATCATCACTCAGATGAAGATTTACTTTATTTGGAGGATAGAAAAATTAATAATTAGTAATATTAAAATTAAATCTAATAATAATTCACATCTATCTTGTTTAATAATAAATAATAATTTAAAAATATTTTGATGAAATTTAAAATATCTCATATTTCAACTTCTGATTTAGAAGGTGGATCAGCAATATCAGCAAAAAGAATTCATTTAAATTTAATAAGAAATAACATTAATTCGAAAATGTTCTCAGGTTTTAAAAAATCAAATTATGATAAATCTTATAATTTTACAAGGTTCAAAAAAATGCGAAAGTTTGATGAATTTTTTAATAAAATTACAAGTAAATTAGGGTTTCAGTATAAGTTTATCCCTTCTAATTTTTTCGTCAATCATTCAATAAAGAACTCAGATATAATTCAATTATACAACTTACATGGAGGATATTTTCAAATATCAACAATTAGTAAATTATCAAAGATATCTCCGTTGATATGGCGATTATCAGATTACTGGCCGCTTACTGGTCATTGTGCTTATCCGGGTGAATGTAACAAATGGGAAAAGGGTTGTGAACATTGCCCAGACCTAGGATTATATCCTTCAGTTGGTCAGGACAGAACAAAATACTTATGGAATTATAAAAAAAAAATTTTTAAAAATGTTAATATTACAATTGTTGTTCCGACAAGAGTAATGTTTCATGAGGTGAAAAAAAGCGAGATTTTTTGTAATAAAGATATTGAGATAATTCCTAATGGTGTAGACACTAATTATTTTAATCCTCAAAATAAAATAAAAGCTAGAAATAAACTTAACATTAAGAACATGTTTACAATTTTATTTATGGCTCATGTTGCATTTAATAACCCAAGAAAAGGAACAGAATATATTATTAAAATCTGTCAATTTATTAAAAAGAGAAACGATATACAGATTTTAATTGTCGGTCAAGATAGCCATAAATGGAGAGATCTTCAAAAAAAAAATATTGTAACATTAGACTATGTTGAATCTTTGTCAAAAAAAAAAAATATTTATAATGCAGCCGATTGTTTACTTCTTTTGTCTAATCAAGATAATTTTCCTAATGTGTTATTGGAATCGATGTCATGTGGAACACCTGCCATAGCCCTAAATTCTGGTGGGATATCTGAAATAATAAATGATAAAAATGGTATGTTATTAAAAAGATTTAATTCGGATGAGCTAATAACTAAAATTTTATTTTTTAAAAAAAATTTGCAGGTAAAAAAACAATTCGGTATTAAAGCGCGACAAACAATTGTGAATAAATATTCATCAAAAATCGAAATTCAAAGTTATTTAAATCTTTATAAAAAGATATTAAGTATAAGAAATTGAATATATTAAAAAAAATTTTTTTTATATGTGCGGTATTTCAGGATTTATAAACTTTAATAAAAATTTGGGTAAACAAGATTTAGAAAATTTTGGGCTTAAAATGAGTCAAACTTTGCATAGAAGGGGTCCAGACTCTTTTGGTGTTTGGACAGATGAGCGATCTGGAATAGTGCTTTCACATAGAAGATTATCGATAATTGATTTATCAGAAAAAAGCAACCAACCAATGATGTCATCAAATGACAGATATATCTTGGTGTATAATGGAGAGGTTTATAATTATCTTGAAATAAAAAAAAAATTAGAAAAAATAGGTGTTAGATTCAAAACTAATTCTGATACTGAAATTATTTTGGAATCAATCAGTAAGTATGGAATAGAAAAATCTTTGTATTTATTTAATGGGATGTTCTCTTTTGCAGTTTGGGATAAGTATAAAAAAAAAGTATATTTAGCAAGAGATAGATTGGGAATTAAGCCTTTATATTGGTATTTTCAAAATAAAAGTTTTGGATTTGCGTCCGAACTTAAAGCTTTAAAGGCCCTTCCCTGGATAAATTTTGAAATAGACAAAGAATCATTATCGAGCTATGTAAGATTAAATTATATACCTGCACCTCATTCAATTTTTAAAAAAATTTTTAAAGTTTTGCCTGGACATTTTATTGAAATAGATGCAAGAGAAAAGATAAAGATTAAATCATTTTGGTCGTTAAAAAAAATTGCAACAAAAAAAAAGGAACAAGAAAGTAATTTTGATATAATAAAAAAAAATTTGGAAAAATCTGTAAAAAATCAAATGCGCTCTGATGTTCCACTTGGTGTCTTTCTTTCGGGGGGAATAGATAGTTCATTAATCACTTGTCTAGCTCAGAAAAACCTAAAAACAAAGATAAATACATTTACGATTGGCTTTAAAGATGCAGGATTTGATGAAGCAAGTTATGCTAAGAATATAGCTAATTTTCTAGGTACTAATCATAATGAAGAATATTTTGATTTTTCAAATTTCAGTACACTGGTTGATAAGTTGGGTGAAGTTTATGATGAACCATTTGCAGATTCATCACAATTACCAACTTTACTTTTATCAAAAATTACAAAAAAGAAAGTTACAGTTGCACTTTCAGGTGATGGAGGCGATGAAGTTTTTGGAGGTTATTATAGATATTTTTTAGCAGAAAAATATAAAAAATGGATTTTTGATCAGCCAGCAGTTTTTAAAATTCTTTTTTCAAAATTAGTATATTTATTACCTATTAATTTTTGGAATGTAATTGGACAAGTTTTACCTTCAAAATTTGGTGGGAAACAATTTGGTGACAAATTATATAAATTAGGAAATCTTTTGAATAATGTAGACGAAACTACTTTTCATAAGAGAATAGTTAGCAACATAAACGAACCCAGCCACTTTGTTAGATCCTCCGAAGAAAAAAAATTCATATTATTTGACAAAGAATTAGAAAAACTTTTTCCGAGTATAATTTCAAGGATGCAATTTATAGATACACTTTCTTACTTACCAGATGATATACTAACAAAGGTAGATAGAGCTTCAATGTTTTTCTCCCTTGAGGTGAGGGTCCCATTTCTTGACCATAATCTGGTTGAAAATGCATGGAATTTACCAATCAATCAGAAAATCAAAAATAATGAAGGAAAATTAGTTTTAAAAAAGATTTTAGAAAATTATTTGCCTAGAAAGTTTTTTGACAGACCTAAAATGGGTTTTGGTATTCCTCTAAGTAATTTACTCTCAAAAACCTTAGAATCAAGAATGGATTATTATTTAAATTCTGACGTATTAAAGAATCAAGATCTTTTAAATATAGACGAATATAAAGTGAGATGGAAAGAACACAAAAGTGGAAAAAGAAACTGGCAATTCTTACTGTGGAACTTTTTTGTTTTTCAAATATGGTATGAGCATTGGAATAAAGACAAGATAACTATTAAAAACTTAACGTAAGTTATTAAATAATTTAAAGAACGAAACAAATTAAACTAGATTAACTGGAAGATTTAATAAGAAAATATTCAAAAGAACTCAGTGATCTTTCGTTTAGAATTAAAAAAAAATACTATGAAATGAGAAAATTAGAATTAGGAACTACTTTTTCTGACTTCGAAGGTAAACTTATTTATTGTTTGATAAGAGACAGAAAATCAAAAAAAATTATATATGAGATTTCACAAATTGTGGATTTTCAATCCTGTTTATTACTTCGATGCTTTTAAAAAATCATTTTCAAAAAATGGATTATTTTAATAATGCTTTTGCGGCTGCACTATGCCAAGAAATTAATTCACAAGTTGCTCTAGTAGAAATTGGATGTTGTTTATTAAAAGAAAAAAAAATTTTACATTCACAAAATTTATTGTTTATATACTTTTACCTTTAACAAAAATATTAATGATTACTAAATCAAGCTAAAGCAATTATTTCTAGAAAAATAAATATAAAAAAAACATAAAACTATTAGAAAGTGAAAGCTAAAATAAAACTTTTTAAACTTAATTTTTGTTTAATATAAATATTTAAATGAGCACAGTTTCTTAATTTTTAAAAAATTGTCATTAAAAATATTATTATTTAGAAAAATAAGATTAGTAGACTAAATGAAAATAAATAATGAAATTTAAAGTATTTTAATAAAATTTTTGTTAGAAAAAAAAAAATTAAAATGTGAAAAAATAGATTTAATCAGAAGATAAAG
>MDTG01208298.1_pt1 | contig 22007 bp, 32 predicted proteins | sample 811421 | NCBI WGS metagenome assembly MDTG01 (sample SAMN05326645, study PRJNA326480) | marine metagenome | isolation source: seawater | place: Pacific Ocean: South East | collected 2011 | reverse complement strand
TAGGCGCATTAGTTGTTCATTCATGACATTGCCTTGATTATGAGCTTCTTTAAATGACACGATCCGACCACCTGCACCAGGTACCATGATCAAATCGACGGAATTAACTTTGAGGAACTTCTTCGCTGTGCGGCTGCCCTTTTTACCAGAGGCCGTACCGTCCACATCAATACTTAAACCAAACAGGTCTTGCATATTGTTATCAACGGCTTCGCGCAATTTAGTGGCATAACCCGAGCTTTCAAGCACAGTTAAATCAGCCTGCAGTGCACCTTTTTTACCTGCGCCAACACCTTCAACAAATTGTGCATTGCTGAACTGGCCAATCAGGTTATTAAAGTGTTGGGCAGTGCCTTTAAGATGGTCGTCATCAGACTTAACCATGCATTTAGCACCGTTAAACAAAGGGGCAGCTTCACGCAGAACGTGGGCAGGATAGTCAACACCATTTAAGCTTTTACCCACCTCAATCAAGGTCACTAAAAACTTACTTGGTTTAACATTACTAGCTTCAATAAACTTAGTTTCGTCATACCAGGCTTCGGTTAACTTAACCACGTCAGAGGGCTTATACTCTTTGACGACTTCAATGGCGTTTTCAAACGTCACCTGATTTAACTCACTCACCGCATAAGGGTATGCCCAGTAGCGGCCATCTTTACGAACCACCACTTTGTCAGCATAAAAAGCCGTAATATCAACCCAGCTATCACGTGAGTTAGTTGCCAGCAACTTACGCAGCTCTGCAGTCACAAGCGTCATCACATCGTGATAATCAGATGATTTAGCCTCAACAAATGCGCGATTGCCTAAAAAGCCGGTTCCTGTTGGTAAAAGGGTCAACATAATTTAGCCCCTTACTTAGTCGCAGCTTTAGCTGGCGCTTTTTTTGTTGCTGCAGCGTCTTTTTCAGCTTGCTCTAAAAGTGCTTTAGCTTCTGCTTTGGCCTTGGCAATAATAGCTTCTGCTTCATCAGCGGCAGCTTTGGCCTTTGCTGCCGCTTCTTGTTCTGCTTTAGCTAACAATGCTTGAGCAGCATCATCAGAGGCGTGTGCAAGCTCACTGGTATTCTCACCATCACTGGCAAGTACTGCTTTAGCAAGGTCTGCAACAGCAAGTACACCTTCAACACGTTGGCCTGCTTTTGTTAACGCTTTAACAACGCCTGTTTCGCGTTCAACTTTAAAGTCGAACACTTCATCTGGCTTAACTTGGCGGGTTGTTTTTTTGATAACCGCGTTACCGCGTTCATCTCTCTTAGGTTTATTATCGTCGTCTAAGTCAACGACCTCTTCGTATAGCTCAAGCGCTTTAGACGCAATTTCTAAAACAGCATGGCCTTTCGAAAGTAAAGCAAAAAGACTCATTATGTTGCCCTCAATAGTTGTGAATATGGCTAATGAGTCTTTAAGGTAAGGGGTTTTGTTGAAGGGCTAAATTAAAGGGTTTTAGGAAAATTAGCTGTTTAAATAAGCATCCTCTAACTTTACACAAAGGTCTGTACAACTTTCATAAGTTTGTTCTTCGACTAAAGCGTAATGTAATAATAAAACATAAATATATTGCAACGATTTAAACGATTCTAATATTAGTTGGCATATTTGATCATTGTCCTTAGGTTCTTGATTTGGTAAGTACGATATTCCAACATCAAATAAAGGGCGATTTAATGATTTAAAAAGATCGTCAATGCGAATAGAGCGTTCTATAACTAATGGAATAAGCTCTTCTAATTGAGCCTGATACTCCCTAAACTGCTTTTCAAAATATGTATCACTGGCTTCATAGCCAAATGCATTTACTGCTTGATGACTATTTTCTGGGAAGCATATCCCATAGAACTTGTTAAATTCTATATTAATTCTACCTAAGCTTTTTTCCTTTGATGATAGATATACACTACCGTCTTCTACTTTTTCTTCTAGTCCTTCACGTATTCTTTTTGAATGCTCTAAATATAAAACGTAATTCTCTTTTCTACTTGCCAAAGCAAACTGCTCTTGTGCTAATTTAAATTGCTCCTCAGAACGCTTAAATTGCTTATTGGAAATTGCTATTTGCTCTTGTACCTTTTCCAACTGTTTATTTAACAACATGCTTCGATGGTACAAACCAATGAGTGAGGTAACAGCCGCAAGTAAAGCAAATGCACCCAAAGGTAAAGCAAACACTTTTTCTGTGTTCGTCCATGTTGCCAGCTTAGTTAAATCAAAACTAAGTTGGTTTCCAACCAGCACTAACTGTAAACCAGCTAGTATTATTGGAACTCCCAATGTTAATCTAACCATAACCTCGAACCTTTCTAGCCATTTAGCTCTAAGGTTGTTATTTAAATTCCCCACAGTAATTCCTTTAAACTATTTAAACTCCCTTTAAAATACCACAGCCTATTCAATTACTGCACGTGTCTTGTCAACTTCCCAGTGCTTCATCACTGGTACCGTAAAGCAGCTACAATTGACTGTTTCCTTTGCCGGCGCTTTGGCGTCATGAGGGTGCATCATCTTAATGCCCCCAATAGTAAAAGGTTCATTTGCTGCAGCGCGAGTATTGTTTGCGGCCAAGTGACTAACGCGGTGTTCTTTACGCCGACCTAAGCGCCACTCTTTTTCCATGCCTGGTACTGCATCACCAATTTCGTTCATGCGCATATGGCTTGCTGTGTTATACAAGCGGCTAAGCTCAGTGTTTACAATCGCCTTAGCGCGCCACATTTTTTTCTCGCCTAAACTTTCTGCTATGGCTTTTTTAGCGGTTTCGCTATCTTGCGCCCCCATCATCACAAGCCCAAGTTGCGATCGAATATAATCAGCCTTACCGCTTAACACATCTTTAATTCGGTCAACCATAAAATTATCAATGGCCACAAGCTGACGATGCTGTAAAAGCTGCGTCATAGCATTTACCGTTACACCACCGGCTTTTAGTGGCGCATCAATTAAATTAATACCTGCTACCCAAGTAGTTTGTGAAAAGGCTTTAATTTGTGCGGCGCTTCGCTCTCCCAGTTCAAGCATCACCTGGTTAATTTGCCCCTGCAATTTGCCATAGTGCCATTGCTGCCAATCTGTCGGCTGTCCTTGTAAAATGGTTTGCGTGTTTTCTTCAGCAAGCTCAAGCAAACGCAATAGCGAATCCCAAAGCCCTTGCTTATTTTTAAGTAGCGCTTTGAGCTGTGCTGTACGGGCTTTATTAAAGGCCTTGGTGCGTTCACTCGGTGTCATCGTCTACGCCTGCATCGTCTGCACCATCAAACTCGTTAAAGGTGTCGGCTTTTACCTGGTCTTTTGCTTTTTGGGCAATAGCAGCTTGCGCGTTTATAAGCTCTTGCTCAGGGTCAATCTCAACACCTAATCGGTCCGCAATTGATGCAATCACACTTAACCCCGTTTCTTCGGTCATAATGCCCTGTGTAATCCCAAGGTTTACCGCTACCACAACTTGCTGCAGTGCCGCAGCATAACGGCTTATATCTTTGGCAGTCATTTCTGGCATCACCACCTTTGACTTAAACACATCAGTTTCAACCATGCGATCAGGCTCAATGCCCATGGTTGCTGTGTAGTACTGGCGAATAACAAAGGTCGCTATTTCGTGCAGCATATAAATAATGTAGCGCTGGCGCATAGCAAGTATTTTAAATGTCGGCTCGGCCATGGCTTCACCGTTCGCACGGTTAACGTCACCCCCATCAGCAAACCAACTTGGTGGCATAGTCGCACCACCGAGCATGTGGTTTCTAAATAATTTTGCTAAGGCCTCGGTGTCGCCAGAGCCTAAGTTGGGGCTTTCTGCTTTCCACTCTTCTGAATCGTTATGCACATTTGCTGAGCCTGGTCTTGGCGGGTTGCTTTGAATTTCTGCAGCTCGGGCATTTACTTTATTTTGGTCAGCGCCTTTTAAAGTAACATCCCACACAAACGCCCGGGAGTTTTCAGCACGATCGCCTTCACCAAAAATAAAGTCGTCGTATAAATCTAAAAAATCACACTGCGCAGTTAAATCAGAGTTGCCCCGTCCGTGGGCGCAAAAGCTGTTAATTGAAAAATAAAAAATATCGCCATCATTAAAACCTTCACGTAATCGCTGCGTTTGTTTGGTAAACACCGATTCTGGGCCATTGATGATCACTCTATAAATGTATTGTCGGCCATTTGTCATACGCTTGGTTTTTACACCAACCGGCTGCTCTGGATTGCGCGGGTCGTAAATAACTTCCTCAACATGTGCAGGGTCTAGGTAGCTTAATTGCACTTCGCCACTAAGGGGATTTACAAAGGCAGGGTAAAACTGCTCGCCAAATATCGACAACTCACGCACTTTCTTTTCAAGCTTAATAGCCATGTTATTAATTGGGTGCGTCCAAAATGCATCGATGACGGCTTGATAGTCTTCATCATCATTCGTTACTTTTACGCCTTCCGCCAATAAATACGCGAGCGGTAACTCAATAATGCGGTTAGCAATCATGTTACTTTGCCAAAGGTAAGGCGCTATTTTGTTCATGCGTGCTCGGGTTGGCCCACTTAAGTTACGATTAGAATCACCAGACAGTTTTGAATATAAGTGGTCATCAGCATCAATTGAGCCAGCCATAGCACCTGCTGCTTCTTTAAATGTGGTAGCTGATTCATTTGCAGCAGTGTTGCTTGCAATTGTTTCAGTAACAATTGCAGCAATTTTTGCTGCAAATTCTGCCTCTTGTTTTGCCTTGCGCTTTTTTGAACCAAACATAGCTTTTTAACCCTTTTGTAAATCTTTTACATTTGCCTAGGCGGCGCTAAATAAAATTTTCCGTGCAATGGCACTCAAAACACATTGCAAACGCTTAAAATCGCTCTGAGAGCGTCACCCTTAGTTTTTGATTTTTACCCAGACTTATCTGTTAGCACTTGGCCACTTTCATTTATGGTTCGATAGTTGAAGTCATCGCCACCTAAACTAATCCAAGCAAGTTGCTCATTTCTAAAGTTGCCAATAAATATCCATTCAGAGCCGTTAAAGTACTGAAGTGTTACCTTGTTAGTTGGAGCCAAATAGCCAATTGCTCGTCTAAACAAACCGCCTGCACGTGTTCGGCCTTGCAAGCGAGATGGTCGGGTATTCATTGAGTTTTCAGCTTTAGGCACATTGACACCTGCAGCTGGCTCGCCCTCTTCCAAAGTGGCGGCATTTACCAGTACACCCGCAACGGCAGTATCGCCGTGTCGCCATTTACCATCACTGCCTTTGTCGCGGCCATCATCCATTTTTGGCTGGCCTTTATCTAAAATAACGCGCCGATGATCAGCCACTACATCTTCACTCTCAGGCACGGTTATTAATTTGCTCTCGAGCGCAGCTTTATATTTAGGGAAAAATTGGTTGTACCATGGCCGAGATAACATCACGCAATCAATTCGGCTTTCGCCATAACGTTGCATGGCTTTTTCTGCCAACGATTGGCCATTACCTCGGCTATCAAATTTGCCGTGAAAAAACAGTGGCACATTATCGAGCAGGTAAAAGGTAATTTGCTCTTGGCAATCAAACGGAATGTTTCTTAACTCAATTAAAAATGGCGTGTGGTATTTAGTAGGGCTTTCTTGCTGCATAAGCCATTGCACACTTAAGTCACCGCTTCGGCCAAAGTCTTGCCCAAACACAGTTCGTTTACCTGGCATGGCATCAATTAACGGTTTAATTGTGTCTTTCAGCCAATCATCAATTATGCGTGTACGCTCAGGGTTCGTAACAAAATCATCAGGCTTTTCTAAGCGAACTACTTTGCTATCTGGGTGCTGGCAACGTTCAACCAGCATTCGATTAATGTAAACACCACCGCCTGCACTTGGGATCACATCAAGTTCTTCAGCTGCACCATCACCATAAAAGTCGTATATTTCTTGCGCCCAGGCATCTTCTTTTTCTTGAGTCCACTCTAAGCCCTTCATGGCACAAATGCGCTTATACAAACCTTGGCTTAGCGCTTCTCTAAATGTTGTGCGGTAAACCTTGTATGGTTTTTTGCCTGCGCGACATTCTTTAATGAGTAAATTAAATGGGTTTTCTTCACCATCATGGGTGCTGATAATGCGCACCTTACCGCCCCAAATTAACAGGGCAAAAGCGGCTTTAATAAGTTCATCTAAATTATCGTGGAATGCAGCTTCATCAAGTATCACGCGGCCTTGTTTACCACGTAAGTTTGATGGTCTAGAACTCAGCGCAATAATTCGAAAGCCACTAGCAAAACGAATTACATAAGTAAGAATATCCTTACCTTCATCAGTAATAATCTCTTCGCTTACGTCATCACACACTTCGTTAAAGCTTTTAGCCCAGTTCGCACAGTCACGAATAAACTCTTCGGCCATATCTTTGTTATAACCGATGTACCAACAATCCATGCCGCCAGCTGCTTTACTTGCCGCAGCATCAAGTACACTCGCTGCAGCCTCGCCCCAACTTAAACCAATCCGGCGCGACTTTTCATAAATGATAACGGGCGACTGGTCCCAAACATATTCAGCCTGGTACGGTAATAAAATCGATGTTAACTCTTGTGTGTCCATTGCCATTACAAACGCTCCCCAGCAATGGCACGGCGTATTAAGTCAATATTGCCAGAGCTTAAGCCTGCGGTTTTAGCTGCACTTTCAGCTTGCTCTTGTGCCTCGGCTAACGCTTGTTTTCGGGCTTTTTCAGCAATTTGTTTTTCTAGGTCAGCGTTATAGTTTGCACTGCGTTGCAACCGGCTAATACTTAAAACCAAATCACCTAGCGTTTCAGGATCAATCGGATCTTCTTGGCTCATTAAATTAGAGGTCGTTTTAAACGCAGCGCTTTGCAGTAGGTTCATTAACACTCGGCCAGTATCACCAATACTCGATAAATCGCATTGTTTGGATAGCGCTTCAACATAAGCCTGGCTTTGTTTAATATCGTGGCTAATTTGTTCAATACGCTTTTTCTCACGCCAAACCGTATTGTCATCAATTGACTCAACATCAGTTTGCTCACCACTTATGTTTGCCAGTTCATCGTTAATCGCATCGGCAATTTGCTGGCAAGTGTATTGCTTAGTGCCTAGCATCTCGCGCAGGTTTTCACGTATATGCTCAGGTAAGCGCTCAATCTTATTGCCGCGTGCCATGTTAGTTGCCTCCTGGTGCTGGGCGCTTAACACCGTCAACCGACTTACGGCCAGTAGCAACATCAGCGCCTTGCTCAGTAATTCGTGCAACCAAGGTTTTATCACCCACCACATCAATAGTGAGCAAACCCACATCTTCTAAAAAGCGCATATGGGCACGCACTCTATCGCGGCTAATATTGTGGCCATAGGTTGCTAATACACAGCTCAACATACTGCAGTTAGCGCTATAGCCTGCCGCCTCGTTTAAGGCGCGCAAAATAACTAAACGCTGATCAGCATCAAATAGGTCTTTCATTGTCCTCACCCTTAAAAAAGCGCTCATAAATAAACGCAATAACAAATTGGCAAAACGCAAAAACAAGCCAAAAACACACGCACATGAAAAAAAAGAACCCAGCGATTAACAGACAAAGTACAAACCACAGCTCTAGTTCATGCTCATTTCGCATTACTGTTTACCGGAGATTTTTGATTCAACAATCAAATTAAGCGGATGCTCAATGCGTTTTAAAAGATCATGTAAATGGTTATTTTCACCCTGTAGTTTGGCGACTTCTTTACTTAACGCACTGACATTTTGAGGTAAGTCTTTAACCTCAACTTCGATGCGTTGAACAGCCGCTTTGACTTCAGCAAAATCTTCATTCTTCACATACGTTTGCTCTACCGTTTGCAATCGCTTGTCTTGTGCCGTCACATCATCCTTGCTAGCAAATGATTTCTTAAGCACATACGCACCTACAAAGAAAAAAACCAGCACAGCTCCTTGCACCCATGGGTACCATTTAACTATTTGGTTCATATCATCCACGGGGGTTACTCCTATTTGTTTTTGCTGTATTTGCAATGCGGGCTTCGGCTTCAAGGCGAACACCGCTAATTGAGTGCCAGCCTTTTAAAAATGCATTAACTAAAGTGGGGTCGCCCACAGGGCAAATGCTCTGTGGGTCTGGGTTGGTACCATTTTGGTAAGTGCTAATGCGCGCTTCGCGACCACGCTTAACGTAGTGAGGATAACTTTTCATGCTGCCTCACTCATTTTAAGTTCACGAATAACGCGCTCGATGCGGTTTTCAAGCTTAAATAAGCGACGATGCCAGCCAAATAAAAACCCAATTTGGCTAGGATCATTAACTACAATGCGGCTGTATTTGCTGGCGCGGCGTGCAAAGTAGTCAACCATTAAGTTCGTTTGGTTTGCGTTAATGGCTGCAGCAAAGGTGCGTGAACCTAATATGCCATCAACCTTTACTCGCAATACTTGCTGCAAAAGCATATTGGCCAGTGGCACGCCATGGTTAATAGCTGAATCTAAATGCAACATGGCTAATTCATATAAACCATACTCAGCCAGTTCTTTAGCACGGCTACCGCGCCAAAAATCACGATGGTAAATGCGCATGGCTTGAGGCCATGTCAAATTAGCTATATCAACATTCGGGTAAGCAGCTTGGCTAATGCCATACCGCGTTCGCCCACCTTTGTCGGCGCTATGATCAGAGTCGCCTCCTTCTGCCTCATATATCCAGTCCATGCAAAATAAAAATGCACGGCTGTAATTCGGGGTAAGGTCGGCAAAGTTTTGTGTTTTCATAGCGCCAGTGTGGCGCTATTTGCTGGGGGGCTAAATTAAAGGGTTTTAGTAAAAGAGAGGGTTATTTAGCATCCAAGAATTTTGCTAAGTTTTCAAATTCAGGTAGAAGTGAAACGGTCAGTAAAGTTATATCTATGAAAGAAAGTAATTTTATACATTCTAAACGAGTAACATTTTTTTCTCGATATCTACCATGAATTAGCCAATGACGATTAATTGAAGGTTCCACACTGTTAAAAGAGTGACTCTTAAAATAAAAATTAAGTAGGTGATGTATATTATTTAAAAGAATATTAAGGTGAGTATATTCACCTGACTCAAGTCTACTGAATATAAACTTTTCGTTATATCTTGTCGGTTGCAAATCATCATTTAAAAACTTACTTAAAGCTCCTTCCAGTACTGAGAATTGAGCTAGAGCTGTAATTTGATATTCACCTCTTGAAAAAGCATTAAATGCTTCTCTTAGTAGAATTTGATTACTCTTTTCAAGTAACTTCTCACTCATCTCCAACAAATCAGCTTGGAGATTGTCAATGTTTTCTTCATACAACTTTTCGAAAGATGAATGGATTTGGCTTTCATCATAATCTAAAAAATCATCACCCTCATAAATTGATGGTACCGACCATCCTAATTTACCTAATTGCTCTGCCTTACTTAAATAAATTGGATTAACTAGATTTTCGGATATGATTTGTGTTCTCTTTTTTTCCAATTTGTCACACTTCCCTTTTTAATTTGATTGGAATCTCAACTTTTTAAATGATTAGCTCATAGTCTTTTTTACTATTCTGACTTAACAATATCACCACCTGTGCTCTTCACCCTTTTATGTAATGACTTAATTTGCTGTTGCTGTATTTCCAAGCGCTGTTGATTTAGTTGCATATTTTGGTTAGCTATATAGGCCAAATATGCAGAGACACTAACAGCCACTAATGATAAGAGAAAAGAAGAACCTGCAATCCAGCGCATTAATGTATTGTGTTTATGAGTATCGTTATGCCTGCGTTCAGCGTCATTATGAGCTTCAATTTTTAGAATAAGCTCAAGCCCATTAGCAGTAAAAATATATTCTTTACTAAATAACTTAGTATCTTCTTTTTTCTTGGTTATAGAATCAAATAGCCTTTGCTCTTTGTAAAAATGCTTGTCATAAACCAAGTTATCTTTGATCAATTTTTCAAATGTTGATATGACATACTTGTGTTTTTTTTCGTAATCCAAATCTTTATAGTCAATATCAAGTAACTTCAAAAATTCATCTATTTTTAGCATACAACTTGGATATCTGTTTAATGTAGTAGGATATTCAGGAACGCTAAAAGCTGTGTTTTTTCTTAAAAATATTAATATCTTTTCAACTGGATAACGACTTACATCCTCTGTGCTCATAAACTAATTCTTTCCTATGCATTTCGTTTAGTAGTTTTTAATTCATGATTTGCTATGTTTACGCGCTTTGTGACAAGGACAAAAAGAGCATCAATTTTAACTTTTATTTTTCAGTTACCTGTTTTTACCACCTTAAAGTTAATACCCATAATATTTATTGCTAAACCTAACAGTGATGGGGGCACCATCTTGTTCACATGTGATACTAATCTTAAGTTTTTCGTTATGATCATAATAAACAGTTAAATGAGTCATTGCTGATTGCCATTCCAAATCAGATTCATTAACAGCCACAGCATTGAGCATCACAACAGGATCAAAATGTTCACGCTGTTTACACGGTACTGTTTCAAGCATTTGCACCTCAGAATATGTGATAATACCATCTGTCGCTTCATAAAAAATTCGGTGCTTATCCGAAACAAATTCAATATTCCCAAACTCATTTGGCTTTACACCAATGATGTTACTAACAGTATCAACAGCAAAGCCATGATATTTGTATGGGCGAGTAAATTCAGAATCTACAAATGATATTGGCGGGGGTGTTGGTATCGCAGCAACAGGCGCTTGTTTTGTTTCTTTACCACACGCTACCAACATAGCACTTATTAAAAATGCTAAAATAAAATGCTGTTTGCTCATATCTAATTCCTTTTAAATTAATAGGCTACGTGTTTATAAATCAAAGCTCAAATGAATACTCTAAAAATTGGCATCGTTCACCTGCTTACAAAGACTATCAGACGGTTACCACTGAATAAGCATTAAACGACTTTACTTTTTACACTTAACAATTCATAAAATCGAATGTGGAAAATAAACCATAATGTTTACTTTATGCACATTCACTATTACAAATCCTTCCCCATCCATACTACTCGTCCAACTATATGTAGCTGCTCCAAGCTTTCTTTTGGTACAAATTGGGGCTCGTATGCCGGATTATCTGATAGTATTTTAATTCCACCAGTAAACTGCCTTTGCAAGCGTTTAACCAACAAATGACTATCTAAATCTATTACATATATACCATCCACAAAGTTATCTAAAGGAGATGTATCAACTACTAAAGGCTCTCCACTGAGAATAGTTGGGTGCATACTATCTCCCTTAGCTGTTATAACCACTAAATTATTTTTATTTAAGTTTCGCTTAGATAACCAATGGCAATCAAACACCATACTTTTTTCAGTATAGGCCTCATTTACAACTATTGAACCGTGACCAGCTGAAGCTTCCACATCAACTACTGGTACATAAAACAAATTCGAAGGAAGAAAATCTGCCCCATCAGACTCGAATAAAGGTTTCACTTTCGAACCCTTCACCATCTTTGCTTCATTTTCAAACTTTTTTGAGCTCTCGCCAGTTACTACAAAGTGAATATCGAAACCAATCTTCCCTAGTTCTGCTAGCTTATCTGATGGTATCGGAGAGCCCGATTCCCACCGGTAGTATGTGACCTTACTTACACCTATAGACTCAAAGACATCCTTTTGCTTTAGGTTAAGCCTTTCTCTTTCTTGCAACAAAAAAGGTTTCATATATTTATCTTTACTGTTGACAGGGTTCATATGTGAACCCTATACTTGACCCGAATCTTAACCAAACTCTTTTATGTACTGTTCACCAAAACCACATAAAAGAGTTACTTCAAAAGGTAATGTACTATGAAAGCACAAGAAATTAAACAAGCTATTAAAGCTAAAGGTTATACCCTTTCAATGCTTGCTGATGCGCTAGACGTCAATCTTGCTACTGTTTCTGGCGTAGTTTGTGGGCATACACAATCTCTTCGCGTTGCAAAAGCCATATCTAAACTCCTTGATAAATCTGTTGAAGAAGTTTTTCCACATGTTGAATCATATTCTCGCCCTAGGTTTTTAAAAGGTGAGCAGAGACAACAAGGTGTTGAAGAGCTTAAACAATTACTCGCCTCATAAGGCTTAAGTAACCAGTTAAGAACTAAGTCAACCAAAGGACCAGAACCATGATTAAAATTCGCTCGTCGCTGCTCACACAACCACAGCAAGGTCAGCAACTGATTACTACGCTGCTTATAAAGTGTGCGCACAGTAATGCGCCGCTCCATATAGCGCTTGCTACTCAAGTCAATAATCAAACGCTTAAGTGTTACAGCACTACAAGCCGTAAAAGTAATGTTGGGCATTGGTTTATCGTCAATACAGAGCCAAACCAACACGTTTTGTACAGTGTAATTTTGCATGTTTTCCCCTCGGGTCACGGTGTTTTATTCAGCCTAGTGTTAAGGGGTATTAAATGTGAAGTTCTAAAAATTGTTTATTTTTGGAATGTGGTTTTTGCCTGCTCAAGCTTGCAAATTGGAGCATGTTATGACTAAGCCAAAACGCCGTCAGTGGGGCCGTATTGTTGCGCGAAGCCTGCCTGAAGCCCTCCAGCTATGTAAAGAGCATGCACAAGCGACACGTCAAATGAGCGTACCACGTATTGCAGACCGCACAGGTATTAGTACTGATATGCTTTATAAGCATTTAGGCAGCGGCGATATGCCCACCAGCTTACTTATTCCTTATATGGCAGCTACTGGGCGCGAATACCCGTTAATGTATATGGCACATAGCCTAGATAAACTCATTGTGGATATGCCCAAAGGCAAAAAGCCTAGCAGCAGTAACCTTACACATTTAAATCAATTCGCTAATCAAGTGATCGGCATGGTTATGCAGCTAGAAGAAGGTGCAGGCAATGCACAATATGTCGCAGAACAAATCGTGCTGCTTATGCAACAACTCGCCTATCAAAAACTTGAAGCTGAAAAACTAGATGAACCGCAAACAAGTTTTGACCTTAGCCCCGATCCAGAACGCCTCTAATTAAGGAAAAGCCATGACCATCAAAGACCAAGATCTATCTAAAAAGCGCTTTTTTGTCCAAAAAACAACCTTTTCAAATAGAAAAGAAAATTTACAAAACACGATTTTACTAACTCAGCCTATCACCACAGAGCAGCTTGATATAAAGGTGTCAACGTTCACTTTGCAGTGCAACTGCTGTAAGCGCACTGAGCACGGCACCATACCTAATAAATCCTTTATAGCAGCGGCTAACTATATGGGTTGGCGACAAGTTAAAACCAGCCATATCGACATAGATAGCGCCTGTCCAAGCTGTGTAAGAGAGCTAAAAGAGTTTTATCAAACTCAGCAGGTGCCAGCATGAGCGAACAATACCTATCAACCACCATGCAACGTGGTTTGAACGCTATTAAGGCGTTAAGTGGTCATGAAGCAGACGGTATGCGCCCTGGCGAACTAGCCAAGCGTATGGGTATCAGCCAACCACAAGCAACGTCAGTTATTAAAAATCTGATCCATGCAGGTTTTGCTGAGCACTGCCCATGGGACCAAAACAAAGTACGTTTGGGGCCTGCCCTTATCACCATCGCCAACAGCGCACAACTGGCGATTAATCAGCGTGCTATGCAACTTGAACAAGATCGTAAAAATTACGGAGCAATCGTATGACAACCGAATTATCACCCCAACAACAGCAAGCTACAGTCGAAGCGACTAAGATACTTGCCTCGAAGCAAGATTCACTTCTACAACTTGGTCAAATTCAAGCTTTCAACTTTATAGGAAAACTCGTAACTGTTACGGAGTTAAAGGTTGTTCAACAAATAAAAGAATCTAAGAGTTACAAAGGACTAACTTATTCTAATGAAAATGGCGAACTCGTAACAGTTACGACTTGGGACGAATGCTGCAAACATTTTTTGCACACCGATTCGCAAAATATAGATAACCGACTTCGCAATCTTCAACAGTTCGGTGAAGAATTTTTCGAAGCAGCTCAGCAAATGAAGTTAGGTTACCGCGATTTAAGAGCATTACGTCAATTACCAGAAGAAGCCCAAACGCTTGTTATGGAGTCTGAAGCAGTAGAGACAGGTGACAAAGAGGCGGTAAAAGAGCTAATTGATGACCTAAAAGCGCAGCACAAAAAAGAGTTAGATGCCGAGAAGCTAAAAACCAAAGAGTTAGACTCACAGCGCCAAGTGGCTATTCGTATGCGCGACGAGTACCAAATGAAAGCCATGGACTATCAAACAGAACTTGAAAGCACCAAGTTCAAAGCCGATGCCTGGAAAGACCAAACTAAACACCTGTTATTTGAAGCCACTAAGTATGAAAGCAATGCTGTTGAATCACTTAGCCGTTTAATGGCCTTACGTGATCACTTTTTAGATAACGACGATTTATCGCCACAAGTTGTTGAGCACCTTGCTGCTGGTTTACTGCATAGCTTTAAGACCTTAGCAGAAGACTTTGCGCAAGCTTGGCTTGAAACATCAAGCATTCTTGAGGGCTACCTACCAAAAATGCGCCCAAGCCTTGATGTACTGCAAGAGCTAAACGACAGCGCCATGAGTAACGAGGAGTAAGCATCATGGCTGACGATATTTTACTTGGTTTTAAACAGCGAATCGAAAACGCAAAGCACGGCGAAAAAGGCAAGATTTTAGTTGAAGCTAAAGAGCGCCTAGGGCTAAGTAAAGATGCCTTCTACCGTGAGTTAGCAAAACTCGGTTACAGCAGTGGCCGTAAAGCGCGAGCTGACAAAGGCCAAAGCAGCCAAGACCCTGAAAGCCTCGATAAACTAAAAGCCATGCTGGCTGTAGGCAGCCGTAAAAATGGCAAGCAAATCGTTGAAACGCCAAATGCTATGAGCATTTTAGCAGCCAATGGCTGTGAGTTTAAAAGCGCAAGCACAGTGCGTAAGTTATTACGTGAGCAAAACGCCACAGCAAGAATGCTTAACCAAAGCACAGCACATGTGCAGTTACGTAGCCTTTATCCAAACCACGTACACCAAGTAGATCCAAGCTTATGCTTAATTTACTACCCGCCTGGTGGCAAAAAAGGCCGTGTTCAGCGCTTTATGAGCGATGACGAGTTTTATAAAAACAAGCCAGAGAACCTTGAAAAGATAAAGAACCTACGCGTTTGGCGCTATGTTCTTACCGATCATTACTCTGGTGCAGTTCGTGTTCGTTATTACGAAAGCGCGGGTGAAACCATGGCAAACCTATATGACTTTTTGCTGTGGTGCTGGGGCTTACACAATGATGAAAAGTGCCCAATGCGTGGTTTACCCGACATTTTAGTAATGGATAAAGGCTCAGCAAACACCGCTGGGGCTGTTATTCGCGCACTTGATGCACTGAGTGTTGATGTAATTGATCACGAAGTGGGCCGCGCTCGCGCGAAAGGCCAAGTAGAAAACGCGAACAACTTAGTTGAGAAGCTATTTGAATCACGTTTGATGTTTGAGCCTGTAAACAGCGTAGCAGAACTAAACGAACGTGTTATTGCATGGCAAAACGCATACAACGCCGACCAAATACCTAACTATTCAGCAAAACACAGCCGCCATGGTAAAGGCCGTTATGAGTTTTGGATGAAACGTATGGCACACGGCAAAGTACGTGACCTACCAAGCGAAGACATTTGTCGTTGGTTGCTTACTCATAAAGAAGAAACCCGCACGGTTAAACCAGACCTATCGATCACCTTTGTACACCCTACTGTTAAACGCAGCCAAAAATATGCGCTTGATGGTTTGGTTGGTATTTACAAAGGCCTAAAAGTACTTGTGCTGCCTATGGCGCTCTCTGAGCGTGGCGAAATTTTAGTGTACTGCAAGTATCAAGGCGAGCAGCAAATACACACTGTTGCACCAATAGAAGTTGATGATGCGGGCTTTGATATTACTGGGGCTGTGATTGGCGAACAAATGAAAGCGCCTAAAGACACCGCCATTGATACTGCTCGTAAACAAGCTGAGCGTGATGCTTACCCTGGCATGAGCGATGAGCAAATAGCAAAAGCCAAACGCGGCAAAAAAGCGGTGCCTTTTGGTGGCGCACTCGATGCGCATAGCCATTTAAACGAACTGCAAACACCGGACTTTATGCGTGTTCGTGGTGAGCAAGTTGATACAGGCCTGCAGCAACCAACTAACCGATTAAGCGGTGTTGCTTTACGCAAAGCCATTGTGGCCAAGCGCGGCACACCAATTACCCCCGAAGAAAAAACATACCTTGCTGATCGCAGTATCGAGGCAAGCCAATTACCTAGCTTACTTGACGAGCTAGCAACCTTAGACAAACCAAACCACTTAAACGTGGTTAATTTTACCCGTTAGGAGAACCACCATGGGATGCAGTAAAAAACATCAACTACGCAAAGCAGAGCGCGCACCGTTTAACGTTGTATCTGGCCGTACACGCACAGTGTACATGGTGCATGTAAAGCTTATTGATGCAAAGCGCTGGACTGAACTTGCCGACGAAAAAGGCCAGTACATTTTCAATGACGAAAAAGAACGCGACGAGTTTTTTGAGCGCGTACTCGCCACTTATCCAAACCAATACAGGAAGGTGGCATGAACGAACCTAATGAGCACAAAAAGAAGATCAGCCAAAAGACCTGGAAGATAAAACTAGGCCGCATGATGGCGAACCGCAATATCACTTACAAGCAGTTAGTGCAGTGGTTAGACCTACATGTAGATGTAAAAACCAGCGAAGCAACGCTGAACAAAATTGTGACTAAGTCTGAATTTCCTAAACGCGAAAAAACCCGTGAAGCAGTTAAACGCGGCCTTGAGCGCTATGCAATTGAGAATGGCTTAGTAACCGAAAGCAACGTTTACCAAATCTATTTGGATGATCCACACAGCAATTCAGTAACCACTGGCAGTCAGTGGAAGCATAGCAATAAAACCAGACGCCTGATCATTGGTCATGAAGATTCAATTAACGGGCACATTGTATTTGAAACACCGGAGGCAAAAATGCTTACACCACGAGCAAGACAACATTTTAAGGTTCTTAGCGACCCATGGGATAACGAGATTTACAGCATTGATCACGTTTACTTAGGCACACAGCAACGTTATGTAATTGAGTCAATTATCAACTGTGCAAAAGTTGGTACCTTAATGGCGATTGTCGGTGAGTGCGGCAGTGGTAAAACAGTGATGATGAACTTTACCATTGAAGAGATACGCGCAAAGCATCCGAACATTCGCGTTATTCGTCCTGCCCGTATCGATAAAAAACAAATAGCGTCAAACACCATAAGTGAGGCTATTTGTCGTGAGCTGAACATTTCTAAGTTGCCACGTAGTAGCGAAGACCGTGATGCGATTATTCGTGAAGAACTAACGCGCAGCTGTAACGCTGGCAACCGCCACATTTTGCTTATTGATGAAGGCCACCGCTTAGATGAAGAAACCATTAAGCAATTAAAAGTGCTGTGGGAGTTGAGCGAAGGGTTCACTAAGTTAATTGGCATTTGCATCATCGGCCAAACCGAACTCGACAAAGTACTTAACTCAATGAACGTGCGCGAATTTGCATACCGTGTAAATAAGCTACAAGTGCCGCCGCTTGGTACCGAGTTAAAAGAGTACATCGATCACAAACTCAAAGCCGCCAATCTGGTACCAGAAAAAGTGATAGAGCCTGCCGCTATCGAAAGATGCAACAAGCACTACGTGGTATTCGCAAGTTTGGCCGCACAACAGGGCGACCAGATGAAATGGTTGATATGAGTTATCCACTCAACGTTAACACGCTAATGAAAAACCTAATGAACGAAGCCGCTGATGTAGGTGAAGAGCGTATTACGGCTGAGTTAGCTGAAGAATACGTGAGGGTTTAGTTATGGATTCTCGCATTCTTAAAAAAGTTCGTCAGTGTTTAGCGCTTGCCAAACAGGCAACCAATGAGCACGAAGCAGCTGCGGCTATGCGCCAAGCACAAAACTTAATGCGCAAACATAAGATTAGCGAAAGCGACATTGATTTTAGCTATGTACAGCATGAACGCGTTGAAACGGATTGCAAAAAAGTAGTGAGCTACCACGCTGCTTTATTGCATTTAATCAAGCGTGTATTTGGTGTGCGCTTTGTAATGTCGTCAAGTTTGTTTAGCAATTCTGAAGTCTCATTTATTGGTATTAACCCGCAACCAGAACTAGCCAAATACTGCTACGAGGTACTTTGGAGCAAGTTAAAACAAACTCGCCAAGAGTATGTAAAGCAGCAACCTAAACAATGTAAGCGTGCAACAAAAGTAGCGCGAGGCGACCGCTTTGCCGAAGGCTGGGTGTTTGGTATTGCTCGCACGGTTGAAGAGTTTGCTCTTAGTGAAAAAGAAACGAGCATTATTGAGCGTTATATGGCGCAAGAGTTCCCCGACCTAACCAGTTCAGCAACTTTAAAACGTGGCAAGAAAGCTAATACCAAAAAGGCTGTACTCGACGGCATAGCTGCAGGCCGTCAAGAGTCTTTGCATCGCCCTGTTAACGGACAAGAGCACCAGAAACTAAACCACAACTTAGGAGCTTAACATGGCTTATTTATCAATTACTGAGCTTAACAAAGCACTACTAAGCCAGTTAGAAACAGAGAAAGAACGTGCAAAGTACTTGCTTCAGTTTGAAGTGACTACCCGCGTAACTATCGAGAACCTAACACCAAAAGCACAAGCTGTTATTGGTGATATTGGTTTGCCATTCACAGGCGATGACGCACAACAAGTTATAAAAGATGCGCGTGCCTGGCTTCAAGAGAAAGCAGCTTGAGGAAGTAACCATGAATAGTGCAACAGCCCAAATAAGCACTCAACGTTTTACCCATTCTACCGCGCCAACAATTTATACCATTGCACAACTTACTGAGCTGGTTAATGGCGAGATTTTATCGGGCCGTAAGCAAGATGCGCTTAATACCTTAGCGCAATTGCAAGATGCGACCCACAAACTTGAAAACCAAATCCATTACATGAAGGATGAAAGCCATGGCTAAACAACCAAACCGCCGCGTAAAGTCAGACGATATGCTGTCTGTGAGCAGCTCAGAAGAACTCGAGCAAACGATTTTTCGGATTGGCCAATTGCAAACTGAACTAGAAATTGCCACAGCTCACACGAACCAAACTATTGAAGATGCCAAAGCGTCTTTAAAAGATAAAACAACGGCGATCAACAACGAAATTAAAGTACTGAGTAAATCAGCACAAATTTTCTTTACCGCAAACCAGCAAGACATAGTACCTGCAGGTAAAAAGTCACGTGTATTTGATGTAGGCGAAATTGGCACTCGCACACCACCGTTATCAGTAACAGTGAAGAACGGCCAAGATGTGATTGATGCTCTTAAAAAGCTACAAGAACAACTTAAGCTATCAGATCTACTCAGCGTTAAAACATCTGTTAATAAGCCAGGTCTTATCAAGCACCGTGAAAAAATTAAAGATATTCCAGGCATCACATTTAACCAAAAAGAACAGTTCTTTATTAAACCTGTTCATGTGCCTATTGAGCACCTAACTGAAACGGAGCAACCAGCATGAGTACTGAAACATTTAAAGTGCGTGTGAATGGTGGAGCTATGTTTTCGTCTCCCTCATATAAAAAATCGCTTAAGAGTTTCAACAAAGCGAAAATCAATAATGCAGGATCAAAGGTTGAGTTTATTAAAGAGGAAACCTTAGCAGTGCATCAACCCATTAGCCAATCTGCTTAACGATTAGCCGCCTTCGGGCGGCTTTGGAGGACCAATGAAAAAGTTAATACAATTAATCCAAATTGCTAAGCGTGATCTGAATATGGAAGACGATGTTTATCGCGCCAACTTAAAAGCTTGGGCTGGTTGTGACAGCACCACTCAAATGGATAAAAAGCAGTTAGACAAAGTAATCAAAGGCATGGAAAAGCTCGGCTTTAAAAAGCAAAAACCTGTTCGCCGTAAAGTAGACCAGGCATTACTTGATAAAGAGCCATTACTTAAAAAGCTTGGTCAAGTTTGGACAGTAATGAAAGCCCATAAGTTGATCGAGAACGGGAGTTACATTGCTCTTGAAAAGTGGGCTGCTAAGCAATCAAAAGGCTTAAATGATGGCAAAGAGATTGAGCGACTAGATTGGATGGTACCAATAGCCAACCAGTTAATTGAGCGCCTTAAACGCTACCACTTACGCTTAATGAAACAAGCAATGATGGTTAAGATCCCCGCTGTTTTACGCTACTACAAAGAGCTAAAAACAGATGAGCTTGATGAACCTAGCGAAATGTTTGCTATTCAAACCAAGTTACAAGCTAGCCGTTTAAATATGCCTACACACATGCAACGTGTTCGCTATTTAGACTTGCTACAAGCTTATGAAGACTGCAACGAGTTTATACGCCGCTTTGGTAAGTCTTCAGATGACATAAAGGGAGTTAGTAATGCAAAAGCTCGCTAAATGCCCGCATTGTCGTGGTCTATTAGATATATCTGCAGTAGCTATTAATAAAGCATCTGACGAGCTGCTTTGCATTTATACAGCATTACCAGGTCAAGCAAGTACTGCGCTTGCTAATTATGTTCAATTGTTTACGCCTGATAAGTCAGACCTATCGAGCGCTAGACAATTAAAAATTAGCAAAGATGTTATTGAGCTAACCAAAGAGTTTGATTTAGCAGTATTCACCCAGTCATTAAACATTACCGTTACGAGTATTCGTGATCATTGGCAACGCCATGGCTATCGACGTATGGGTGATGATCATGCCTACCTTAAAAAGGTGCTTGAGACTGAGCAGCAAAAATTTATTCAGAGCCACCCTAAGCAAACCGTTGTATCTGCTAACAAGTCAATCGAAGTTAGAACCGAACGACCAGAAACGTTAGAAGAGTCAACCCGCAAGTGGCAAGAGAACATAGCAAAATACCGGAGGTAACATGAGTGGCAAAGCGCAAACAGCTGAAACTCTATTAGTACTCCTTGACTCGATAGAACGTAAGCTTTTAGAGAATAAAGTCGATGAAGAACAAGCCACAAAATTGGCTACATTAATAGTCGATGACTTTCGCCACCAGTGTGGTGGTATGAGTGTTTATATCCCTAAAGGTGTTGGGCTTGATGCCATACTTAAGCACAACCAAATTTACCAAGACTTTCGCGGTAATAACCACACAGAGCTTGCTAAGAAATATGGATATTCTGAGCAACGCATCTACCAAATTGTTCGGGCCATACATGCAGCTGAATCAAAACGCATACAACCTGAACTATTCTAACCAACCAATTAGCCCCGAAAGGGGCTTTTTTATGGCAAAAATTAACCTGAATTTTCCCTGTTGTTTTTTTATTCAAGTGGTACATTTATATAAACGCATTGAACAGGGGAAGATCATGAATGCTGAACTAACAAAACAATTCGCAAAGAACTATATTGAACTATTCAATAAAACAGAGCCTGAGTTGCAAGCACAGCTAGAACAAAGCCATTTGGCTACTTTAGATAAAATCAAAGCAACAATGTCTTCAAAAGAAGCCTCAGAGTTCATGGCTATTCATGATGAAATCGTCAATGATCATATAGCACGGCTAAATGCTCAGGCTGATATGTACAATGCTAAAGCTAAAGCAATAGAAGCTGATACTCTAAGAATTGAAAATGAAACAGAAGAAAAAGAAAGAGAGGCTTTGCGGATATTTTTCAGTATTGCTGCTATATTTATTTTTATCTTCTCGGCTATCTATTTTAATAAATAAAAAGAGGCGTTTTGGACTTTCATTATTTTAAAGACTGTTCAAAATGCTATCCCACTAAATCCCAAGTCATCCCAGCCTATCCCGTATTTTTCGCGATTTTTATTATTTAGTTTTCTTAACTTGGATCATCTACAGGCAACAAAAAGCCCGACTCTTTCGAATCGGGTTTCTTTAATTAGGAGCCTGGCGATGTCCTACTTTCACATGGCAAATGCCACACTATCATCGGCGCTGTTTCGTTTCACTACTGAGTTCGGCATGGGGTCAGGTGGGTCCAAAAC
>MDTG01020821.1_pt1 | contig 22008 bp, 20 predicted proteins | sample 811421 | NCBI WGS metagenome assembly MDTG01 (sample SAMN05326645, study PRJNA326480) | marine metagenome | isolation source: seawater | place: Pacific Ocean: South East | collected 2011 | reverse complement strand
TGAACCAGCAAAAACAGAAGCTCCTAAAGCAGAACCAGCAAAAACAGAAGCTCCTAAAGCAGAACCAAAAAAGGAAGAAAAAAAATAAAAGAATCTAAATGTTAAATGTTAGAATCTTCTCTCTTTATCCGGAATTGTTTCCAGGGCCACTTGATATTGGACTTTATAAAAAAGCGAGAAAAAAAAAAATATGGTCTTTAGAAGTAATAAATATTAGAGATTATTCTAAAGATAAGCATAAAACAGTAGATGATACTCCTTATGGAGGTGGTACTGGAATGCTAATGAGAGCAGATATTATTGCTGAGGCTTTAGATCAAAACATTAACAAAAAGAAAAAAGAAAAAATTATATACCTTTCACCAAAAGGAAAAAAATTTGATCAAAACTTAGCTAAAAGGCTGAGTAAGGAAAAAAATTTAAATATTATTTGCGGACACTTTGAAGGAATTGATCAAAGGGTTTTAGAAACAAGAAATATTGAAGAAGTAAGCCTAGGAGATTATATTTTATCTGGCGGAGAAACAGCATCTTTCGTTTTTCTTGATGCAATCCTTCGCCTATTGCCAAATGTTCTAGGTAACAAATTTTCAATTAAAGAGGAAAGTTTTGAAAAAAATTTGCTAGAATATCCGCAATATACAAAACCTCAAAAATGGGGAAAAAAAACACCACCAGATGTGCTTTTGTCAGGGGATCATGCTAAAATAAAGGGGTGGCGTTTAGCTCAATCTGAGGCTATAACACGTCGCCTGAGACCAGATTTATGGGAAAAATACATTAAAAAGTTTAAAAAATGAAAAACATTGAAGATATAAATAAAGCATCAATAACAAAAATTCTCTCAACTAAAAAAATAACAGATTTTAGTCCTGGGGACACAATTAAAGTAGGTGTTAAAATTATAGAGGGAAAAAAAGAACGAATTCAATATTTTGAAGGTGTTTGTATTGCTAAAAAAAATAGAGATATTAACTCTTCTTTCACTGTAAGAAAAATTTCATTCGGTGAAGGAGTCGAAAGAACTTTTGCACTTTATAGTCCTGTGGTTGACTCTGTGAAAGTTATCAGATCGGGAAAAGTACGAAGAGCTAAACTTTACTATCTAAGAGATAGAACAGGCAAATCTGCAAGAATAGCTGAAAAAATTAAGAAAAAAATTGGAATTGATGTAGTTGCAAAACCGGTTGAGAATATTGACCCTATTCAAACAAAAGTAGACGAAGTAACTAAAGAATCTAAAAAAGAAGCTCCAGAAAAAAATAAGGCTGCGAGCAAAGAAAATAAGTAATTTATTTTTTAATGCCCAAAACATTATACGACAAGATCTGGGAAGATCATATGGTTCACCAACAAAGCGATGGTACCGAACTTTTATACGTTGATCGTCATCTAATTCATGAGGTGACAAGTCCTCAAGCGTTCGAAGGTTTAAGAATTAATAAAAGAAGTGTTAGAAGACCAGATTTAACCTTAGCAGTAGCAGATCACAATGTCCCAACTTCTGATAGATCTAAAGGAATTACTGATGAAGAGTCAAGAATTCAAGTCGATACATTAAGAAATAATTGTGAGGAGTTTTCGGTAGAATTATTTGACATGAATGACAAAAGACAAGGCATTGTTCATATCATTGGTCCCGAACAAGGCTTTACCCAACCGGGTACAGTCATTGTGTGTGGTGACAGTCACACCGCAACACATGGAGCTTTTGGCGCACTTGCATTTGGTATTGGAACTTCTGAAGTTGAACATGTTTTGTCAACACAGACTTTAATTCAAAAAAAATCTAAAAATTTAAGAATAAATGTTGACGGAAAACTACCTATAGGCGTTACAGCAAAAGATGTCATTTTAAAAATTATAGGTACAATTGGTACAGCAGGTGGAACGGGTTATGTCATTGAATTTGCAGGTGAGGTAATTAGGAATTTAAGTATGGAAGAAAGAATGACAGTTTGTAATATGACAATCGAAGCTGGAGCTAGAGCAGGTTTAATTGCTCCAGATCAAAAAACTTTTGATTATTTGAGGGGAAAACCAAAATCACCAAAGGCTGAGAATTGGGATAAGGCGTTGGAATTTTGGAAAACACTTAATTCGGACAAAGACGCAAAATTTGATAAAGAGATAAATATTAATGCAGATGATATAGAGCCGTTAGTAACTTGGGGAACTTCGCCTCAAGACGTAGCATCGGTAACAAGCAATGTTCCTGATCCCGAAAAAGAAAAAAATGAAGAGAGAAAAGTAGCTATGTATAGATCTTTAAAATACATGGGCCTTGAACCCAACATCAAAATTAGCGACATAAAAATAGATAAAGTTTTTATTGGAAGCTGCACTAATGGTAGAATTGAGGACTTAAGAAATGCTGCAAAAATTGTCAAAGGTAAAAAAGTTGCAAAAACTGTGAGTGCTATGGTTGTCCCTGGGTCTGGGCTAGTTAAAACTCAAGCTGAAAAAGAAGGGCTAGATAAAATATTTATTCAAGCTGGATTTGATTGGAGAGAACCTGGATGTTCCATGTGTTTAGCAATGAATGCTGATAAACTTAATCCACAAGAGAGATGCGCATCGACTTCAAATAGGAATTTTGAAGGACGACAAGGTCGTGGTGGAAGAACTCATTTACTTAGTCCAGCTATGGCAGCCGCTGCAGCAATTGATGGGTGCTTAACAGATGTAAGAAAGTTTCAATAATATGAAAAAATTTAATACATTGAAAAGCATACCTGCATATATGCCTCTTTTAAATATTGATACAGACATGATAATTCCAAAACAGTTTTTAAAAACAATTAAAAGAACTGGTTTAGGAAAAAATTTATTTTTTGAAATGAGATATGACGATAAAGGAAATTCGATTAAAGATTTTATTTTAAACAAAAAACCTTTTAACAATTCAAAAATACTTTTAGCTGGTAAAAATTTTGGATGTGGCTCATCTCGTGAACATGCACCTTGGGCTTTATTAGACTTTGGCATTAAATGCGTAATAGCTCCGAGTTTCGCAGATATTTTTTATAGTAATTGTTTTAAAAATGGAATTCTTCCAATAGTATTAGAAGAAAAAATAATTCAAGAAATAGCAGAATACTCTAAAAGAGAAGAAAATGTTGAAATCAAACTAGAACCCCAAGAAATTGTATTCGGAAACAAAGTTATTAAATTTGATTTGGACTCATTTAAAAAGAAATGCTTAATAGAGGGATTAGACGATATTGCATTATCTCTAAAAAAGTTGCCAAATATTCAGAGTTATGAAATAAAAATTAAAAATACAAAACCGTGGTTAACAAATAATGATTAAGGTTAAAAAAAGAAAAATCTTATTATTACCAGGTGACGGTATTGGTCCTGAAGTTATAGCAGAAGTAAGAAAAATTTTAGAATGGCTAAACAAAAATAAATCGTTAGATTTTGAAATTGACGAAGGTTTAGTTGGTGGAATTTCTTATGATAAACATAAAAAACCTATTACAGATGAAGTTTTCTATAAGGCTCTAGAGAGTGAAGCTGTTATTCTAGGAGCAGTTGGTGGTCCTAAATGGGACAACTTAGATTTTGCTAAAAGGCCTGAAAGAGCACTTTTGAAGCTTAGAAAAGAATTAAAGTTATTTGCTAATTTAAGGCCAGCAATTTGTTTTAAACAATTAGTAGATGCATCAAGTTTAAAGCCAGAGATAATATCTGGGTTAGATATTATGATTGTTAGAGAACTTACCGGGGGAATTTATTTCGGTGAACCAAGAGGAATAATGCCGATCGAAAGTGGGGAGCGAAGAGGTGTAAATACGCACACTTATACAACAAATGAAATTCATAGAGTGGCTAGAGTTGCATTTGAATTAGCAAAAAAAAGAAAAAATAAAGTAACATCTTGTGAAAAATCTAATGTAATGGAAGCAGGACTTCTTTGGAGAGAAGAAGTACAGGCACTTCGAGACAAAGAGTTTAAAAAAATAGAACTTAAGCATATGCTTGCGGATAACTGTGCTATGCAGCTTCTAAGAGACCCTAAACAGTTTGATGTTATCGTAACTGATAACTTATTTGGTGATATGTTATCGGACGAAGCAGCGATGTTGACTGGATCGCTCGGGTTATTACCCTCTGCGTCGTTAGGCGCTAAAGATAAAAATGATAAAATGAGATCAATGTATGAACCTATCCATGGTTCCGCTCCGGATATAGCAGGCAAAAATATAGCAAATCCTATAGCAAGCATTTTAAGTTTATCGATGGCTTTAAGATATTCTTTAGATCTTGATACAGAGGCTGACTTAATAGACTTAGCAGTTCAAAAAGTATTAGACGAGGGACTTAGAACTAAGGATATCATGTCTTCTAACAAAAAAGAAATAAGTACATCAGCCATGGGTGATGCTATTGTAAGCAAGTTAAAATAAAAAAATATTTTTATGAATTTTGCAATAGTTGGCGCAACAGGTAATGTAGGACGTAAAACAGTTGATATTTTAGAAAAATCTAAAATTAAAATTGATAAACTTTTTTTGGTTGCTTCAAAAAGAAGCCTTGGGAAAACAATCACTTTTAAAAAAAAAAATATTAAAATCGAAGCGTTAGAAAGCTATAATTTTGCAAAAGCAAAAATAACGTTTTTTGCAGCAGGAAGTATCATTGCAAAAAAATGGGCTCCGATAGCAGCAAAAAAAACTATTGTTATTGATAACTCAAAATATTTTAGAATGGATAAGAATATTTCTTTGGTTGTGCCTGAGGTCAATGAAAAAGCTTTAAAAATTTACAAAAAAAGAAATATAATTGCTAACCCGAACTGCTCAACAGCTCAATTAGTCCTAGCACTAAAACCTTTGCATGATAAGTTTTTAATAAAAAGAGTAGTGGTCTCAACTTACCAAGCTGTTTCTGGAGCAGGCAAAGCACCAACGGATGAATTATTTAATCAAACGAAAAATTTTTTAAGGGGAAAAAAAGTAAAATCAAAAAATTTTACTAAACAGATTGCTTTCAATTTAATTCCTCACATCGATAAATTTATAAAAGATGGATACACTAAAGAAGAATGGAAGATGGAAAATGAAACAAAAAAAATTTTAGGTTCAAATATTAAAATGACAGCTACATGTGTTAGAGTTCCTGTTAGGACATCACACTCTGAATCTGTAAATATTGAATTTAAAAAAAATTATAGTTTACAAAAAGTCAGAGATTTATTAAAAAAAGCTCCCGGTTGTAAAGTAGTTGATACTCAAAAAAATGGTGGCTATATAACTCCAATTGAAGCAGAGGGAAGTTACTTAACGTATATTTCTAGAATTAGAAGAGATAATTCAAATAAAAAAGCCATAAACTTATGGATTGTTTCAGATAATTTACTGAAGGGTGCAGCATTAAACACGGTTCAAATTGCTCAAACTTTAATTAAAAAGTATATTAAATAAATGTACGAAAAAAATCCTTTATCACCTCACCTACAAATTTATGGGTGGCAAATTTCTTCACTTCTTTCAATTACACATAGAATTGTTGGAATTGTAAATGCCATCACTATTACTTTAATTTGTTTATGGACAATTTCACTATCATTTGGAGAACAGAACTATGAAACTATAAAAAATTTATTTCAATCTTTTTTTGGAAAGTTCTTTATTATAAGTTTAAGTTGGTCTTTTAGTTTTCATATTTTGAATGAAATTAGACATTTAATTTGGGACTTAGGATATGGTTTTGATATAAAAATTTCAAAAATTACAGGTGTGATAACTATCATTGCTTCATTTATTTTAACAATTTTAATTTATTTGTTTGGGAGGAATCTAATTTAATATGCACCCTTCTACAAAAAAATGGTTATTGTTAAAATTTAGTTCAGTATTCTTAATTCCATTGATGTTTTGGTTTATATTCAATTTGGTATCAATCTATGACGAAGAGCATAAAGAATTAATTAGTTTTTTTTCCAAAACTTCATCAAAAGCTTTATATTCTCTATTTTTAATTACCGCTTTTACTTTTTTTAGCCTAACAATAAGTGAGGTTTTTGAGGACTATTTTAAAGATGAAAAAACTAAAAATGTCGCAACTAAAATGTTATATATATTTGGTATAACTGTTCCTTTAATTACAATATTTAGTATGCTTAGATTAAATTGATGAAATCTTATAAAATTATAGATCATGAATATGATGTTGTCGTTCTTGGAGCTGGTGGTTCTGGTTTAAGAGCAGCAGTAGGTTTATCAGAAGCAGGATTAAAAACTGCATGCATCTCTAAAGTCTTTCCAACGCGTAGCCATACTTCAGCGGCCCAAGGTGGTATCTCTGCCGCTTTAGGAAATATGGGTGAGGATGATTGGAGATGGCACATGTATGACACTGTTAAGGGTTCTGATTGGTTAGGTGATCAAGATGCAATTGAATATCTATGTAAAGAAGCGCCACGTGCCGTAATTGAGCTTGAAAGATATGGAGTTCCTTTCAGCAGGACAGAAGACGGTAAAATTTATCAAAGACCTTTTGGTGGAATGACAAAAAATTATGGAAACGGGACTGTACAAAGAACTTGCGCGGCAGCAGATCGAACAGGCCATGCAATACTTCATACACTTTATGGTCAAGCTCTAAAGCATAACACTGAATTTTTTATAGAGTACTTTGCTTTAGATTTGATAATGAAGAACGGCGAATGTAAAGGAGTAATTGCTTGGAACTTAACCGACGGAACAATACATAGGTTTAGATCTCATATAACTATTATCGCTACGGGAGGATATGGAAAAGTTTATCAAACAGCAACTTCGGCTCACACATGTACAGGCGATGGCAATGCAATGGTTTTAAGAGCAGGCTTACCTCTTCAAGATATGGAATTTGTTCAATTTCACCCTACAGGAATTTATGGTGTAGGAACTTTGATAACAGAAGGTGTGAGAGGCGAAGGTGGATTTTTAGTTAATAGTGAAGGCGAAAGATTTATGGAGAGGTATGCCCCTAATGCAAAAGATCTGGCTTCAAGAGATGTTGTAAGTAGATCAATGGAGATTGAAATAAACGAAGGACGTGGGGCAGGAAAAGAAAAAGATCATATATATCTTCATTTAGACCATTTAGATCAAAAAGTAATTAATGAAAGACTACCTGGTATATCAGAGGCAGCAAAAACTTTTGCCGATATAGATGTTAGCAAACAACCAATACCTGTCGTTCCCACTGTTCATTATAATATGGGAGGTATCCCAACTAACTATAAAGCTGAAGTTTTAACACACAACGGTTCTGAAAAAATCGTTCCAGGATTAATGGCCATAGGAGAAGCAGCATGCGTGTCTGTACATGGCGCCAATAGATTAGGCTCAAACTCATTAATTGACCTAGTAGTTTTTGGAAGAGCAGCGGCTAAAAGAGCTGCGGAACTTGTTAAGCCGGGTATGACACATGAAGAAGTTTCTCCAAGTGAAACAGATAAATGTTTAAATAGATTTAATAAAATTAGAAATTCAAACGGTGGAACAAAAACTGCTGATTTGAGGGCATCAATGCAAAAAACTATGCAAACTAAATGTGCTGTATTTAGAACAGACAAAACATTAAAGGAGGGCATAAATCAAATTAGAAAACCTTTAGATGGCATGAAAGATCTATCTGTAGGCGACAAGTCTTTAATATTTAATACTGATTTAGTTGAGACATTAGAATTTGATAATTTAATTAGTCAGGCCTTAACTACAATGGACTCAGCTTATAATAGAAAAGAAAGTAGAGGAGCTCACGCAAGAGAAGATTTTACAAAGCGGGATGACAAAAATTTTATGAAGCACACTCTGGCTTGGCAAGATGGTAATAAAGTTACAATAAAGTATAGAGATGTTCACGCACGAACACTGAGTAATGATGTTCAATATTTTCCTCCTAAAGAAAGAGTTTATTAAAAATGGTGCAATTTAATTTGCCGCAAAATTCTAAGATACTCAAAGGTAAATATTACAAAGCTAAAAATAATTCCTCTAATTTAAAAAAAATAAATATTTATAGATGGGACCCATCTGATGGAAATAACCCTAGAATTGATACATTTGAAGTGGATATGGACAATTGTGGACCAAAAGTTTTAGATATTCTTTTTAAAATTAAAAATGAGATTGACTCAACTTTAACTTTTAGAAGGTCATGTGCTCATGGTGTGTGTGGATCTTGTGCTATGAATGTAGATGGAGTGAATACTTTGTCATGTATCAAATCTCATACTGATATTAAGGGAGAACTAAATATATATCCTCTTCCACATTTAAAAGTGGTCAAAGATTTAATAGGAGACCTAAGCGGATTGTATAAACAGTACGAGTCAATTCAACCTTGGTTAAAAACAGACCAAACTGGTCAAGAAAAGCAGGAGCTGCTTCAAACACAAAATGATAGATCAAAACTTGATGGGTATTATGAATGCATACTTTGTGCTTGTTGTTCTACCGCTTGTCCTAGTTACTGGTGGAATGGAGATAAATATTTAGGACCAGCTGTATTACTTCAAGCTTATAGGTGGATCAATGATAGTAGAGACGAAGAAAAAAAAGAAAGATTAAAAAAGGTTGCTGATGAGTTAAAACTATATAGGTGTCATACTATTATGAATTGCACTAACTCATGCCCAAAAGGCCTGAATCCGGCGAAAGCTATTGGATCAATAAAAAAAATGCTTGCAACAAGCTAAAAGCTTAATTATTGCAATATGCCTATGAAAATTATTGAACATTTCGTAAACGGAATAAATTTCCCAGGAATGTCTAAAAGAACTTCTAAAGTTTTTAATCCGGCTACTGGCGAGCAAACAGCCGAAGTAAAACTAGCTTCTGTGCAAGATGTAGACATAGCTGTTCAGTCAGCAAAGAAAGCTTTCATTTCTTGGTCAAATAAATCACCCCTTCAAAGAGCTAGAGTAATGTTCAGATTTAAAGAACTAATAGAAAAAAACTCCGAAGAGTTAACTAAAATTATAGTTTCTGAACACGGTAAAGTATTTGATGATGCCAAGGGTGAATTAACCAGAGGATTGGAAGTAGTTGAGTTTGCTTGTGGTATTCCTCAATTATTAAAAGGGGAGTTCACGGAAAACGTGGGTACAGACGTCGATAGCTGGTCTTTAAGGCAACCTCTAGGAGTCTGTGCGGGAATTACACCTTTCAATTTTCCTGCAATGGTTCCGATGTGGATGTTTCCCGTAGCAATTGCTTCTGGCAATACATTTGTCTTAAAACCCTCCGAAAAAGATCCAACTTGCGCAACAAGATTAGCAGAATTACTTGTAGAGGCGGGATTACCCGAGGGGGTATTTAATGTCGTTAATGGTGATAAAGAGTCAGTCGATGCTTTAATTAATCACAAAGATATTTCTGCCATTAGTTTTGTAGGCTCAACTCCAATTGCTAAATATATTTATGAAAACTGTGCAAAAAATGAAAAAAGAGTTCAAGCTTTAGGTGGAGCAAAAAATCACGCTGTGATTATGCCAGATTGTGACTTAGAACAAGCAGTAAATGGTTTAATGGGAGCTGCTTATGGTTCAGCCGGTGAAAGGTGCATGGCGCAATCAGTAGCTGTTGCGGTAGGTGGTATAGGAGATAAATTGGTTAAAAGCTTAGCAGAAAAAGTTGAAGTTTTAAAAATTGGACCAGGTATGGACAAAAAATCAGAAATGGGTCCATTAGTAACTAAAGAACATTTAGCAAAAGTAAAAAGCTATGTTGAACTAGGAGAAAAAGAAGGTGCAAAACTAATTGTGGATGGAAGAGATTTAAAATTGCAGGGTTATGAAAAAGGATACTATATAGGAGGATGTTTATTTGATCATGTTAAAAAAGATATGCGAATATATAAAGAAGAAATTTTTGGTCCAGTCTTGTCAGTCTTAAGAGCAAAAGACTTTAAAGAAGCTATAAAACTAGTAAACGAACATGAATTTGGAAACGGAGCTGCTATTTTTACTAGAGACGGCGATGCAGGACGAACTTTTGCAAGTAAAGCACAAATAGGGATGATAGGGATTAACATTCCAATACCAGTTCCTATGGCTTTCCATAGTTTTGGTGGATGGAAAAGATCTTTATTTGGAGATCAACATATGCATGGTCCTGAAGGAGTAAGATTTTATACTAAATTAAAAACAATCACATCAAAATGGCCTTCAGGCTTAAGGTCTGACCCTGAATTTGTGATGCCAACAATGAAATAAACATGAGAAAAAAAATTTCACTTATAGGCGCTGGTCAAATTGGAGGAACTTTAGCTCATTTAATAGCATTGAAGGAGTTGGGCGATGTCGTATTGTTTGATGTGGCGGAAGGCATAGCAAAAGGCAAAGCATTGGATATCGCACAATCCTCCTCAGTAGATGGATTCAGCATTGATATAAAAGGTACAAATAACTATGAAGACACTAAAAACTCGGATGTAATAATTATTACAGCGGGAGTTCCAAGAAAGCCTGGAATGACCAGAGATGATTTACTGGGAATAAATTTAAAAATTATTAAACAAGTAGCAGAAGGAATTAAAGAAACATCACCAAAAGCATTCGTAATATGTATTACAAATCCTTTAGATGTAATTGTAATGGCACTTCAAAAATATTCAGGATTTTCGAAAAATATGGTTGTTGGCATGGCAGGTATTTTAGACACTTCAAGGTTTAAATATTTTTTATCACAAGAATTAAAAATACCAGTAAAAAAAATTAGCTCGTTAGTTTTAGGCGGGCACGGAGACACAATGGTTTCAATGTTAGAGCACACCAAAGTTGATGAAATATCAATAATAGATTTGGTTAAATCAGGAAAAATAAAAAAGGAAGTTTTGGAAAGTATTGTTCAAAGAACCAAAAATGGTGGAGCAGAGATAGTTAAATTATTGGAAAAAGGTTCGGCATTTTATGCACCCGCAGCATCAGGAGTAGAAATGGCGGAGAGTTATCTTAAAGATTTGAAAAAAGAACTTCCATGCGCTGCTTATCTTAGCGGCGAATATGGAGTAAGTGATTTATATGCTGGAGTACCCGTTGTAATAGGAAAAAATGGCATAGAAAAAGTTATCGAAATTAAACTTAGCCAAGAAGAGAAAGAAAATTTTAATAAGTCAATAAATGCCGTAAAAGAATTGTTTATAGCAGCCAAAAAAATTGATACGAAGTTATCTTAAATATTTTAGAATAACTAAAATCAAAAATGCTTTTCAAAGAAAAACAAAATCTAGAAAATTATTTACCTGTAGTTATATTTTTTTTTGCATTTTTATTTAATCAATTTTCAGGAAATAAAGGAATTTTTCCAATTGATAGTTTTAGTCATTTTGATATTGGCTACAGATTATTAAATAATGATTTGCCTTTCAAAGATTATTGGGTGGTATCAGGCCCTTTTATTGATTTACTTCAAGCACTAATATTTTGGTCTTTCAATACTAGTTGGCAAACTTATTTACTTAATGCCTCTATTTTAAATGGAGTTGTAACTGTAATTACCTATAAGCTATTTATAAGTTTAAAATTAAATAAAAAATTTAGTTTTTTTTACTCGATTTGTTTCACAGTTTTAGCCTATCCAATTAGTGGAACACCGTTTGTTGATCTTCATTCAACTTATTTATCGATTATTTCTATTTATCTTCTTATATTTTCAATAAAAAATAAAAACTTACTTTGTTGGTTTTTTGTACCAATAGTTCTAGGATTTGCATTTCTTAGCAAACAAGTGCCAGCTGCCTATTTATCTTTCTCAATTATTTTAATAATTATTTATGACTTTGTTTTCAATGATAAAAAATATTATTTAAAAGTTTTTTTAGTTCTGTTAACATCAACAATCTCTTTTCTTGCATTATTTTTTATAATTTTTTATTTAAAAGACATAAGTATAATTAATTTTATCGATCAATATATCAATTATCCTAGAGAGATTGGTAAGAATAGATACTCTGAACTTAATTATAATTTTAGAGATATTGCATCAAACTTTAAATTTATAAATATACTTGTTTTATTACTAATAATTATAAATATTTTTAAATTTTTAGACAATAAAAGAATTTATAAAGAAAATAGTTTTAAAATATTTCTAATTTTTTTACTTGTATTTTTAAGCTTGATACAACACCAAATACTTACAAAAAATCAAGAATTTATTTTTTTTTTAATACCTCTATTCTCTGCATTAATACATATTGAGCTAAACATATTAAATTTTAGATATAAAAAATATATGATTTATTTAATTCTAATTTTTTGCTTATTAATTTCATTTAAATATTATGGAAGGTTTAACTTAGAAAAAAAATTCCATGAATTAAATAATGTAGACTTTAAGAATGCTGTAAGTGCTTCTGTATTAGATGAAAAATTTAAAGGTTTGAACTGGATAACACCCAAAAAAAAAGAAAAAAATGAGGTAGAGAATGAAATAAAAAATATAAAAGAAATTTTGGATATTCTAAAAAAAGATACGCAAAAAAAAATGTTATTTACTAATTATTCTTTTTTTTCTGTTTTATTAGACGAAACATCTAATACACCTTCAAGATGGTTTCCAGGCGATGACTCTGCTTTTCCCACAAAAGAAAGTAAATTTTATAACAATTACAGAGAATTTTTATTTAAACAAATTAGAATTAAGGAAATAAAAAATATTTATGTACTATACGATGTAAATGAGAAAAATTTATTAGATTATATTCCTTTGGAATGTTTTGAAAAAAATAAAATTCATGAAGGCCTCATAAGATTTAAAATCAATAATAATTGCAATTATATAAACAAACAAAAATAAGATGGTTTAGTTAGTTCAATTTTTTGTAAACCGCTAAAATACATTTTCCAAATTTGTATCTAAGCATAAAATCTGTTACTGCACTGATTGGAGTAAAAATTTTATCCCATATAAATATCTTTAATTTAGAGGGGTATACCTCTTTTTTAAAAACAAGTTTGTTTAGGTAATATAAAAAATAACCCATAGAATCCAGGTATTTGACACTAGATATTTCCAAATTGTCAAATTTTTTATGAAAAAAATCCATTTCATACCTTCTAAAATGTCCTACAGCTGAGTCTAAATTACTAAAAATTTTTTTATGAGCAGGTACCATAATTATTAAGGTGCCATTTTTGCCTAATTTTTTTGTCGCTTCTTTAATTTCCTCTTCATCATTCTTTATATGTTCAAGTACATGCAAATAAATAATTACATCAAATTCTTGATTAATATTATAAATATTTTCCTTTGTGATTTTAATTTTTTGATTATTTTTAAATTTTTCTTTTAAGTCTAAAATATTTTTATCATCTACTTCTGTCAGAGTTATAGAGTTAATTTCAGGATTTAAATAGTTTCTCGTAAAACTTCCACAGCCAGCACCCACTTCTAAAATATTTCCCCTCATATATTTTTTTATAAATTTTAAACAATAATTTATATGAAAATTAGCATCGTCAAATCTTTCAGTAACTACTTCTGGATAATTTTCCATAATTCTATATAGGTTTTAAATAATTTAATAATAGTTGCAACTAAAGTATTTCGACTTTTTTTATAAAAGAATTCAAATTAATAGATTTTTTTTTATAATTTTTTAATTTAACTATCATTATTATTAAATTTAATAAAAATATTAATACATAAAGTATTAAATCTAAATTTGAAGAAAAAATCCATATTATTAATGTAATCAAAAAAGAGCTAATTAAAACTCTTTTGTAAAATACTGAAATTATTCTAAAAGAATGTTCGACTAATTGTACAAAATTAACTTTTGAATTTTCAAAGTATCTTTTTTGTCTAGAAGCATATAATTTTTTAATTTTACAATTTTTAAGAACACCAGCAGAATGTGCGTACCAAACATCATTAAAATTTAGTTTAGTTAGATTTTTTGAACTAAAGCAACTAAAATTACCAAAAGAGATCCAGTGCCATGTGAAAATAAAACTTATTAGTAAATGTAATTTATAAGAAAATTTAATAAAAAAATTTTCATTTCTATCTTTTCTGTGGGAAGTAACAACATATTCTGGATTAAGTTCGGCAATTTTAATCATATTTTTAATTTCTAGAGGATTATCTTCTCCATCACCATCCATAATCGTAATATAAAAACGTTCTTTCTGATTTTTTAAATAATTCAATGCAATGCTTATTGACTTTTGACTACCTAAATTTTGTTTTAGAGATAAAATTTTAATTTCATAAATTTTGTTTAAATTTTTATATTCAATATTGTAATTTACTGTGGAACAATCATCTACAATCAATATTTTGTATAAATCAGAGTCATTTATAGATCGGTTTATTTCTAGTAAAAGTTTATTTAATGATTTCCAGTCATTATAAATTGGTATTATTATAATATTCTCAGACAATTTATTTATTATTATTTTTTTTTAATTCTGATTTTACTTTGATTAAAAAATTATTAATAAGATTGGCATCTTCAGAACTAATTAAATTTTCTTTTTCTATTCCATTTTTTAACTCAACTCTAATCTTATCTTTAATATGTTCAACATTTTCTTTTGAAACAAAGTCTAGATATTCATTTTTAATTTCCCTTTTAATTACTGAAAAAGAAAAATGAATTGCTAAGATAAATAAAATAAAAACTAAAATTGATTTATAAAAAAAAATTTTCATTTTATGTTTTTAAAGATTTCATAGATTATAACACCATTTAGGTTTAACTCATAAACTTTAGCAAAATTGAACGGTATATTATACTTTTTATTTAAATTTGAGTTAACTTCATGAATATTATTTTTATATATAAAATCTGCATTTTCATATTCCTGCCCCACTACTTGAAAATTTTCCCTTAGATCTTTATTGATGCTTTCAAGACTTCTGTGCAGAGGTGTGTGTGAAGCAACAGCTACTTTTATCTTCTCTCCTTTATATTCTGAACTTAATTTTAAAAAAAAATGTTTTCCAGATATTCCATGATAGTCTCCTTCAAAGTTATTTTTTTTACTATCACTGATGAATTCAGTAAAATAGTAACTTTGATACGGATGATATTTTACTAAGCACCAAATATTATGGACTACTGATAAGACAACTATGAAAGATAATATTAATCTTTTTATATAATTTTTTTTATAGACCTTAATAAGATAATCGATCTGATAAATAGTAAAATATATTATAAAAATATGTAAAAAATAAACTAATCTCCATCCATTATAAAAAGGTGAATTAAAGATGAGTAACGTGAAATAAAATGAAGTTAGTAAAAAGAAAATTATAAAGTCTTTTTTTTCATTATGACCTCTCCAAAGGTCAGAAAAAATTTGTTTTTCTTTAATACTAGTAAATCTATTTATAAATCTTTTAAAATAAAAAAAATATCCAGAAAAAAAAAGAATAAAAGTTAAAATTGGAGTTGAGATAAAAATCCATTGTAACAAATAAGTCTCAGGAACATTTCTGTTGTTAACAAATTCACCATTAAAAAGTATTCTAACATTAGGGTCGATTAAGTCTCTTTTTAAACCAGTAAAAATATCTAAAAAATTAGAAAATGTATTTGACCATAAATAAGGTGAGAAAAGTAATATAAAACAAATTAAAAAAAATAAATAAGATGAGTAATATTTTAAATATTTATAAACATTCCTATTTTTAAAGTTTTTAATTATCAATAAAAAAAGAAAAGTTATTGGTAAAAAAATACCAAAAATCCTCAGGTTGAATGAAATTGCAGTAAATAATGAAAAAAAAAATATATTTTTAGTATTCAGATTATTTATAGTTTTTAGAAAGAAATATAAAGCAATAGTAAAAAAAGAAAGAAACAAAATATCTTTGTAAAAAAAACTATCTCCAAAAATTCTTGGTGTAGTAATAAAAAGCAATGTTCCTGAAAAAGATAAAAAAAAATTGTTAAATCTATCAATTAGAATTAGGTAAAAGAAAAAGGAGCTAGCTAAAAATATAAGAAAACTTAAAAAATGTTTTATAAAATAAATATTTTCAATTTTCTTAATATTGAATATAATTTCAAGTAAAGCAATTGGAAGATCAAAAATCACTCCATATTTTTTATAATTTGTAATAGATGAAAGAGTGTAATCATCAATTTCTTGAATCTTTAAATTAGTAATTAAGATTAATTTTTCAATGTTAAAAATTTGAGAAATATAATTTAACCAGTATAGTCCATTAATTCTATGGAATTTCTCTTCTATGTGTACTCCAAAGTCTCTAAACGTCAAAAGAGTAAATATGATTACTATTAAATATGTTAAAATTAAAAATATATATTGAGAATTTTTTGTTTTATTTATCATTTTTTTATTATTTTAACATTGTTTAATTTATTTAAAACTTTTATCTGATATAAGATAAAAAAATAAAAATGAATATTCACGAACATCAAGCTAAAAAATTATTACAAGAATTTGGCGCTCCTGTGTCTAAGGGAGTTGTTATATTTTCTTTAGGTGAAATTAAGGATAAAATTAAACAATTAACCTCGAAAGAATTTATGTTAAAAGCCCAAATACATGCCGGAGGCCGAGGTAAGGGCGGTGGAGTAAAACTAGTAAAAAGTTTTGAGGAGTTAATGAACCAAGCAGAAAAAATGCTTGGAATGAATTTAATCACTCATCAAACAAGCAAAGAGGGAAAAGAAGTAAAAAGATTATATATTGAAGAAGCCTCAAATATCGAAAAAGAATTTTATCTATCTTGTTTAGTAGATCGAGCAACTTCAAAAATTGTTTTTATAAGTAGTACAGAAGGCGGTATGGATATTGAAAAAGTTGCTTCTGAGACACCAAATAAAATTATCACAAATAAAATTGATTTTAAAAATGAAGTAAATGAAGAAGAGTTAGAAAAAATTATCAAACCATTTAACTTGAATAGTAAACAAAAATTAACAGCAAATAAACTGGTTAGGTCTTTGTATAAAATTGTAATCGAAAAAGATGCAACGCTAATAGAAATTAATCCGCTTGTGATCACGAAGGATGAAAAAATTATATGTTTAGATGCAAAAATGAATTTTGATGATAATGCACTGTTTAGAAGACCAGAAATATTTGAATTAAGAGATCTTGACGAAGAAGAGCCAGCTGAAATTGCGGCAAGCAAACACGACTTAGCATACATTAAACTTAATGGATCTATTGGGTGTATGGTAAACGGTGCCGGATTAGCTATGGCTACAATGGATATTATAAAATTGTATGGAGAAGAACCAGCAAATTTTTTAGATGTAGGTGGAGGAGCCTCAAAAGAAAAAGTTTCAGCTGCATTTAAATTAATTCTTTCAGATAAAAACGTTAAAGGCATATTAATCAATATATTTGGTGGAATAATGAGATGCGATATAATCGCTCAAGGTGTGCTTGATGCAGCAAAAGAAATAAATCTTAATATTCCAATTGTTGTTAGATTAGCTGGAACTAACTTTAAGGAAGGCAAAGAAATATTAGATAAGTCCGGCCTTAAAATCTTATCTGCGACTGACCTTAATGATGCAGCAAGAAAAATTATTGAGGCTATAAAATAAATGTCCGTGTTAGTAAATAAAAGTACAAAAGTTATCTGTCAAGGTTTTACAGGTACACACGGAACATTTCATTCAGAGCAAGCTTTAAAATATGGAACACAATTAGTTGGTGGGGTTACTCCTAAAAAAGGTGGACAAAAACATCTTGGTCTTCCTGTTTTTAATTCAGTTGAGGAGGCAAAAAAAAGTACTGGAGCAAGTGCAACTATGATTTATGTTCCTCCAAACTATGCAGCTGCTGCTATTATTGAGGCAGTTGAAGCAAAGATAGAACTTATCGTCTGCATTACTGAAGGGATTCCAATTATAGATATGATTAAAGTAAAACAAATCTTAAATAAAAGTAAAAGTCGACTAATAGGACCTAACTGTCCAGGAATCATAACTCCAGGTGAATGTAAAATTGGTATTATGCCTGGTAGTATTCATAAAAAAGGATCAGTAGGTATAGTTTCTAGATCAGGAACTTTAACTTACGAAGCTGTTGCTCAAACTACAGTAAATGGAATAGGACAATCCACTTGTATTGGTATTGGTGGGGACCCAATCAATGGGACTAATTTTATAGATTGTCTTGATTTATTCTTAAAAGATGAGAAAACCAAATCGATCGTTATGATTGGAGAAATTGGGGGTTCTGCCGAGGAAGAAGCATCAGAATTCATCAAAAAATCTAAAATAAAAAAACCAATGGTTGGCTTTATTGCTGGTCTTACTGCGCCTCCAGGAAGAAGAATGGGGCATGCAGGAGCGATAATATCTGGAGGCAAAGGAGGCGCAGAGGATAAAATTGAAGTAATGAAATCAGCAGGAATAACTATCTCAAAATCCCCCGCAGATATTGGCAAAACTTTACTAGAAAAACTAAATAGTTAATAAAAAAAAATATGTTATTATGAGATAATAAAATGTCTTCATCTCAAGATAACAATATATTTAAAAAAACTTCTTTTTTAGCTGGAAATAATTCTGCTTTTATAGAAGAATATTACTCTGATTATCTGAACAATCCTGAAAGTTTACCTAAAGGCTGGAAAGAGTTTTTTGACGGTCTTAAAGAAAATGAAGAAATTATTTCAAAAACTTTAGAGGGTCCAAGTTGGGCGCCAAAAAAAAAAAATAAAAAAAATAATTCAAATTTTGAAAACCTATTAAAAGAAGAATTTTCTTTAGAGAATAAAACTGCTAGTCCAGCTTTAGTTGAAGAAGCGGCTAAAAACTCTGTAAGAGCAATTATGTTAATTCGTGCCTATAGAATCAGAGGACACTTAATAGCTAATCTTGATCCACTAGAGTTGATGGTCAAAAGTGAACATCCAGAATTAAAGCCAGAAACATATGGTTTTACTAATAATGACTTTGATAAAAAAATATTTTTAGACGGTGTTCTTGGAATACAGGAGGGAAGTTTAAATGAAATTTTAGGTATTTTAAAAAAAACTTATTGTGGAAACATAGGCTATGAATTTATGCACATGGGTGATCCAGACGAAAAAGCTTGGATTAGAGATAGAATAGAGGGGCCAGAAAAAGAGATAAATTTTACTGAAAATGGAAAAAAAGCAATCTTAAATAAAATTGTTGAAGCCGAAGGTTTTGAAAAATATTTGCATATTAAGTTTGTGGGAACAAAACGTTTTGGAATAGACGGAGGCGAGTCTTTAATACCGGCCCTTGAGCAAATCATCAAAAGAGGAGGAAACTTAGGAGTAAAAGAGATCAAAATTGGTATGCCTCATCGAGGTAGATTAAATGTTTTAGCAAATGTAATGGGAAAGCCTTTTAAAGCTATTTTTAATGAATTTTTTGGAAGCAATGTAACTTACAAAAGAGATTTTGAAGGTGATGTGAAATATCATTTAGGAGCCTCATCAAATCGCGAATTTGATGGTAATGTTGTTCATATCAGCTTAACAGATAACCCTTCTCACTTAGAAGCAGTTAATCCAGTAGTACTCGGTCAAGTAAGAGCAAAACAATTTTTTCACAAAGATCCAGAAAGAAAAAAAGTGATCCCAGTTTTAATTCATGGCGATGCAGCTTTTGCAGGTCAAGGAATAGTTGCAGAGTGTTTCGCTATGTCTGGTTTACCCGGGCATAATATTGGTGGAACATTACATATAATTGTCAATAATCAAATTGGTTTTACAACATCTCCTAGATTTGCCAGATCATCACCCTATCCAAGCGAAGTAGCTAAAATTGCTCAAACTCCAATCTTTCATGTTAATGGAGACGATCCAGAAGCGGTAGTTCATTGTGCAAAAATTGCCACAGAGTTTAGACAAAAATTTAATAGAGATGTCGTTATTGATATGTTTTGTTACAGAAGGTTTGGACACAATGAAGGCGATGAACCATCGTTTACACAACCATTAATGTATAAAAAAATAAAAACTCATCCGTCAACTTTAAAAATTTATTCACAAAAATTGGCTAGTGATAAACTTTTGTCTAAAGAAAAAATTGAACAAGAGATAAGCAAATTTAAATCTTTTCTTGAAAAAGAATTTATAGAATCAAAGAACTATAAATCAGAGCTTACTTGGTTTGATGGTGTTTGGTCTAGATTTAAACCAGCTCTTGGAAAAGATAAAAGAGGAATAACAGGTGTTGATAAAAAAGAGATAATTACAATAGGAAAAAAAATCACAACACTTCCAAAAAATTTTAAGGTACACAAAACCTTACAAAAAATTTTAAACACAAAACAAAGTATGTTTACAAATGGCTACCCAATCGATTGGTCTACTGCTGAAGCATTGGCATTTGGAACACTATTAGATGAAGGCTTTTCAGTGAGATTATCAGGTCAAGATTCTGGAAGAGGTACTTTTAGCCAGAGACACTCTGTATTAAGAAACCAGGATAATCATGATAGATATATACCTTTAAATCATATTTCAAAAAATCAAAAAAATTTCGAAATTATAGACACTCTTTTATCTGAATTAGCTGTTTTAGGTTTTGAATTCGGGTACACTCTATCCGAGCCTGAAACTTTAGTTTTATGGGAAGCACAGTTTGGTGATTTTGCAAACGGAGCTCAAATTATTATTGATCAATTTATAACTTCTGGTGAGTCTAAATGGGGAAGAGCAAGTGGATTAGTAATGTTACTTCCTCACGGATATGAAGGCCAAGGACCTGAGCATTCATCAGCAAGATTAGAGAGATTTTTACAAATGTGTGCTCAGGATAATATCCAAGTAGTGAATTGTACAACACCTGCTAATTATTTTCACGCCTTAAGAAGGCAGATGCATAGAGATTTTAGAAAACCATTAATAGTTATGACACCTAAATCTTTGCTAAGACATAAACAATGTGTTTCTAATTTGGATGATTTTACTAAAAATAATTCCTTTCATAGAGTCTTACCAGATCGTGCTTATGTAAAAGAGTTTGGGTTGATAGGACTTCAAAAAGACAAAAAAATTAAAAAAGTAATTGTTTGCTCAGGTAAAATTTATTTTGATTTAGTTGACGCTAGAGAAAAATCTCGAAATGACAAAGTAGTATTTATTCGATTAGAGCAAATTTATCCTTTTCCTGTTAAAAGATTAGGAAAGGAATTGAGAAGATATGCAGAAAATGCAGAATTTTATTGGTGCCAAGAGGAACCTCAAAACATGGGTGCTTGGAACACTGTGAAAAATTATATTGATAGAACTCTAGAAATTATTAATTATCCCAAAAAAAAGGTTAAATATATTGGTAGAAGACCCTCTGCTTCAACAGCGACAGGAAATCTCAATAAACATCTTGCACAACAAAAAGAAATATTAGAAAAGGTTGTTGGAAAAATTAATTAATGTCTGAAAGTATCTTAGTTCCTGTGCTTGGTGAATCTGTAACGGAAGCTACGGTTGCCAAATGGTTGAAAAACGAGGGAGACAATGTAAATGCTGATGAGCCAATTGTTGAGCTAGAGACAGATAAAGTAAACGTGGAAGTTCCAGCACCTTCAGATGGAATATTAGAAAAAATTTCTGTTAAAGAAGGTCAAACTGTAAATGTTGGTGCTCTATTAGGAAAATTGAGTGCATTAAATGGTTCAACTAAAAGTATACCAGTGGAAGAAAAGAAATACTCTCCGCCTCCTAAAAAATTAGAAGTGATCAAAGAAGCTGAAGTTCAAAAAAAAGAAAAAATTGTAAAAAAAGAAGAACCTTTAGTTTTGACTCAAGTTCAGGAAGAGAAAAAAATATCAAAGTCTGAAGTGGTAAACTTTGTTTCTCCTGCTGCTAGAAAAATGGCAGCAGAATCAAAAATTAATTTAAGCAAAGTCAAGGGCTCTGGAAAAAATGGAATTGTATTAAAAGAAGATCTATTAAGTTTAATGGGTTCAACACCCCAGCCGTCTGAGCGAAAGACTACTCATGGACCTGAAGAAAGAATTAAAATGACTAGGCTAAGAATGACAATAGCCAAGAGACTTAAAGAAGCACAGGATAATGCTGCCATGTT